>ENA-ORXR01000158-ORXR01000158.1-marine-metagenome-genome-assembly--contig:-NODE-158-length-106004-cov-10.482011_pt1 | contig 106004 bp, 108 predicted proteins | sample MGYA00237866_ERZ511479 | MGnify/ENA metagenome assembly ERZ511479
TGAGTTAAATAAAATCAAAATAAGAACCTTAGTTGATGAAACTAGCCACATTACTGAAATGACAGCTAAAGCTAAGAGTATATTCAAGATGCTTAACATAGAAAAAATTTAAATCCTCAACCTACAATTGCAGATTACAGGATCAAGGTTTGAAGGTCCAAGCTATTCAGGAACGATTAAAACAATAGCTTTTATGTTTGCAATGCAACAAAGAAGCACAGCCTCTAATTGATGAATTAGGCTTAGAAAACATTCTTACACCCTCTGATTGTTTATTATATTCAGGTTCAAGAAATGAACTTGATATTTTAATTAGTGTTAATGGTAAAGATCCTAAAACAGGAGTAGATAGAGTAGGAAAAGTGCCAGCTGCTCTTAATACAAGTTTTTTATGCAAAGAATTTCCAGTAATAGATTTATTAGTTGGCGCAGGAACAGCAGGTGGATTTAGTAATAGAGGTTCACAAATAGGAGATGTATGCTTTAGCAGTACTCCGCTTGTTTCTCATGACCAAAGAATTGAAATTCCTAACTTTGATGAATATGGAATAGGTGCTCAACCATCGGTAGAGATACAAAAATAGCAGAATTATTAAAAGTTAAAATGGTAAGAGTATCTACAGGATATTCTTTACATTACACAAAGCAGGATTATCATATCTTAAGACAGATAGAGGTAGATGTTAAGGATATGGAGGCTGCAGCTATTGCTTCAGTTGCATCTAATTATAAAAAACCATTTTTAGCGATAAAATCTATAACTGATTTTATCAATAGGCCTGAGGATACTGGAGAGGTGTTTCAGAAAAATTTAAAATTAGCTTCGAGTAATTTATCAAAAAAGATATTCGACTTTATTAAACTAATTGAAAATGGAAATACTAAGTTAGAAAATTTGTAATTTAATCTCAATATTGTTTTAATTTAAAAAGTTAAAACAATTGCTGATTTTTATATTCTCATTGTAAGCAAATTTAGAAGTAATTTTTAAATCAGGAACTAGAATAGAATTTACAAATTCTTTTCCTAAAAAAAGACTAGGTATAAACTTTGGAACTCTAAAAAAGATTTTACTGTTCAGTTTTTTTACATATTCTTTATTAAAAGTATTAGAATCTGTGTATCCATTTACTGGATTGAAAATTTGAGGAAAATCTTCTTTAAAAGATTTAATATATAAAGAAACTAAAGAATCAATATTAATATAGCTATAGTAATTTTTTCCATTTCCAATATTTGCTCCAAGGTAATTTTTAAAAAATGGATAAGAAAATTTAATCATTCCTCCACCTTTTCCAAGAACTAGCGGAACTCTTAAAATAGAATAAGGTACTGTACTTTTTGTAATCTCATTCTCCCAAGATTTACATACATTTGCTAAAAAGTTATCTGCAATTTCTGAATCTTCATTTAAAACTAATTTAGTATTTGGTTTATAGATTCCTATAGCAGATGTTGAGATAATTTTTTTAGGTTTATTTTCTAAAGAGTTAATAGAGTCAACAAGCAATTTTGTTGTTAAAACTCTACTTTTTAGAATTCTTTCCTTTTTAGACTTTGTCCATAATCCAAAAATGTTTTCGCCTGAAAGATTAACTACAAAGTCACAATTTTTAAATGCGTTTAAGTCGATGTTATTTCTTTTAGGGTCCCAGAAAAACTCAAAATCGTTTTGAGGCTTTCTTCTAACTAAAGTTCTAATTTGAAAATTTAATTTTTTTAACTCAAGCTTTAAAGCAGAGCCAACAAATCCTGAAGATCCAGAAATTAAAACAGTATTCATTAGTTTAGGGAGTCTTTAATTATACTACTAGCTAATTTGCCATCAAAAGTCCCATTATGGTCTTTGTTTAACTCTTTCATAATTAAACCAATGTTTGGTGAATCAAGATTTGAAACAATATTAGAAATTATTTCTTTTAATTTTTCTTCACTCATTTGAGCTGGTAAAAACTTTTCTAAGATTCCTATTTCTAAATTTAAAGTTTCAATATTTTCAGTTCTATTCGCTTTTTCTTCAAATTCAATACTTTCTTTTCTCTTTTTTACTTCATTTTTAATTATAGCTAAACACTCAGCCTCAGTAGGAGGTTTAGAGTTATTCATCTCAGCATATTGAATAGAACTAAGAACTGCTCTAATTGTTGTAAGTGCTAGTTTGTCTTTGGCTTTCATTGCTTCTTTCATTGAAGCTGTAAGTAATTCTTTCATGGTAGTTTCCCTATTTGTTTTTGTATAAATTCTTTTAATTTCTCAGTTGTTTCCATTCCAAGTAAGTGCTCAGTCTTACAAGCGTCAATTGCAGCATTTTCTTTTGAAACTCCAAGGATGTCAGTTAGAAAGCAGGTGATTAATTTTTTTCTAAGAATAACTAATTTAGCTAGTTGTTCACCTTCAGTAGTTAAAAGAAGATGCCTATTCTGGTCTTTTTCAATTAAGTTTTTTTGTAGTAAGTTTTTTAAGTTAATAGAAGCAGAACCAGTTGTAATTTCTAAAAAATTAGCAACATCAGTTACTCTAACATATCCTTGTTTTTCTCTAACTTTAAATACAGCCATTAAATGATGGGCAGCGCTATGAGTTAAGTTATTTGCTTCAAATTCTTTCCAAACTTTCATTAAAGCTATTATAATGAATGTTTGGGCAATGTAAAGAATTGTTTAGGGAATATAGGAAAAATTAACTTGTTCTAATTAAAAACATTATCATAACTACTAAAAATGAAATTAAAGGGATAAGAAAGTATTTGAGTCCATTTGCCCAGTGAAGATATGAATATACTAAATATGCAGGTGAAAGTATAAAGATTAATATTCCCTAGATTGCTCTATCATTTTTAAAAGCGTGAATAACTCCTGATATAAGAACAATAACTATAGAGATAAGAGTAAAAATAAAGACTGAGATCATCATTATTAAAGCAGCGATTGATCCTCTTTAAGTAGTATTTATATTTTTTCTTAAATTATTTAATACATTAGATGTTTTTAAATTTAAAAAGATTCAAAATATTTGATAAAGTTCTCAAAATAAAAATAAGTTTAATAAAATCAGGAAACTACCTGGCTTTTAGATGAGATTTTATATGACTATTTTCTTAAATGTTTCAAAGTAGCCAAGACTTTTTAGGAATATGTCTTAAAAAAAGTCAGACTAATAGAGAGGGTTTTAAAGTTAGTTTGCTATTTACTATTTTAAGTTATAATTATGAAAAATATGAAAAACCAAATTTTATCCAAATTATTTTTTTTAATTTTTACTTTTAGCTCTTTATTTATAGGCTTTTCAGTTTTTGCCATTGAAGACCCGAAGGTTGAATTATCAGATATCGGAGTTGATGATAAGTTAGGAAATTTAATAGATTTATCATTAGATTTTAAAACCACAACTAGTCAAACAGTTAGTTTAAAAGATATAGCCAAAGATAAGCCATTAATTATTATCCCTGCATATTACAGCTGCCCAAGACTTTGCAGTTTAGTTCTAAACGGCGTTTTAGATTTAGTTGATTCTTTAAATTTAAAAATAGCTAATGATTACAATATAGTAACAGTATCTATTAATCCAAATGAAACAATTAAAGCAGCTATTGATTATGAAGAAAAATATAATAAAAATTTAAAGGGTAAATGGCATTTTTTAACAGGAAACTCTAATAATATTGATAAGTTAATGAATGAACTTGGTTTTAAATATATTCCTGATGGTGAATCTGACTTTGCTCATATCGGTGCTATTTTTGTTTTAACCTCAAAAGGGAAACTTTCTCAGTTTTTTAAAGGAATAGCTTTTGATAAAAAGCAAGTTCGCCTTGCTCTAGTTGATTCAAGTAATGATAAAATCGGTACTTTTATTGATCAGATTGCTCTTTTTTGTTTTAGGTTTGACCCATTAAAAGGTAAGTACACCTGGGCAGCTTGGAGGTTTATGAGAATCGGAGGAGTGTTAACATTATTGTTTTTGTTAAGTTTAATGATTTATTTATTCAGGTCTGAGAAAAGAAAAAAATAATATTAAATAAATTGAGTACTTAAGATACATTTGCTATAAGGTTAACTGAATTTATAAATTAAAATAATTAATGTTTAGATACTTACCAATACAAGCCTCAGAGAATGCTGCTAAAGTTGACTGGGCAAATAATTTAATCACAGATTTATCTGTTTTCTTCACAGTTTTAGTAGTTGGAGCGATGCTTTACTTTGCTGTTAAGTATAGAAGAGGGAACAGTGATAAAAACGAAACTCCAAGAATTTTAGGAAGCCATATATTAGAGTTAACCTGGACTATAATTCCATCAATTATTTCAGCTTGGATTTTATATATTGGAATTATTTATTATCAAGACTTAAGAAGAGTTCCAGAAGGAGCACTTGAAATAAGTGTTGTTGGTCAAAAATGGAAATGGGATTTTGAATATGGAAACGGAAAGAAATCTTATGATAAACTAGTTATTCCTGTTGATACTCCAGTTAAATTAATTCTTAGTTCTAAAGACGTTCTTCATAGTTTTTTTATTCCAGCTATGCGAGTAAAATCTGATGTAGTTCCAGGGCATTTTACATATGTTACTTTTACGCCAAACAAAACAGGGGAGTATCATATTTTTTGTACTGAATACTGCGGAAGAGAGCATTGGAATATGATTAATAAGTTAAAGGTCGTCTCTAAGGCAGAATATAATTTCTGGCTTATTGATAAATCTGATGAACTTAGAGCAAATAGAATGTCAGCAGTTGATAGAGGAAAACTTGCATACACACAATATGGTTGCAATGCTTGTCACAGCTTAGATGGAAGTAGATTAGTTGGACCTAGTTTTTTAAATTCATATGCAAGAACGGCTGAATTTACTGAAGGAGAAAGTTTAACAGTTGATGAAAATTATATTCAGGAATCAATTTATTATCCTTCTAAAAAAATTGTTAAAGGTTACCCTGCTGGGCTAATGCCAGCTTTTGAAGGGCAAATTAATGCTGATGAAATGAAAGGTTTAATTGCTTTTATTAAATCCATTGATGGCTCAACTGCAAAGACTCCTGTTAAAGAGAAAAAAGAAGAAATAGATTTAACTAAGCTGACATCAGTACAAAGAGGTAAGATATTATATAATGAAAAGGTTTGCGCCACTTGTCATAGCTTGGATGGAAGTAAATTAATTGGTCCAAGTTTTCAAGGTTTATATAACAGAAAAGGAAAACTGGCTGATGGTTCTGATTATATTGCAGATGATGATTATATTAAAAACTCTATTCTAAATTCTGCTGCTCAAATTGTAGAGGGGTATCCTGCAGCAATGCCAAGTTATCAAGGTCAACTTGACGATGGGCAGGTAACAGACTTATTAGATTATATTAAGACTATAAAATGAAGAAATTAATTTTAATAACAAGCATACTTTTATTAAATAATAACTTAATCGCAGAGGTTTCAGTTGAAATTGGTAAGAAGTTATTTACAGAACAAACTTGTAATACATGTCATAGCTTGGATGGAACAAAACTTATTGGTCCAAGTTTTAAAGGTTTATATAACAGAAAAGGAAAACTTACTGGCGGAGCTGAATATCTTGCTGACGATGAATATTTAACTGAATCTATTTTAAACCCTCAGGCAAAGCTTGTTGATGGCTTTCCTCCGATTATGATTCCTTACAAGGGAAAGCTTGATACTGATCAAGTAAAAAGTTTGATAGAGTATATAAAGACAATTAAATAATGAGTGAGAATATAAAAGAAAACGAGAAAGTAGAAGCAGTAGAGCCTAAGAACTATCTTAACCACGAAACAGGTATCTGGTCCTGGTTAACTACAGTTGATCATAAAAGAATTGGTTTAATGTATTTATTTACGATAACAATTTTTTTCTTTATCGGTGGTATGGCAGCTCTTTTAATGAGAGCAGAACTTGCAAACGCTGGACCTGATTTTTTTAGTCCTGATACTTATAATACTTTATTTACGCTTCACGGCTCGATTATGATTTTTCTTTTTATAGTTCCAGGAATTCCTGCAACTATGGGAAATTTTTTGCTCCCATTAATGATTGGAGCAAAAGATGTAGCTTTTCCAAGGTTAAATTTACTTAGTTATTATATATATTTAATAGGCGCTTTAATGGCGCTTATTGCTTTAATTAAACCTTTTGGTCCTGAGTTTATGCAAACAATGTTAAGCTCTTTAGGTTTAACTGGGCCGGTTGATACAGGCTGGACGTTTTATGCACCTTACAGTATTGAATCTGGAACTGCTGTTGTTTGGATGACTGGGGCTGCATTTGTTTTAGGATTCTCAAGTATTCTTACAGGTTTAAATTTTATTGTTACAATTCATAAATTAAGAGCCCCAGGAATGACTTGGGGAAGACTTCCTGTTTTTGTCTGGGCATCTTATTCAACTGCTGTGATTCAAACACTTGCAACTCCTGTTGTTGGAATTACTTTAGTTCTTTTAATTATTGAAAGAGTGATGGGGATTGGTATTTTTGACCCATCTATGGGTGGAGATCCAGTTTTGTATGAGCATTTCTTTTGGTTTTATTCTCATCCTGTTGTTTATATTATGGTTCTTCCTGCTTTTGGAGTTATAGGTGAGATTATTCCTGTGTTTTCAAGAAAGCCTATTTTTGGATATAAAGCAATTTGCTATGCATCAGTTTCTATTGCAGCATTTTCTTTTATCGTCTGGGCACATCATATGTTTGTTTCTGGGATTTCTGATGTCGCTGCAATTGTATTTTCTATTTTAACTTTTTCTGTTGCTATTCCAACAGCTGTAAAAGTTTTTAACTGGGTTGCAACAATGTATAAAGGTTCAATAACCTTTGAAACTCCAATGCTTTATGCTTTAGGTTTTATATTCTTATTTATGATTGCAGGAACTACTGGTATTTATTTAGCAACACTTGCAGTTGATGTTTTTTATCATGATACTTATTTTGTTGTTGCACATTTTCATTACACAATTCAAGGCGGGGCGGTTATTGGTTTAATGGCAGCACTTCATTTTTGGTTTCCTAAAATGACAGGTAAAATGTACAATGAATTTATTGGAAAGATTGCTTGGTTCTTTGTCTTTGTCGGTTTTAATTTAACTTTCCTACCGCAATTTGTTTTAGGTATGCAAGGTATGCCAAGAAGGTATTTTGATTACCCAATTGAGTTTGAAGCGCTTCATATGGCTTCTTCAATTGGAGCTGTTGTAAATGCTTTTGGTTATACTTTTGCGCTTTTAAATTTACTTTATTACTTTTTCTTTTCAAAAGTTAAAGCTCCTAGAAATCCGTATGAATCATTATCTCTTGAATGGCAAACTCAGAGTCCTCCAATACATGAAAATTTTGAAGAAATTCCTATTGTAACAGATGGAGTTTATTCTTATGGAAAAAAAATAAAAGGAGATCATTAATATGTCTCATACTGAAGTAATCGCTAAAGCCGGGGAAGCTCCTGTTGTTCATCATATGGATACTAAGACTGCTTATGATTCTGCAAAATTAGGTATCTGGTTATTTTTAGCAACTGAACTTTTATTGTTTGGAGTTTTATTTACTGCCTTTGCTATTTTTAGATGGATGTATTTAGAAGAGTTCACATATGGAGCTGAAAAGCTTAATTGGAAGTTTGGAACTTTAAATACAGTGATTTTAATTTTTAGTTCATTTACTGCAGCACTTGCTGTTGATGCTGCACAGCATTCTCAAAATAAGAAAGTTTATAAATACTTTTTTATATCTATAATTTGCGCCTTTATGTTTCTAGTTGTTAAATACATTGAGTATTACGCAAAATTTGATCATGGGTACTTTCCATTTAATATTGGATATTTTGCAAGCGCTGTTTTTGTTTGTTTATCTTTTGCAATTGGAGCTGCTTATTTTGGGGCATCAAAGTTTTGTGGTTATTCTAGGGTTAAGATATCTATTGTAAGTATTGTTTCTGCTATTGTATTAGGTTTTATAGCATTAAAGATTTTTTATGTAGAGGGCGCTCACGATGTAGTTTTTAATACTCAAGAATTTAATGAGCAATATAAAATCTTCTTTGGTTTATATTATTGTATGACTTGGCTTCACGCGCTTCATGTAATTATCGGTTTAGGATTGCTTACTTGGGTTGTTCTTTTGGCTAAGAAAAACAGATTCTCTGATAAGTATTATACACCTGTAGAAGTTTCAGCTCTTTATTGGCATTTAGTTGATTTAATTTGGATTTATTTATTTCCGCTTTTATATTTAGTTGGGTAAGATTATGAGAACAGAGCAGCACACAAGTCACGTTAAAACATTTACAATAATTTTTGGATTGTTATTATTTTTTACTTTTATTACTGTTTTTGTTGCAAAGTATATTCATTTTGAAAGTGATTTATTAACAATTTTCTTTGCTATGCTGATTGCAAGTTTTAAAGCTGTGTTAGTTGTTTTATTTTTTATGCATTTAAAATATGAAAATCCTATTACTTGGCTTTATTTTATATTTCCAGTTGTGATTTTGTTTATAATGCTTGGCGGGGTTTTTATGGATAATCCATACAGGGTTCAGCTTGGGGATGATAAAAAAGTTGAGCATTCTAAGGATGTTAGCGCTCATTGAGTTTTTCTTAGATAGTATTTGATAATTTTTTCTATAACAAGTTTATATAATATTTAGGAGATAGAGTTATGAGTATGGAAGATACACTTACACAGAATAGTAATACTGCAAGTGAAATATTAAACCCAAAGGGTATAAGTCCACAAAAAATTGATACAAATGAAACATCTACGGTAATAGAATCAAATGGTTTGTCAGGAGAAAGGTTAGGAACAATAAGCCCAACAAATAATTTGAGAAAAGCAACAGTTGCACAGGTTCTAGGGATTGATTTAAGATAATTATTTAGATATTTTAAAAAGAAATTTACATGTCCCTAGTGGAAAAGAAGATTTTCTTTTAAAATGTAAAATTTCTTTTTTTGAATCTGAAAATTCAGATTTTGTTCATTTATTTAATACAGAATTTGTTAAATATAAAATTTTCTTAGATTGTGATAAAGTACTTTTTTTATTATATAATGAGGAGCCTCAAGCACTTGTATCTTTTAAACAAGAAGATGGGAGTTTAAAGATATATCAAATTCAAGGGATAAAAAAACTAAACATCTCAAAAAATAATCAGGGTCTAAATTCAGAATCAAAAGAAGTAAATAGAGTTATTCCTAAATTTTCTAACTTAGCTAAGTTAATGATAGAAACTTTAATTGAGTATGCAAAAAGCCAAAAATTAAAAAAAGTAGAAATTCAAACTGCAGAAGAGAATACTTGGTTTGAAGATGACAATGGAGAAATAGATCAGAGGCTTATAAATATTTATAATAAAACTCCAGAAGATTTAGGTTTTAAGCTCAATGATGAAGAACTGTTTCGCTATTTAGAAGTATAATTCTTTGAAACAATAATTTTAATTTTTCAGTTATTTCTAATTAAAAAGTACAATGAAGTTTACTAATCCGTTTAATTCGAATATAAAAATAAATTAGCTCTTTGGAAATTACTTTTTGGATAGACTATAGACAGTTCTATTTTAAGAGTGACATTAAAATAGTAAGTATTCACACTTAACTAACAAAATATACTCTTTTTGTTAGTTAGCTATTGTTACTTTCAAAAATGTTAGTTAATATTAATTAACTAACATTTTTATAGTATTTTGTTAGCTAAACATAAAAAGAATAAAAAATGAGTAAAAAAGACCGTATAGGTGAATATAAAAAAATATCTGTAGAAAAAGAAGATTATTATGCATATACCCCTAAATCACTACCACCGAATCCTGAAATAGATTTAAAAAATCTTTTTGGTTTAATAGATCAAGCAAATACCGCTTTAGGTAGACTTGATGGCATGAGTCTAGTACTTCCAGATTCTAATCTCTTTTTATACATGTATATCAGAAAAGAAGCTGTACTGTCTTCACAAATTGAGGGGACACAATCTTCGTTATCTGATTTGCTACTACATGAGAGTAAAAAAACACCTGGAGTTCCAATTGATGATGTAACAGAAGTCTCTTGTTATGTCTCAGCAATGACATATGGACTTAAAAGATTAGAAAGCTTTCCTCTATCACTACGGCTAATTAGAGAAATTCATGAAAAACTTATGAACAATGCTCGTGGTGGTAATAAGCAGCCTGGACAATTTCGTAATTCTCAAAATTGGATTGGTGGAACTCGACCAGGTAATGCTTTATTTGTTCCTCCACCTGTAGAGGATTTAATGTGCTGCTTAGATAGTTTTGAAAAATTCTTACATAATGATAAAATAAATCTCCCTGCATTAATAAAAGTTGCCCTAGCTCATTTACAGTTTGAAACAATCCACCCTTTTCTTGATGGAAATGGACGTTTAGGTCGGCTCTTAATTACGTTAATTTTATGTAAAGAAAAAATACTAAAGGAACCACTACTATATTTAAGTTTATATTTCAAAACTAATCGCCAGGAATACTATAACCACTTGCAATCAGTTAGAGAAACAGGAAGCTGGGAAGAGTGGATAGAATTTTTTCTAAAAGGAGTTATAGAAACATCAAGCCAAGCTACACAAACAGCTAAGGCAATTATAGATTTATTTGAAGCAGATCGATTGTTAATTGAAAAGCATAACAAATCTACAAGCTCAATTGTTTCAATTTATACTTACTTACAAAAAAACCCTATTATTAATACTTCAGAAATCAAGTCAGCATTAGAAATCTCACTGCCAACTGTCCTGCGCTCCCTAGTTGTTTTAGAGAACCTTGGGATAATAAAAGAAATTACAAAAAAAGAACGTAATAAGATTTTTGTTTACCAAGAATATATTAATATCTTAAACAAAGAAACCTTAAACAAAGAAATGTAGATAGAGGTCAGGATTAGAGGAACCAAAACTTACCCACAAATTATGGTGACAAACCATATTTATAATAATACTTCAGAAGAATTAGGTTTTGAGTTATCTGATGAAAAGTTAGATCGCTATTTAGAAATATAATTCTCTTTTAATACTCTTTCAATTGTCTCAACAATAATCTGAGTTTGTCGGTCAATTTCAATATTGATCTGATCTCCTACTCCTAACATCTCAAGATTTGTTAAACTCAAAGTTTCAGGAATTAAAAATACTTTAAAGGTATCTTTATCAAAATCACAAACTGTTAAACTGCAGCCATTTAGCCCAGCATAGCCTTTATTAAAAATATACTTAGTAAGAGCCTCTGGAACTTTAATTGTTATTATATAGTTATTCTCAGGCTTTTTAATGTCAACTAAGGTTGCAGTTGTATCTATATGGCCAGAAAGGAGGTGCCCTCCAATTACATCTTCATATTTTAAAGATAATTCAATATTAACAAAGTCATTTAATTGAATTTTTATTAGATTAGTTTTTTCTAATGTTTCAGACATTATATCAAAAAAAACAGTATTCTCTAATATTTTAGATACAGTTAAACAAACACCATTTACTGAGATGCTGTCTGAAGTTTTAATTTTTGTAATTAATTCAGGATTTAGCTCAATACCTAAGACTCTTAGCCCAGGAGAGTCATTTAGTTCTACAACTTTAAATTTATTTATTACTATTCCAGAAAACATTGTTTTTAATTAAAATATTAAATAGAGTTTATATTTAAATGAAAGAGAATCAAGAAATAGAATTAAAATTTATAGTATTATATCAAGAACTTATTAAATATCTTGATTTAAACCTTTTAGAATCCAAGCAGATTTCTCAATACTATTTTTCAAAAAAAAAGATTAAAGACTTACTAATTCCGTTTGCGATTAAAACCTTTGGCGATTTAAAAGATTTTCATATCCATAATTTTAAAAATGTAAGAATCAGAGAAATAAAATCTGAGGGAATTAAAAAATATTTTATTACAATTAAAAGCCCAAGTGCTAAAGATTTATCAAGGTTTGAATTTGAAAAAGAAATTAGTTTAGAAGATTTTAACTATTTTAAAAAAGAAGTTGATAAAGGAGGAGTGGTAAAAAGACGATATTTTTATAATCACTCTTCATATGAATTTGAAATTGATGAATTACTTGAAGCAAATTTTAAAAAAGTTGAGCTTAGCCTGGATTTAAAATTTATATCAATTGATATTGAAGTTGATAATGTTAAAGAAATAGAAATCTTTAGAAATAAATTACCAGAGTTTGATTTTTTAAATTCAGCGTTTGAGTTATCCACCCTTTTTGGCCTTGATAAAAATATTTTAGGTATGAGAAACTTAGCAAGATCAGGTGTGGATTTGGAAGTGCTTGAATTTATTAAGAAATATTTAAAATAGATATTTTTAATTATAAAGTAAATTAAGGATTATGACGACCTTATGTTTATGATTTTACGTAAGTTAAATAATGAAAAAGCATCGGTTCTTGTAGAGTTTGCAGTGTCTTTTTCTTTATTTATTACTCTTTTTGCTGGAGCTTTAGGAGTTACTTTAGCAATAAGAGATAAAACAGTATTAAACGAACTTTCTTCTTTAACATCAAGATATGCTGGGTTAGTTCCTTTTGTTAATGCATATACTAATAGTGCGGCTACAATAGCAGAAGCAACCGAATTAGGTATTATAAATAGTAATAACCCAAATGGGCACCTTGATCTTCCAAATATTTCCTCAGTTCAGTCAGCTGTAAAAGCTTTAATTGATGATTGGATTTTATTAACAGGAAAAGATCCAGCAGAGTTTAAATACTGTATTAAAATTTTAAAAAAACAATCTGCATCTTTAGTAGAAATTCCTGTAATTGCAGTATCTGTAAAATATGAAAAAGAAACAGTTAATATTTTATCCGAATTTTTTAGTCCTTCTTGTTTCACTTCTTATAGTCCAATGAAGATTTTAGGAGCATCTTTGATTACAGATCTTGTGGACAATGGTCAGTTTTCTGATATTTGCCAAGGGGTAGAAGAGCCTACCTTATGCGGGAAGGAGAGCAATCTTGGGTCATAAAAAAAATAAAAACCTAGAAAAAGCAGGTGCTTTAGTTGAATTTGCTTTAACCGTTCCTATATTTTTAATAATGATTTTTGGAGCAATTTCAATTCTTTTATCTGTTAGTAGGCAAGGGGTTGTAAACAATATTGTTTCTAGTCAGATATCTCAAATTGTTAGGATTCCAAGTTATTTTAATTGTCAAAGTAATAGTGAAATCTGTAAAAGTAATATTTCTTCGGATATTATAGCTCAATTAAAAGCAAATAATTTTGGTCCTGATTCTGCTGCTAATAGAGTTAAAGTTAGTATTTTTTTTAAAGACGGACATCTTCCCTCAGATACAACTCCTTTAAGTTCTTTAGATTTTTTACAAGTAGACTTTATGTGCGTTGCTGTTGCAATTCCAAAAGAATATTTTTTTAATTATGGTGGAGTTGGTGCTGGAGATTATAAAAGAAAGTTTATAATACCAATTGAGGAGAGTACATATATTGAGGCTGCTGGGTATCAAAATGAAGCTTTTTCTGAGTTTTGTACAATTCCAGAGCTTGATCCTGCTTAAATAAAGTAATCCCAAAAAGTAATTTCTAAAAAGTAGTAGGTAATTTCAGTATGTTATATTATTTAAAAGGAAAAGACTTTTTGGATTCACTATAGTTTTAATATTTTTGGCATATATATTATATGTACTATTTTCAGGAGGATAGATATATATAAAGTTAACTTTTTTTGGAAGTTACTTTTTGGATAGGCTATATATTTCAAAAGAGGCCAAAAGAAAAAGAAGATATTTAATAATTTACATTTTTAAGATTGCAATTTGCTTAAGGTTGCAAAAGGTATATAATTTTATTTTATGGATAATAAGCAAGAAATTATAAATCAAATAGCTGAAAAGATAACTTCACTTTTAAAGTCAAATTTTTTGTCTATTGAGCAAAAAGATAAGTTGTTTGTTATTTTAGAAAATTTAAAAAGGTAGTTATAGAATGAAACAAAAAATAAATACAAATATTGAGAAAACTGTAGAAAATCTTTTAGATAAAATTACCCTAATGAAAGATGATACATCTTTACAAGCTATAATAAAAAAAACAATGAATGGGTATGTAGATAAAGTAATTGAAGATTTAAGTTCTATATCAAATCAATCAAGTTCAAGTGATTTATCATCTGTTTTAACCTATTTAAGTTCTGTAGAAAATGTTGTTAATGATGCAGAAAAAGGGCTTCTTTCTTTGTTAAATAAAGATTCTGAAGTACTTGATATTCAAAGTTTATCCATATGTGAAGATGGACAATATGCTTATGCTATCGTTGGCTTAAGTGGAAATTTACAATTCTACGATTTAAAAACTAATTCTTTATTACAATTAGAAGAAAAAGAAATAACTGAAGTTGGCAGTCCAATAATAGTTAGTGAAGATGGGAGAAATGCTAATGTTATGGTAAGAGTAGATGGGGGTTATCAATTATATAATTTAAAAACCAATTCTTTATTAAAAGTAGAAGGAAAAGAAACTTATGTCGATCATTTTGTAAAAAGCAAAAATGGGGAATATGAGTATGCTATTTTAAAAGTAGGTGGAAGTTGTCACTTCTACGATTTAAAAACTAATTCTTTATTAAAAGCAGAAGGAATAAAAATAACCTCTATTGACAGACTTATAATAAGTGAAAATGAACAATACGTTTATGCTATGGTGAAAGTAGTTGGATATGAAAATTGGCAATTCTACAATTTAAAAATTGACTCTTTATTAGAGATAGAAGGAAAAAAAATAACTGATGTTTGCAGTCTAGATATAACTAAAGATGAACAATATGCTTATGCTCGGATGAGAGTAGATGGAAATTGGCAATTATACAATTTAAAAACTGACTCTTTATTAGAAGTAGAAGGTAAAAAAATATCTGAAGCTTACAGTCCAGTTATAAGTAAAGATGGGCAATATGCTTATGCTATGATGAGAGTAGATGGAAAATTACAATTATACAATTTAAAAACTGACTCTTTATTAGAAGTAGAAGGTAAAAAAATATCTAAAGCTTACAGTCCAGTTATAAGTAAAGATGGGCAATATGCTTACGCTATGATGAGAGTAGATGGAAAATTACAATTATACAATTTAAAAACTGACTCTTTATTAGAAGTAGAGGGAAAAGAAATAACTAATACTTGCGGTCTCGTAATAAGTGGAGATGTTCAATATGCTTATGCTAATGTTGAAATAGATGGAAAGAGAAGAATTTTAATATTGAATTAAAGCAGTATTTTCTCAAAATAAAGAATAGTTTTTTTTCTTATTTCAAATAAAGATGTTTCTCTCTTAATCGAATGAAAATACTCAAGACCAACTAATGGGTTTCTTGAAAACCAAATAGAAAATTCTTTATATCTTCCAACAGGTTTTTGAGGAGTTCTTTCATATTTTTTCAAGTAAGTATCCATTAATAATAAAGCAAAGTTTAACAACTCCACAATTCTTTCTTCTTTATTAATCTTAATATCATATGTTATGTCTTTGAAAATAAAAGGATTTTGGATAGCTCCTCTTCCTATCATTATTCCTCTAACTCCAGTTTGCATCATTTCACTTGCAGCTTCTTTTGTGAAAACATCTCCATTTCCAATAACAGGATAGTTTAAAGTTTTTGCCGCAAGGGAAAGTTTTTTAAGGTTTACTGGCTCTGTATAACCACCGCAGCGAGTTCTAGCGTGGATTGTAATAAAATCTATAGGGCAGTTATTAAATGCATCTAAGATATCTTCAAAATTCTCATCATTTTGAAATCCTAATCTTGTTTTTACGCTAAACATTTTACTATGGATACTTCTAATATTTTTAGTAATTTCAATAATTTTATTTGGCTCTAACAATAAAGCAGCTCCTGCTCCTTTAGAATTTACTTTTTTTGATGGACAGCCAATATTAAAATCAATCCAATCATCATCAAGAATAATCTCTTGTTTTTTCAAATTTTCTATACATTTTGTTATCGTTTTTGGGCAGCTTGCCATAAACTGAATTTGGATAGGCACTTTAGGTCTATCTATTTGCTTAATCCTTTGATTTTCTTGACTAATTCTTATAAATTCTGTTGCAACAATGTCAACGCCGCCAATTTCTATTATTAAATCTCTATAAATTTGATTAGTTATCCCTTCCATTGGTGCTAAAAACAGAAGCATTTTTTTATTAAACTCAGATAGGTTCATATAGAGGTTTTTTTAAAGGTTAAGATGTCATATTTAAAATTAGAAGATAATAGCAATAAAGTCAGAAGTTTACTAGAGTTAGAGGATTATATTGATTTAACTAAGTTTCAAAAGACTCCAAAAATACAATATCAAAACTTTGAGAAATTTCTAAATAATAATTTAAAAGTAAGAAGTTATAAAGCTGCTTTAAAAGAGATCCAAAGCTTTAATTGTCAAAAAAAAGATTTATATCGAGGAAGCCCAGTTGATGTAAATTTATTTACAGTTAATCCTTTTTTGTTCTCGCAAAGTTTAAATTTATTTAATTTAAATATTGATAAAGATATAATTAGTAACAATAGTTACTCAATATATAGAGATAATAAGTTAATAGTTTCTGCTATTTCAAAAGGACATTCTAGTGCTAAATATTCATTTTTAGGCTCAAAATATATGACTAAAAATGCTACAGAAATATTAAGTGTGATGCTTAGAAAAGAAAAATTTAAAATTTTTTCTGCAGATTTTTTAAGTACGTTTTATTATAGATTTTATCAAAGTATATTTGCTGTTGCAAAAGAATATTCATTGTCTTTAGGGTATATTGCTTCTAATATTTTTGCTAATTCAATTCTAATTTCAATTATTACTAAAAATGAAGTTTTTGTTTTTGGAATGGGGGGAGGTTTAATAAAGTCCTTTAATCAATTTAATTCAAAAGAGATATTAAATAATAGATATAAGGAAACAGATCTAAATTTGTATTTTTCTAAAGTACTTTCTTATGATTGGGAAGGTGATGATGGGCAGCTTTTTAAAGAAACTAATGAAAAAATAGATTTTTTATTAAATAATAATTTATTTGTTAGTAAGGCGCTATTAAAAGAATTAAAGATAGCAAAAGAGAACTTTAAAAAGCAATTTTCTTTTCAGATTTATGATTATTTCCCAACTCATTGCTTGCTGAAAAATGATTTAATTATCGCCTCTGATAGCTTGTGTCTTACAAATTGTTTTAATGAGAGAAGTGAAAAGTATCAACAAAATAAAAAATATCAAAAATTTCCATTAAGTGAACTGTTAAATAAGGATATAAGGCTTGAGAAATTAGCAGTTTTATTAAGTTTTTGGAATTTAGTTTCAAGCTCTTTGGAAGAGGATGAAGACAATTTTATATTTCTTAAAGAATTGATTTTTAAATTGAATTACAAAAAATTTAGTTTAGAAGTAGTTAAAGACCTGAAGCTTGTTGCAAGTAGGTATGAACATATTAAAACTTTGCCAAACTTACTTGATATTTTAATAAGTGTTGATCTTAAAGATTTAAAATCTTTTGAAGCTGGTTTAGTTTCAAGAATTAAACTTCAATTTAGAAGAACTTTAGAAAAAAAACTAAAATTTTATTTACCAGATTTAAGACTAAAGGCTAATAAGTGGTTATTGAATATAAATAGTGACTTCAGCTTTATTCAAATAAAAAAATAAATAATTAAAAATAAATAATTAAAAATAAATAATAATAAAAATAAATTTTTATTCTTCATTAAATCCTAAATCTAATATTTCTTTTATTTTATCTTCTTCTTTTGGCAGGTCTTCAGGGGAGTAGTAATTATGTGAGATAAAAAGAGCTGATTGATCTGCTGAGTAATCAGCATTTTTCCAAATTAAAGCAAGAGCTGAAGAGAATCCAAATTGAGCCCAGGTGAAGATTTCTTTTAAACTAAAATTCGCTGTTGTCCATTCTGCTGCAATAGTTGGGTCTTGAATCCCATTTTTAATAAACTCAAATACTTCTTTAGGTTTAAAATCATAAGCTTTCCAGAGCCCTGCTTCTATAGGGTTAAAGCCAGCTGCTTCCCAAGCTTCTCTGTTTACTGGAGAGAACCCAGCATCGTGAAAAGTGTATTGGTTAGATTTTAGTTTAAGCATTTGATTAATTTCATTTACCTGTGCTTTAAAATGATTTTTAAGAAGTCTTGCAAAAAAGAAAAGATGGTCTTGAATTTGGGGATAAGAGTTTTTTGAATTTTTTAAATGTTCAAGATATGCATTGATTTGGGTTATGTCTTGCTCACTGTTTTCTAGCTGCATTGTGTAAACTTGAGTAGCTTGATTTACACTTCTTGCTGAATAGAAATCTTTATAGCCTTTAATTAAATTGTTTTTAAAGTAATTATAAAAACTAAAATTTTCTAATAAAAATTTTATATGATTTTCTTCTATTTCTTCATTTTTTAAATTGTAAATATTTTCTATAGCTTTTTGTCTTTGAAGGATTTCACTTTTAATATCATTTAAGATAATAAACATTTCTGTTTCTTCTTGATTGTTATTAGGGTTGTTTAAATCAAAAATTAATATTTCTTTATCTAGATTTAAAATATAATTTTTAAATCTAGTTAAATATTTTTTTATTCCTTCTAGGTTTAGGTTAATATTTGCTTTAATTTGAGGGTTAGTATTTAAACTTAAAATTAAATTATTTTCTGCATAAAGACCTTGATAGTTAGATTGAATATAATTAAGTATTCTAAAATTTACCTCTTCTTCAATATTATTGTAATTTTGCTGGTTCATAATTTAACATTTCCTTATAAAAACTTAGATGAATATAGTAAATAATTGATTCAAATTTTAGTAAAATAAACTAAAATTGAAAACATAATAATACCAAACACTTAAAAATACAAAAGCTGTTTTAGTTTTTTGAAAAAACAGTCTTAAATAAAAAAATAATAATTTTATTAGTATTTTATAAAGATATCGTTTTCAGCGACGACTTAACCATATATAGTGGTTGAGCTGCTGAAAAATACTATATATTGTGCTTTGAGGTAAGTGTTTAGTTTTATAAGATTTAAAAAGGGATTTATGGAGAATTTACAAGGTTCAAACGAAAATAATAAGAATAATTATCAAAATTATTTAGAAAAAGATAAAAAAGGAAATAAAGAGCTTATGATTACAGTTGTAAAAAGAGACGGGAACTTGGTTCCATTTAGGCCAGAAAGAATAAAAGCTGCAATCGAAGCAGCAATAAGAGCGACTAATACTATAGATATAAATAGCGCTTTGTCTCAGGATTTATATTCAAAATTAAATTTAATTTCAGAAAAAGTTGTAAATTTAACAAAAGAAAAAGCAACTGAAGGTGCTGTGTTAACAGTAGAAGGGATTCAAGATTTAGTAGAAGTTGTTTTAATGGAAACAGGAAATCATGATATCGCTAGGAGTTTTATCTTGTATAGAGATGAGCAAAAAACCTTAAGAGAAGATTCTATAAGAAATTTAAAAATTATCAGAAGGGATGGGAAAACTGTAAAGTTTAATCCTATTAAAATTTCTAAAGCAATTGAAAGTGCATTTAGAAATACATATAAGATCGAAGGTATTACACCAACTCAAGTAATAGCAAATATTAACACAGTGACAAGTCTAGTTAGTTCTACTTCAAAGGAAATGACTAAAAAAGGAATTGAGTTAAATATTGAATTGATTCAAGATGAAATTGAGAATCAGCTAATGGCAACAGGATTTTTTGACGTTGCAAAAGATTTTATTATCTATAGATCAAAAAGAGCAGAACTTAGAAGCAGCACAGCCGCTTCTGAAAGTAGTACAGAAAAAGTTGAAGTAAAACCTAAAGACAAATCGACTACACCACTATTAGAAGATGAAGGGCAGATTTTTAAAGTTGCAAATGAAGATGGAACTGAATCTAATATTTCAGAATTAACTCTTAAAAAAAGAATTAAAACTGCTTGTCTAGATTTAGAAAATGTTGATTCTGATGAAGTGTTAAGTGATTCTTTAACTAACTTTTATCAAGGTATAAAAGAAAAAGAGATTGATCAGACAACTATTATGTCAGCTCGTGCTAAAGTTGAAAGAGAACCTAATTACTCATACGTCACTGCTAGGTTACTTCTTGATATTATTTACAGAGAAACTTTTCAAACTGATGCTCATAATGAGAATATTGAAGATTTACATAGAGAATATTTTAAAAAATATATTGAAAATGGGATTTCTTATAAAAGATTATCACCAGAGTTAAGATCATTTGATATGGAAGTTATAGCAGATGCTTTAATTTTAGATAGAGATAAAGGTTTTACTTACTTAGGTATTCAAACAATTTATGACAGATATTTAATTCACGAAAATGATATCAAAATAGAAACACCTCAAATTTTTTGGATGCGTGTTGCTATGGGCTTAGCGCTAAGAGAAGAAGGTGATAAGAATAAAAGAGCAATAGAATTTTATGATATTTTATCTCAATTCCTATTTGTTTCAAGTACACCAACTTTATTTAATTCTGGAACTTGTCATTCTCAAATGAGTTCTTGTTATTTATCTACTGTTGATGATGATTTGTCATCTATTTTTAAACTGATTTCAGACGATGCTCAATTATCAAAATGGGCAGGAGGTCTTGGAAATGATTGGACAAATGTTAGAGCAACAGGATCAAGAATTAAAGGAACTAATGGGAGAAGCCAGGGAGTTGTTCCATTTCTAAAAGTTGCAAACGATACGGCTGTTGCAGTAAACCAAGGCGGGAAAAGAAAAGGTGCAATGTGTGCTTACTTAGAAACTTGGCATTTGGATATTGAAGACTTTCTAGAGCTTAGAAAAAATACAGGTGATGAGCGAAGAAGAACTCATGATATGAACACAGCTAACTGGATTCCTGATTTGTTTATGAAAAGAGTGAAGGAAAATGGAACTTGGTTCTTGTTTAGCCCAAGTGATGTTCCTGATCTTCATGATTTATATGGAACTGCTTTTGAAAAGAGATATAATGAATATGAAAAACAAGCAGAAAATGGAGAGATTGCATTATTTAAAAAAATAGATGCACTTTCTTTATGGAGAAAGATGTTAAGTATGGTTTTTGAAACAGGCCATCCGTGGATTACCTTTAAAGATCCGTCAAATATTAGAAGCCCTCAAGATCACGCAGGGGTAGTTCATAGTTCTAATCTTTGTACTGAGATTTTATTAAATACTTCAAAAGATGAAACTGCTGTTTGTAATTTAGGTTCAGTTAATTTACCTAAGCATATGAATGCAGATGGAACTATTAATGAAGAACTTCTTTCTTCTACAATTAAAACAGCTATTAGAATGCTTGATAACGTTATTAATATAAACTTTTATCCAACTAAGGAAGCTGAAAATTCTAACCTTTTACACAGACCTGTTGGTTTAGGGGTTATGGGGTTTCAAGATTGTTTATATAAAAAGAAAGTTAGTTACTCTTCACCAGAAGCAATTGAGTTTGCTGATGAATCAATGGAAATGATTTCTTATTATGCAATTTTAGGATCAAGTGAACTTGCTAAAGATAGAGGAACGTATAAATCTTATAAAGGTTCAAAATGGGATAGAGGAATGCTTCCAATAGATACTATTGATCTTTTGTCAGAGCAAAGAGGTTCAGAGTTTTCTAATATGGATAAATCTTTTAAAATGGATTGGGGTATAGTTAGAGAGTCTGTTAAAAAACACGGAATGAGAAATAGTAATACTATGGCAATTGCCCCAACTGCTACTATATCTAATATTTCAGGAGTTACTCAGTCAATTGAACCAATGTATAAACACTTATTTGCTAAAAGTAATTTATCAGGAGAGTTTATTATTATTAATACTTATCTTGTAGATCATTTAAAAGAGTTAAATCTTTGGGATTCTGAAATGCTTGATGATTTAAAATATTTTGATGGTTCAATATTAGAGATTGAAAGAATTCCAGATGAGGTTAAAAAGATTTATTTAACAGCATTTGAAATTGAACCAGAGTGGATTATTGAGTGTGCTAGTAGAAGACAGAAATGGATTGATATGGGACAATCACTAAACCTTTACATTGCAGCACCAAGTGGTAAAAAATTACATGATATGTATATGCTTGCTTGGGAGGCAGGACTTAAAACTACTTATTACTTAAGAAGTTTAGGTGCTACTCAGATAGAAAAATCAACAACTGATGTAAATAAAAGAGGGCTTCAGCCTAGGTGGATGAAGAATAAATCTGCATCAAGTGAGATTGAGGTTGATAGAAAAGCTAAAGGTACTTCGGCAGTTCCTGTAGCTGATCATAATATCGATGGTGAGTGTGAGTCTTGCCAGTAATATATAATTAAATTTTAAAAAGGAATAAAAAATGACAGATAATAAAGAAAATGGAAAAGGAAGATTTAAAGCTTCAGAAAAAAGATTAATTAACTGCGGAACTGTGGATGTTAATCAGTTAATGCCTTTAAAATATAACTGGGCTTGGGAACACTATTTAAATGGCTGTGCAAATAATTGGATGCCAACAGAAGTTCCAATGTCAAAAGATATTGAGCTGTGGAAATCTGATAAATTATCTGATGATGAAAGAAGAGTGATAAAAAGAAATTTAGGATTCTTTTCAACTGCTGAAAGTTTAGTTGGAAATAATATTGTATTAGCTATTTTTAAACATTTAACTAACCCTGAGTGTCGTCAGTATTTATTAAGACAAGGGTTTGAAGAAGCTATTCATACCCATACATTTCATTACATTGTTGAATCATTAGCTCTTGATGAGAGTGAGATTTTTAATATGTATAACGAAATTGAATCTATTTATAATAAAGATAACTTTGAGATGAAGTTAACTGAAAATGTTTTAAAGAATGATTTTACTACTGAAACATTTGAAGGTGCTCAAATGTTTTTAAGAGATTTAATTGGTTACTATGTAGTTATGGAAGGGATTTTCTTTTATTCTGGTTTTGCAATGATGTTATCATTTCATAGACAAAATAAAATGACTGGAATAGGAGAACAGTTTCAATACATTTTAAGAGATGAAACTATTCACTTAAACTTTGGAATTGATTTAATTAATGGTGTTAAGTCAGAAAATCCAGATCTTTGGACTCCAGAATTTCAACAAAGTATGGTTGATTTAGTAAAAGAAGCTGTGGAGCTTGAATATGCATATGCTGAAGATTGTTTACCTAATGGTATCTTAGGTCTAAATGCTCCTATGTTTAGAGATTACGTTCAGTATGTAGCGGATAGAAGACTAGAAAGAATAGGTCTTCCTACTCAGTGGAATTCTAAAAATCCTTTTCCTTGGATGAGTGAAACTATTGATCTTGGTAAAGAGAAGAATTTCTTTGAAACAAGAGTTACTGAGTACCAAACTGGCGGTGCTTTATCTTGGGATTAGTTTTAGGATAGGATTTTTACTTGAAAAAACTATTATATGATGTTACTATTCAGTGAATAGTAACATCATATAGTATAAAATGCATTATAAAAGATTATTAACTGCCCCTAATTACTCATTTTTTTTATTTGGATCAAGAGGTGTTGGTAAAAGTACCTGGAGTAAAAGAAAATATAAAAATGATATCCAGATTAACTTATTAGATACAAATACATTTTTAGAGTTATCAAGCAACCCGTCTCATATTAAAAATATAATTGGGGAGAATAAGGCTGGTAAAATAATTTTTATTGATGAGATTCAAAGAATTCCTGATTTGTTAAACGAAGTCCATAATTTAATTCAAGAAAAAAACTTTCAATTTGTTCTAACAGGTTCAAGTACTATAAAATTAAAAGAAGCAGGGGTTAATCTTTTAGCAGGACGCGCAATAGTAAAACATTTAGGACCTTTTTGCTATGAGGAATTAAAAGATGTTTATGATTTTGATTTTCATTTGAAATTTGGAAATTTGCCTTTGGTCGTTAATAACAAGGAGCTTGCATATGATATTTTAGATACATATGTTGGAGGTTATATAGATCAAGAGATAAGATCAGATATTAAACTAAGAAAAATAGAGCCATTTATTAGATTTCTAAAAGTAGCTTCATTACTTAATGGTCAAATATTGAATTATAAAAATATAGCTACTTTATCTAAGGTGCCCCAAAGTTCAGTTAAAAACTATTTTTCTGTTTTAGAAGACACTTTAATTGGTTCTTTTCTACCAGCATATAAAGCGAAAGCAAAAGTTAGAGAATATAATAAACCTAAATTTTATTTTTTTGATACAGGGGTTGTTAGAGCTTGCGCTAATTTATTAAATACAGAAATTAGCTCAGAATTTAAAGGTTCAATGCTTGAAACTTTAGTTTTACATGAGTTGAAAATGTATAATAATTATTTTAATAAAAGAAAAGGTATTTATTATTATGCATATCCTGATGGAGAAATTGATTTTATTATAGAAATCGAAAAACAGAATGGGGATAAAAAAGCTAAGATAATTTGTATCGAAGTTAAAACTAATAAGACTTGGCGAAGAGCAAATGAAAAAACTATAAATAATTTAATAAGTACTGAAAAGGTAGATGTAATAAAAAGTTTTGGAATTTATCTTGGAGAAGAGACTTTATATTTTAATAATATAGAAGTATCTAATGCTAAGAACTTTTTTAATGATTTATATTTGGGAAAAATATTTTAATGTCTAAAACTTATATGCTAATAACTTATTTAAAATTCATACTTATTTTCTTTAGTTATAACTTTTTATATTCAGAAAATATCGAAGTTCTGAATGTCGAAAAATATCAAATTGATTTAAGTACTTTAGAAGATAAGTATTTAGAGAATGTAGACTTGGGCTCTGGTTTAGTTTTTAAAAAAAGAGATAGAAGAGGCAGACCTAGTTTTTATATTTTAAACAGCTTTTATGGCCCTTTAAATAATTTTAATGATCCTGCAAGTTTTAACGGTGCTGCAATTGCTGAGCTACAGTTTAAAGGTGATAAACTAAAAGTAAAAAGATTTATTCCATTAAGTTCTGAATATAAAAAGAATGCTTCTAAGAAAAGAAGAAAAAAAAATGGGTTTATAATCGACCCTGAGGGGTTAACAGTTACAAAAAATAAAGGTTTTTACGTTGTTGAAGAATCAAATCCTTCTATTTTACATTTTAATAAATCTGGTAAATTAGTTAATAAGTTTTTAAAAAAAGATTTACCTGTAATTTTAAATCAAAATGAAATTAATAGAGGTTTAGAGGGTATTAGTATTTTACCTAATGGAAACTTGCTTTTATTAATGCAAAGTCTTCCTAAGAATCATTTAAGCTTTATTCCTGTTGTAAAATTTGATCCTAAAACAAAAGAGTCTGAGATTTATAAAATTAGAACTAATGATAAAGAAACTAAATTAGGCGGAATTCAAGCAATAGATGAAAACAGATTTTTATTTATTTATACTAGAAATAATAAATCTAGTATTATTATCTCTGATTTAAGAGAAGTGGAAGATGGTTTTTTAAAGCTTAAAAAAATTGTTAATTTATCAGATTATGGCTGGGATTATTTAAAAACTGAAGGGATAACGATTTCAGAGGATGCTAATTCAATAATTATTTCTAATGATGATGAGAGAAGAGGTGCTAATCTGTGGATTTTTAATTTAAAGGAATCTCTTCTTCCTTGGAGATTTTCTGAATGGTTACTTTTTTATTCTTTAATTTTTATAATAACTTTTAGTTTTGTATTTATGTTTATGGCAATTTTTAATAAAAAGAAGTTAATTAATGAGTGATTCTGTAAAAATATTATTACTTGGAGGTGGATATTCATTAGGATATTTAGCAAAAGAGTTAAAAGAAAGTTTTGTTATTACTTCAAGAGATAAGACAAAATTTTCTAGTTCATATAAGTATGTTGAAAATTTAGATATATTTAACATTAAAGATATTGAGTACATTGTTGAAAAATATCCAAATATTGAAGTGATTATTGATAGCATTCCAACTCAAGGAGTGGAGCGGCTTAAAAATAAAATAAATGAAAATAAATTTGAAAGTTATCTAAAAAATCTTAAACTTTTTTCTAAGTTAAATATCAAACAATATGTTTATTTAAGTACTACAGGAGTTTACGGGGTAACTGATGGCTCAATTGTAACAGAACAAACTCAAACAAACCCAATAAGCGCTTCAGGGCTTGCTAGATTAAATGTAGAGAATTTTTTAAGAGAAATTTATAAAAGTAAGTTAAATATTTTAAGGCTTTCAGCTATTTACGGAAAAGATCGAGGGGTTATTAATTCTTTAAAGAGCGGAAGGTACCCTTTAGTTGGAAATGGAGAAAGGTTTACAAATAGGATTCACGTACAAGATATTGTTTTAGCTATTTTAAAGATTATGGATAATCCTAAATTTGATATAGTAAATTTAAAAGACGGGGATAATTTAACACAAAAAGAACTTGTTAAGTATTTTGTTGATAAGTTTGAGTATCCTAATCCTAAAGGTATAAGCTTAGAAGGTGTAAAGATAAGTGGAATGCTGAGTTTACTTTCAAATCAACAAATTGATAATAAAAGGCTTTTAGAGCTTGTTGGTTCTCTAAGATTTAAAAGTATTAAAGATATTAATTGGTAGTAAATACATTGCCAGATTCATATTTTCTTAATCCAAAATAAAATATTTTAATACTTAGAAGTAAGAAAAGGCTACTGGATAAAAACAAATAAAAAATATTACTATACTCATTATTCATAATAATTTCTGTAGGCATAATTGCTAAAAACCCAGCAGGGATAATAGTAAAAATTAATATCTTTGAAAATCCTTTATAAATTGAACCTGGGTATGTACAAAAAGCTAAAAGTGTAAATTGAATCTGTCTTGAAATTTCATAAATCGGTCCAAAAAAGAAAGCAAGAGAGTGGGCGATTAAACTAAAGGCATAAAAAATAATTGTGCTATTTAAAATAAATATTATAAGTAAGAATAAATTACCTATACTGTAATACCCAGATAAGAAAAAAACTATTACACCTGTAATAATATCTCCTAAAGAGCTCATATTTGTTTTAATTGATAATTTTATAAGAATATTTTTAGGCTGACATATTTGATTGTCAAGTTTTCCATTGTATATACTATAAGATAATTCAGAAATTCCAGAAAAAAGAATCCCGTATATACCAAATGATATTAAAACTATACTATGAAGCAATAAGAAATCATTAATTGACCAGCCTTTAATCTCTCCTACTTTGTTAAATAATAGATAAAAGATCGTTAAAAAAGCTGCATTATTAAAAATCATACCAAATATTTTTATATAAAAACTTTTTTTAAGAGAGTATTCTTCTTTTAATGAAATCAGAAATAGATTAAAAATATAGCTCAATTATCCTCCTAGTATTACTTGTTTGTTAAAGATTATTTTTTGAAATTTTAAAGTAATTAAATAAATTAAAACAATCCAAAAAGATAAAATTAGAAAATTATAAAATGCTTGGTTAATTGAAAAATTAATAAATAAATTTGCAGGTAGATAAATGATTGCATAAAACGGAGTTAACTTAACAAATGACTGAAGTACTTCTGGGTAAAATGTAACAGGAAAAAGAATACCTCCAAAAAGCATAAGAAATTTTTGCCAAATAATATATAAAGTTCGTACTTCATAAAGATATAGAATTTGCATACCAATTAAGTTTATAAATAAAATTGAAAGTATCCCTGACATAATTGAAATTAGTATTGAAAGGGTAGTTTGTAAAAAGTGTAAATCAAAATTAAATCCAACCAAAAATCCGCAAAAAATTAATCCAAGACAAAAATTAACAATGAATCTTATAACAAATTTAGCTAAGTCAGAAACTAAATTAAAGTTAAAATAATTTACAGGTCGAAGCAGCTGATATGCATAGTCACCTGTCTTAATGCTATTTCCTAGCTCGTGATAGCTTTGAGGGATTGATAAAGCAATTGATTCAGCAATAAGCAGGTATAAAATTAACTGTTTATCTGAAAAGCCTTGAACTTGCAGAGCTGCCCAGATAAGGGAGAAAATATAAATAATAATTATCATAAATATTGCTCTAGCTATTAAAAAATATGGGTAATAGAACTCATTTTTACAGCTGACTAAAAAGTATTTTAAATATTTTTTCATTTTTCTTGGTAAATATCTAAAATAATACTTTCTAAGGATGGGTTTGAAATATTGATATCTTTTATTGGTAAATCATTATCAATTAATTCTAATATTTCTTTTATGGTTTGTTTTTTAGAATCATATTCAATTGTAATAATATTTTTTTCATTACTTATAATTTTAAAATTTTTAAAAACTGAATCTGAAACTTCTTTTTTGTACTCAATTGATAAATATTTTCTTCTAATATACTTTTCTTTAAATGCTTCTATTGATTTATCAATAACTATTTTACCTGAATTGATTAAAATAATCCTATCACAAACCATTTCTATATCATCTGTATCGTGCGAGGTTAATAAAATAGTCTTTTTCTCTTCTTGTGCATAATGGTTGATTAGTTCTCTAATTGATTTTTTTGCTGTAGCATCAAGGCCAATTGAGGGTTCATCTAAAAATAACACTTTTGGGCTATGAAGTAGGGATGCTACGATTTCACACTTCATTCTTTGTCCTAAAGAGAGCTCTTTTACTCTTTGTTTTGCAATTTCTTGAAGAGAAAATATATTTAATAATTGATCCAGTCTTTTTTTGAATATATCTTTTTCAATATCATATAGCGATGCTAGGACCTTATATGAGTCTAAAACAGGTAAATGAACCCAAAGCTGAGACCTTTGTCCAAAAACAGTCCCAATTTGGTAGCTTAATTTCTGTCTTTGGGTGCTAGGAGTGTAACCGCAAACTGAAACCTTGCCAGAGCTTGGGTAAAGAATTCCAGATAGCATCTTAATAGTTGTAGATTTCCCAGCCCCATTTGGTCCAATAAAGGCAACTTTTTCGCCTTTATTAATTGAGAAGTTAATATTATCAACAGCTGTTATTGTATTGTTTTTTAATTTAAATTCTTTGACTAAGTTTTTAACAGTTATCATATTTTGCATATTTTTTAATAGTACTTTAGCTATAATTTATTTACAATAAATATTTTATTTATTTTACATTTCTTAAAGTATATAATAGTAAAATGAAACCTGGACAAGAAAACAAATTATTACCAACAAGTCTTAAAACTAAAAGACTTATTCTAAGACCTTTTAAAGAATCTGATATTCAAGATATAATGGAGTATGCAGCTCAAGAAGCTTGGTATAAATATTTACCAGTTCCTGTTCCTTATACAATAGAAGATGCAAAGCAATTTATTTCTTTAGTTCAAAATCAGGATGAAACATCTCAAGCTCTTGCGATTGTGAATAAAGAAGATAATAAGGTAATAGGAGGTTTTAACGTTAAATTGGATATTGATGAAAATCAAATAATGATTGGATATAGCATTTCTCCAAACTATCATAAACTTGGATTAGGCTCGGAGGTAGGGCTTTTTATGATTGATCAAGTTTTTAACAATACAAATTGTAATAAAATCTGGGCTGATGTTGATGTTAGGAATATAGGATCAAATATACTTTTAAAAAAGCTTGGACTAACTAAAGTAAAAACAGTGCTTCAAGATAGAAAAGTTAGAGATGAGATTGTTGATGTCAGTTTTTATGAACTTGAGAGAGCTGATTGGGAAAAATCAAAAAAAGTTAAGTGATAATAATTTACAGTACCATTTCTTCAAATACCCATCTTGTAACTGATAAATGGGAAGTTTCAGATTTAACTCTTTCTAAATAATGATTATAGTTTTCATTGCTTAGTAAATTTAATTCTTTTGAAAATATCAAAAATCTATTTACCCATCCATAGACTTTGTTCTCAAGCAGGTCATCAATTATTTTAGCAGCATTTTCTTTAGCTTCTTTAATAGTCATTTCACTTTTATCTTGTCTTAATCTATTTACCATTATTCCTTTTCCCATATCAAAAGGAGCGCCATATGCGCTTGAAGGAGATTCTATTTCTAGAGATAGTTCCTTAAAAATACTTGGGATTTTTTTAGAAAAAATGGTAATAAAATTATCTCTTAATTGCTTAGCTCCAATTTGATAAGTTCCTTTAAGAATTTCTTTAGTTAATACTTTTAGCTCATTTGTATGATTATTATTTGTTATAATCATATCTGAACAGATAAGAAGTATATCTAAAGCACTTCTATGGTACCCTTCAAAAGCATGAAGAATAGCTAGCTCAAATAGTTTTTCATTTGGCTTTTCTAGCTCTATGATTTTCTATATACAATCTTTAGTAATATTATCCTCGTTATTTGAAATAATAGCTAATGTTAATTGTTTAGCTTCTTCTCCTTTGTAACACTTTTCTGCTATTTTACTTATTTCTGTATTATGCTCATTATTAATCATATTATTTATGTGTATATTTAAATAAAATTTTAACATTTTTTTATTTGTTAAGATATTAAAATTTATATAATTAATCTTTATCTAATTAGATAAAGTTATGAAAAGTTATCTTTTTTTATAATTTAAATCTTTTTAAAATAAAATAGAAAAGTAATTGAAAAACAATTGAGATGCTTAAAAATAAAATAGTAGCATATTGATAACTATCTGTTGCGATTATTCCAAAAAGATTAAACAAAATAAAAAATGGAATGTTGAAAATAAAATTATTTAAAGAGTTTAAAGTAGCTCTTTGATCTGAAGAAATATAATCTTGAAATTTATCATCAACTAACCCGCTAAAGATGCTTTGTATTATACTAAAAATAATAAGAGAAGATGTAATAAAGATATGATTATTAAAAAATATGGTAAACAGGTTTATTAAAAACATTAAAATTAAAATATTAGTAAGTTCAAAGTTATACTAAGGTAGCTAAAACTGACAAGCTTTATCGCGAATGAATGAACTTTCACGATAGGCTATGATAAAGAGAGTGTATATTTTGATAAATTCTTGAGAAGGCGCACTTTTAAATAGGTTCACGTGCGAGTTTAGCCCGAGAGGATTTATATTTAGGATTGTATAATACAATTAATTCTATTTAACTTTAAAACCCTTTAATTTCTTAATTTGAATATATATTAAAATTATAAAAGTTAATAAAGCCATAAATGACCATTCATAGACATATCCTAAATGCCTTGCCTCAGGAATAATAGTGTCAATAATTGCAACTGGTAATTTCTCATCAATTTTAGTGTTATAACCAAGTCTTGTTTTTCCTAAAAATAACAACTCACTTTTATTGTCAGATTTTTTAATAACTTCAGAGCTCTTAGTAATATCATTTGGGAGAAGATCGATATATAAATCATAGATATCAAAATTAAGCTGTTTCTTAATATTCTTAGTATCTACTCTAAGCCAGTATTTTAATTTCTTATTTTTAGAATTCTCAAAACTTTCCTTTGGTTGTAGTTTGAAATTTCTTGTTTTACTTTTTTTAACTATTCCAGAAATTTCTTTTAAATCTGTTTTATGGACTTTCTTTTCCGATCCAAGAGGAATAAAGCCTCTATTAACTAAAATTGCTTTTTTGTTTGATAGTTTAAAAGGGGTAATTACGTAAAAACCAGGTAAATCTTTAAACTTTCTATTTCGTAAATATACTTGGTCTTTATAAATAAATTCTCCTTTAAGATTTATCTTTCTAAATTCAAGCTCATTTATATCTTGTTTTAAGTCATCAATTGATAGGTAATCTAGAACTAGTCTTTGGTTTAGTTCTTTTTTTATTTGAATTTTTTCTATATGTCTTGATTTTTGCCAGATAGCTAAATTAATAAATAGTATTATTAAAGGGATACAGATAGCTAAAGAAAATATATGTATTTTTTTATAATTCATTATAAATATCCTACATTTACTAGAATACTTATTCTAGATTTGTTATAAATAATTATCATTATTTTATAAGAGTAACTTGTTAAAAATATTATCATTTTCATCAGTATTAGCTTCAAACACTCTACAAGGGGTAGATAGTTTTATTTCTAATGCTAAATCTTCTTTGCTCTCGGCAAATTTGCAGAATCTTAAGCCTATTCAAAGATTAAACGAATTATCTGATACAGAGGAAGCACTTTTATTAGAAACAGCGAATCTGACTATTAATGAAAAAATCTTAAAAGAGGATTTAACTTTAATTATTGGAGACTCTATAACTCCTACTCAAGTAATTCCTGGTATCTCTCAAAGGCTTGGTAGGTACTTAGATTTAAAAGTTCCTGCATTTGATTTAATATCGTTAAGTACATCATTTACAAATTTTTGTAATACAATGAATTCTTGGGATTTATCTGAAGATTCAAATATTTTATTTAGTTCTATAAATCAATGCTCTACAAGATATAATTTTAACTCAGAAATTAAGTATTATTTAAATGATTGCGCTGCATCAGTTCTTGTTTCAAATTCTGATAAATTTAATAACTGTTTTTATATTGATAAGACAGAACAAAAAGAAGATTCATTAGAAAATTTATTTGTTTTACCTACTTTTTCTACTTTAGAAATCAAAGCTTTTAATACTAATTACCTTGATGCTTTTGATAAGTTTTTTAGCACTAAAGTTGCTCAATTAGATAAAGAAAATTCAGCAATTATATTGCCAGAAATTAATACAAAGTTTTATAAACATTTTAAAAACTCTTTAATTTATAAAGACTTAAATATCTTAAGCTCATTTAAAAATGATGGTTTTTCTTTTGGGTCAAGTTCTCTTAATACTTTATCAAATTACAAAAATAAATTGGATTCTTTTAAGCATATAGAAATATTTGAATATAATCCTGGTTCTACTTTTGGGTATACTAAACTAACTAAAGAATAATATGACATTACATTTACTATCAATTGGATCAAGCCACCCTTCAAACTGTATAGATAATAAGTTTTTAGAAGATTTAGGAATAGATTCTGATTCAGAATGGATTACTGCAAAGTTAGGTATTGATACAAGGTATTCAGTTCTTCCATTAGATTATATTAAAGATACAAAAAATAAAGACCCGCTTAAAGCTATAGAGCTTGTAGAAAAAACACCAGTTCAGATGGCTGTTGAAGCTTCAGTTAAAGCTTTAGAAAAAATTAATCTATCTGCTGATGATATAGGATTAGTTATTTGTAACACTTGTACTCCTTATAACTTATCTCCAACAACGAGTAGTTCAATTGCTAAAGAACTAAAAATAACAGCACCAACATATGATGTGTTTACAGCTTGTCCTGCCTTTGCTTTACATAATCATTATTTAAATTTATTCAAAAACGATAAATTACCGGACTATATCTTATGTATTTCAACTGCAACATTAACAGCAAGAGTTGATTACACAAATAGGTCTGATTCTGCTATTTGGGGAGATGCCGCTGCGGCTTGGATTATTTCTACAAAAAAAGAAGGTAAGTTAAAATTAATAGATTCTAATTTTAATGCCAACCCGCAAAGGTCAAATGCGGTTGTTATTGATACTTTTGATTACTTTAAACAAGATGGCAGAGCAGTCAGAGATTTTTCAGTTAGGCAGACTGTAAGGATGATTAAAGATTTTGAAAAAAGATATGATCTTAACTGGGAGAGAGATAAGTTTATAGGACATCAAGCAAATGGAACTATGCTTGAACAGATTAGAAAAAATAGAAAAGTTCCTCATCAAAATCATTTTACAAATGTTAAAGTTAGAGGGAATCAAGCAGCTGCTGGGTCAGCTTGCGCTCTAGCTGAAAATTGGGATAAATTAAATACAAAAGATAATTTAGTTATCGCAGTTCTTGGTGCAGGGCTTTCCTGGTCTGCAAATTTATTTGAAGTTCTTTAGATTTTATTATTAGATAAATTTTTTTATTTATTCAAATTTTGTTTTCTTTTATTTTAGAAGCAGTGCCTAATAACAGGTAGAAAATTAATAAAACTTCACTATCTCCTAAATTATGTTCTACAAGTCCTGCTACTTGTATTGATAATACTGACGCTCCGACGGCGGTTAATAGTATGTTTTCTTTTTTAATGGTATATTTAAGAAAGGATATTATAAAAAATAAATATAAACATAGCGCAATCCATCCAGATTCAACCGTTATATTTAGGATATTGCTATGAAAATGTTCTAATTCTTCAGGTATATCTAAAGAGTATTTATTAACAATTTGAGAGTTTTTAAATCCAATCCCTAAAGGGTTATTTTTTAGTAGTTCATATCCAACATGCCAAATTGCACCTCTTCCTCCTGTTATTATGAAATGATTATATGAGCTTAAAATTCGTTCTCTAAATGGAGCAATTAAGATGAAAACAACAATTATTAAACTCAAAAAAGGTAAGATTAGCTTTTTTCTATAAATAAATAATAAAAGAATAATACTTAGTATAACACCAACTAAGGGTCCTCTTTTTAAGTTTACTAAAAGAGCTGTAAATAAATAAGGTATAGCGACTATTAAGTTAAAGTCATTAAAATATACTTTCTTTTGTTTTAAAAAGTTTAAAAAAAATAAAATTAGAGGCGTGGTTATTAATACAAATATGAATTTACTGTCATTAAAATTTAATAAATATTTATCAAAACCAACAAATACTAAGCTAATAATTGAAATGAAAAAAAATAGATAATTAGTTTTTTTAATTTTATTGTTTTTTAAATGTAATAATAAAAATCCAATTACAAGTACGATTGTAATAGAAAGTTGTCCAGATTCAGTCACAGTTCCAACAAAAAGCTGCTCCAGGTTTAGGAACTTTAAAGATTCTAAAATTGAATGAAAACTTGCTATTGTTTGCCCAAAGATTAGAGAGCTAAATAACCACTTATAATTAAGGCTCCTATTTAATAAAATTATAAAGATAAAGATAGTTTTACTAAGATATGAAAAGAATTCAATTGAGCTAGCTAGCGGGTTAAAGCCAAATATCGAAAATATAAATGTTGAAAATAAATATAAGTAGAATAATTTTAAGTAGTTAGGTATCTCTAGCTCTTTATTTTGAAAAGAATCATAATTTTTAATCATCAAAACAATTAAAGGTACTGCTAATGTATAAGTGATTGTTAATTTTAGTGGGATTGTGAAAATTGTTAAGTATGTAAGATAATTTATATATTTAATATCTTTATTCATATATGAGAGGATAGAACATGATAAGAATTTTAACTATATTAATTTCAACTTTTTTAGCATTTTTTGCTTTATTAGCGAATGCTCAAAATTCAGGATTTATTATCAAGTCTGCTTCAGATTTAATGATAGGAGATTCTTATTATGATGTTTTAAAGATTATTGGATCTCCTGATAAAAAAATTGAAAACCAAAAAATAAGAAGTGATATTTGGAAATATCCAAAAGTAAATTTATTCTTTAAAGATGGCCTTCTTGAGAAAATAGATTTTAAAAATAAGAATCAAAGTTATGTGCCTAAGAAAGAAGAGAAAAGTATATATAAAGTTAATAAAATAACTGATCTTACTAAGAATGAAAAGAAACTAGATGACAAGCTTTTTAAAGAGGCTATCACAGAGTTTATTGAAAAAAATAAACCCGATCAAGAGTTGGGAGATGAAAAGAAGACTAAAGATTTTAGAAAGAAGAAAAAGTTTGAATTTAATAAAAGATAATTTCAATAAGGATAAAAAATATCCTTATTGAAATAAAAATATTAATTTAACTCAAAATCACTTAAGATTTCTTGAGCAAATTCTTTAATTGAAGGATTTGAATGATTAGTTAAAGACTTAACATAATCTTCTACGTCTTCTTCAAAGCTTACATGGTCAACAGCGTTTTCTAATAATTTCTTATTAAAGCTAGTATCATTTGAGCTTTCTAAGATAGAAACAACATTTTTCAATCCATCAGTACCAGAATTTAAAAGACTTTTAACAGCTAAGTGGCTATATTCATCTTTTTTATTAGCCATCTCAATTAGAAAAGGAATGCTCTCTTCATCAGGAACAATTTCACCAATTCCAAGTCCTACAGAATAAAACCCATCAGAGTCTCCTGACTTAACTGTTTCGTTGTAAATAGTTTCAACAGCTAGTTTTGAACCGTGATTTCCAATTGCAGCAATTAAAGACTCATTTAAGTTTTCATTGTTGCTTTCATTAAGTTTTGTAGAAAGAAAGTTAACTAAATTATCATCACCATAAGCAATTTCTAAAGCTTCAGCATAGATATCAGACTTATCACCAGTTGTGTTATCAATTGCATCAATTAGAGTTCCAATATTTTCTTCACTTCCAGATATAGCTAGAATTTCAGAATAGTAACTTCTTTGATCTGCAGTTATTTCATCATCTAGAATATACTTTCCAAGTTTATCATAAAATTCGCCACACCAGCTACAATCATCAGCATCAAGTTCTACAAATTGTTCTAGGATTAAGTCATCATAGTTTAAAGATCCTTTTTGAATTGCATTTATAGCATCATCTACAGAATTATAAGCTTGACTTGCAGGAACTATATTTTCTAGTTCATCAAGGTTAAAAGATTCGTTTGAAGAATCACCAAGATTTATTCTGTTTTTAACAGAGTTTTTATCTGTTAAATTGCTATTTGTCCCTGTTTCTGTAGTTGTTTGTGAATTTGTATTCAAAGCTAAGTCCGTTTCAGAAGTTTTTTGGCCGCTTATGAAATTCCAACCACCATATAGTAAGGCACAAACTATAATTAGAGTTATTAATTTTTTCATTATTTATCCTTTAATTTTAATAATATATAGTATTTTTTATCATTAATATCTTAAATTTTAAAGTGAAAAAATAATATATTAATGATATTTAAGTATTATTTAGAGTGTGACGAATTATACTAAGAACAAAATATAAGTTATTTATAATATTGGAAATATCAAGAGATGGCAAACTCATTTAAAAGAAATAGAGGTTTAATTAAAAAAGCTAGGGGGAATCAGGTCCTACTTTTAGTAATAATTATCCTTGTATTTGCTTTAATTGCTGTTTTAGGTCTTGTTTTGATCAATCAAGGTAAAAAGGACTCTGTTTCAGGGCAAGAAATTATAATCCCTTCTCAGATTAGCTCAATGACCTTATATGCCCCAGTTAGAAACATCTCTTCAGGAGCTGTTTTACAAATTGAAGATTTTAAAGAAATTTACTGGCCTAAGGCATCAATTCCTGAAGACGCTGTTCTAGATAAGTTAGAAATCAAAGGATTTGCTAAAAGAAACCTATTTGCAGATCAACCACTAACAAGGTCTTTAATCTCATTAAATAAGGCTGAAGTTGATTATTTAAAAATTACTCCAGGAATGAGAGCTATTGCTATAGAAATCGATGCGAAACGAGGCGTAGAAGGCTGGGCACTTCCAGGATCAAGAGTAGATGTGATTTTGACTTATTTAATAGATGGCAAAGAACTGTCAAGTAAAATAGTAGTTGAAAACGCTAAGGTCCTTTCAACAGGCGGAGATGTTTCAACTGCAAAAGATAGATTAACTGCATCAAAAGTCTCAAGAGTAAGTCCTACTGTTACTTTAGAAGTAAACCCAAGAGATGCTTTAAAGATTGAAACAGCAATACAGCTTGGTTCTTTAAGTTTACATTTAAGAGCACCTGATGATGATGTCTTAACGGATACTCAAAGTATTGGAAGATATGATATCGAGGGAAAAAGTAAAAAAGATATTTTAGATAAAAAAGAAAAAACTAATAATTGTATTAAAGGAAGAATGAAAATTGATGGAAAAGATTATATTGTTGACTGTAATGGTGAATTGCTTCCATCGGGGGAATATGAGTAACATATAGTTATGTTACTAAGATTTTTTAAGATATTTCTATTTTTATTTATTATTATTGTTTTAGCATTAAGTTTTTTTGGATTTTGGGGATATAACTACATAACAAGAGATCTTCCAGATTTTTCAAATATAAATCATTATGATCCGCCTTTAGTAAGTTCAATTTATGCTAAAGATAAGAAAACCTTAATAGGAGAAGTTTATTCTGAAAAAAGATACTTTGTTCCGATTAAACAAATTCCTAAACATGTTATTAAATCTTTTTTAGCAGCAGAAGATGCTTCATTTTATCATCATCCAGGGATTGATCCATTCTCTATTTTACGTGCGCTGATTGTAAATATAAGAACTCAATCAGAAGCACAGGGGGGGTCTACAATAACTCAACAAGTGGTTAAGAATATTTTACTAACAAGAGAAAAGAAATATGAAAGAAAAATTAAAGAAGCGATTTTATCTTATAAGTTAGAAAAAGAATTATCTAAAGACCAGATTTTAGAAATTTATTTAAATCATATTTTTTTTGGTAATAGTTCATATGGTATCCAGGCTGCTTCTTTAAATTATTTTAATAAATCAGTTGAACATTTAAGTATTGCCGAAACATCAATCCTTGCAGGGCTCCCTCAGGCACCAAGTAAATATTCTCCAGTTAAAGATTTATATTTTGCTAAAAAAAGACAGAAATATGTTTTACAGCAAATGTTAAAATTACATTATATAGATAATTTAGAATACGACAAAGCTTTGAAGTCGGAATTAAAAATTTATAAAGCAATCAATAAAAAAATTATTAAAGCTCCATATTATGTTTCTGAAGTAATTAAAGAGATTGAAAGTAATTACCAAGAATTTTTACTTGAAGAAGATGGTTTGAAAGTCTATACAAACTTAGATTTAAAAGCATATGAACTTGCTGATAAGTCTCTTAAAAGAGGGTTAAAACAAATAGATAAAAGAAATGGATGGAGAGGGGAGATAGGTTTTAGTGATACTGAAATTAAATATTTTGAAAAATATAAAAATCACTTTCAAAATGAAATAAAGCCTTTGAAAATATATCCAACTTTAATTTTAGAAGTAAATAAAAATAAAAAAGAAGCATTAGTTTTAGTTGGTAATGAGAAGTTTGTCTTAGGTTTATCAAAAACTTGGATTAATAAATTTTATTTAGATGAAGAAAATATAAAATGGATTGAGCCTCTAGTGTATCTTAAAAAAGGGATGGTTGTTGAAACTTCTTTTCAAAAAGTTTCTAAAGATTCTAAATTTGAAATTCAATTTGATCAGACTCCTAAAGTTCAAGGAGCTTTGGTTCTAACAAACCCTCATACTGGAGAGGTTCCAGCAATTATAGGTGGGTTTGATTTTGATTTAAATCAATATAACAGGGCTACTCAATCAAAAAGACAGCCAGGCTCTGCTTTTAAACCGATAATTTATTTATCAGCAGTTGATAAACTAAATTATTATCCAACTACAATTGTAAGTGATACTCAAAGAACTTTTAAATCTGGTTCTGAGTACTGGGCTCCAAATAATTATGATAAAAAATATTTAGGTAAAATTACTTTAAGAACTGCATTAGAAAAATCAAGAAATATTGTTTCAGCTAACTTACTTCATAAGGTGGGTATCTCAGATGTAATTGATTATGCAAAAAAAATGGGAATAAAATCTAAATTAGGATATAATTTATCTTTATCTCTAGGATCTTCAGAAGTTACTCCTTTTGAGCTTGTTCAAAGTTATGGAGTTTTTGCAACAAATGGAAAGTTTAAAAAATCATCAGTTATTAATAAAATAGAAGACAGGGCAGGAAATGTTATTTTTGATTCTAGTAAAATTGAACCAAAACAAGTTGTATCAGAAGAATCTGCATTTATAATGTCTCAAATGTTAAAAGGGGTTGTTGACTCGGGTACTGCTGTAAGAGTTAAAAAAATCGGCCGAGAGATGGCCGGTAAAACAGGGACTTCAAATAACTTTATGGATGCTTGGTTTGTTGGCTTTAATCCTGAATGGGTTTGTGGAGTATGGGTTGGTTTTGATTTAAAAAAGAAAATTGGTGATAAAGAGACTGGTTCAAGGGCGGCTATTCCAATTTGGATAAATTTTATGGATAAATTTTTAAATTATGATGATTCTCTCAAAGCAAGAAAAAAAGTTGATTCTCCAAAGTTTATTGCTCCAAAAACACTTACTTCTTATAAAGTATTAAAATCAAATGGAAGACTGACAGAATCAAATTCTGGGTCGATAATTGAATATTTTAGAGGTGAGGATAAGCCTAAAAAAAATGTTTATCATCAGCAAGATCAAGATTTAAACTATTGGGAGTCTGAAGATTTTTAATCTTTTTTATTATTTATTAAATAATTTGTAGCCCCAAGAGAAGATAAGAAACCTAAATAATTAGCTCCTTCCCAAAGGGGGATCTGAAAATTATAAAGAGCAAGTTCTGAAAATGAAACAACTGTGAAAATACTGATGAGTACTACTGAGCTGTAAAGTAATAGGTTGATTTTAAATTTTAAATTAATAAAAAATGTTATTAAAAAAGAAACACAAGAAAATATAATGATAATAAAAAAGTAATCACCAAAAGCAAGTATTGCTTTATTAATTAAATGCATAGGAGGATAAGTTTTATCTATTAAATAAAAAGAATAATGGATTAAAAATGAAAAAAAAGAAGTAGATGCTAAAAATGTAATAGATTTAGTTTTATTGTTTTTAAATTCATTACTAAAAATAATAAAAGGTATTATAATAAAAAGACTTCTTGATGTTAAAAACAATGATATTAAAAAATAAATTAGTATATTATTTTTTTCTATAATTTTCTTTGATAAGACAATAATTGCAGTAACTACGCAGCCAGCTGCAAAAAGATCATGTCCGCTTGATAAAAAACTTAAAAAGATTAAGTTTGATATTGTTAAGATCGTTATTTTATTTGCTATGTTTAGTGAATATTTAGATTTTAAAACCCAAAAAAGTATAAATAAATATGTAGGGTTTAATAGAGGGTAAATATATTTATTTATAAAAATGCAATTGATTAAAACCCAACCACCCCCTGGGCTTATTGGAGCACCGCCAGGAAGTTGATATAAATATGGATTTTTAAAGTTTAATAAATACTTACCGGTACTAATTAATGCATCATCAGCTGATGAATGTATTTTTGTAATTCCAATTAGCTCAGGTGATAAATATAATATATAACTTAAGATAGTTACAAAAATGAAAATAAGTATTGAATACATTTTATTTGATAAGTTTATTTTTTTAATTATCGATAAATATATTAAGTAAAATAATAAACAGACTGAAAAGCTGATAAATATAGGAACTGAAATTCTTTTATCAAGGCTTCTAATTGAAGGAATTAAAGTAGTTAGGATCAGTAATAAAAGACTAATAAATTTCATAATATCTGTTTATTCTTAAATTATTTCTTTTTAAAAGTATAGTTTTTATAAATAAAACGAGGTTATTTGTTTTATTTGTAGTTGCAACCATTTTATAACTTACTCATCTAAACCATATGGGTAATAAATTTAATTACTATAATACTATAACAGATACAATTGGAAACACTCCTTTAGTTAGGTTAAATAGTATTTTTAACTCAAATGTAAATATTTTTGCTAAATGTGAATTTTTAAACCCAACTGGCTCAGTTAAAGATCGAATTGTAGGTTATATAATTGATCAAGCAGAAAAAAATAATTTAATCTCAAGAGGCGGAACGATTATAGAAAGTACTTATGGTAATACTGGTTTATCTTTAGCAATTGAGGCAATTGTTAGAGGGTATAAGGTGATTTTAACTGTCACTGATAAAATGAGTAAAGAAAAATATGATTTATTAAAAGCTACTGGAGTTACTCTTTATACAAGAGATTCAAACTTAAGTATTAAAGATCCTGAAAATTATATTAATTTAGCTATTAGGTTAAATAAAGAAATACCAAATTCATATTATCTTAATCAGTACCATAATTTATTTAATCAAGATGCTCATTATAATCTAACAGGACCTGAATTGTATAAACAAACTAATAATGGAGATTTAGATTATTTTGTAACAGGTTCTGGTACCGGGGGGACTATCTCTGGAATAGCAAAATATTTTAAAGAAAAGTCTGCTAGAACAAAGTTTATTATAGCTGATCCAAAAGGCAGTGTTAATTATCAACATTTTAAAAAATATAAAAAAATAACATATGATTCTTTTAAAGTTGAGGGAATTGGTCAGGATATAATTTGTTCAAATTTAGATTTTAATTTAATTGATGGTGTAATTCAAGTTTCTGATAAAGAGTCATTTCAAAGTTCTTTAGAAATTGTCAAAAATGAAGGCATCTTAGCAGGAGGATCAACTGGTACGTCTGTAGCAGCTATTAAAAAGATTTTAAAAACAGATAAAAATGCAGAATCTATTGTTTTTTTAGCCTGTGATTCAGCTGCTAGATATATCTCAAAACAGTTTAATTTTTATTGGAATAGTAACTATAGGTTTGACTCTTGTGATATAAAATTAAAAACTTTTTCAGATTTAATCTCTAGAAATTTAATAAAAAATAAAAGTATTAACACTGATTATGATATAAAAAAGATCAAAGAAATCTTTTATAAAAATAATCTACATCAAGCAACTGTTGTTAATGATAATAACGAAGTTATTGGATTTTGCGATTTGAATAATTTAGTAAGTTATATTGATGATGAAAGTAAGCTGCAAGTTAAGAATATTGATAAAAAAATATTTATTGATGCTGATACAGAGATTATAAAAGTTGAAAGTTTATTAATTAAAACAAAAAATATAATAATTATAGATAATAAAAATAAATATATTGGAGAATTTAATTTAAATGAGTACTTAATGATCAAGGATATTTTATGAAAAAGAAAAGTAATAAGTTTGCAACTAGAGCTATACATTCAGGTTTAAGTTTAAACAAAGAAAATGGGGCTATAGTAAAACCTATTTATCAAAATACGACATACCAGCAAGATGCAGCTGCTGTTTTAAGAACAAACCATGATTATGGACGAACGATTAACCCTACAAGAACCGCCTTAGAAGAAAATTTAGCAGTTTTGGAAAACTTAAAATATGCTCTGACATTTTCATCTGGTTGCAGCGCGCTTTCTACAGTTTTACAGTTAATAAGCGCCGGGGATCATTTAATTTTATCTGATGATGTTTATGGGGGCAGTTATAGAATTGTAGATAAGATATATAAAAGATTAGGAATCGAATATTCTTTAGTTGATTGTACTAATCAAGAAGAAATTGAAAAACATATTAAAAAAAATACAAAACTTTTAATAGCAGAAACTCCAAGTAATCCATTACTTAAAATAATTGATTTAGATTTAGTAAGTCAGTTAACAAAAGCTAATGATATTTTATTTGTTGTAGATAACACTTTAGCATCTCCATATGTTCAAAGGCCAGGTGAGTGTGGGGCTGATATTGTTCTTCATTCAACATCAAAATATATAGGAGGTCACAGTGATGTAATTGGTGGAGCTCTTTTAACAGATAATCAGAAAGTTTTTGAAGATTTAAAGTTTATTCAAAATGCAATAGGTGCTATCCCTAGCCCAATGGATTGTTTTTTGTTAATTAGGTCGATAAAAACATTAAAAATTAGAATGGATTTACATTCTAGTAACGCGTTAAAGATTGCAGAGTTTTTAGAGTCTCATAAAAAAGTAACTAAAGTTTACTACCCAGGTCTTGTTAGTCATCCTCAACATCAATTAGCCAAAAAACAGATGAGAGGCTTTAGCGGTGTATTATCCTTTAATATTGATGGAGGTTTAAAAGAGGTGAATACATTTTTTAATAAATTAAATTTATTTACTTTAGCAGAATCACTTGGAGCGGTTGAATCACTGATTGAGCATCCTGCAACTATGACACATCCTTCGATTGAAAAAGAGATTAGAGAAAAAATTGGAGTTGTCGATTCATTAGTTAGAATATCTGTAGGTCTTGAAGATGTTGATGATTTGATTATTGATTTAGGTGAAGCTTTGTAAAAATAATATACAAAGAGCTTTTAAAATGTAATAATTTGTATACTGTTTAGTTAATAGGTCTTTAAAATGAAGTTTGACGATAGAAAAGTAAAAGTTATAAAGTTTGCTAATAATCCTAATACTAAAAATCATCTTTCTGAATCATTAAGAGATTTGATTCAAGCTGACAAGGATTGGGATACGTATGAAGATCGAGAAGTTCCAGAAAATCTATATACTAAAATAGAGAAAAGTGTTCTTAAGGATTTAGATAAGTTAAGTCACCCATATCATAATAAACAGCATACACAAAATGTTATAAGTCGTGCAATGGAGTTAGCTGAGTCTGCTCAGTTAGGTAGTAAAGATAAGCAGCTTCTTCGTATCGCAGCATTATTTCACGATTATGATCATGCAGGTAATACTTTTAGACAGTCTGTAGAAGGTTGTGAACGCAATGATATTAGTAACGAAGAGTTTGCTGCTATAAAAGCTGATGAAATAGTTGGAAATCTTTTGAGTCCTTGTCAAAGATTATCTCTACAAGGAATGATTTTAGCTACTTCTTTTGCTCAGAATAACCCAGATATGTTACCTGATTATAGTTATCAAAGAGATTATAAACCTATTGAAAAATTGGAAAAATTTTTAGCATTTTCAGATATTAATAACCTTGAAGATTCATTAGAAGATTGGATGGCTCAAAACTATGCTATTTTACAAGAATCAGGTCGAGGTGGTATCGCCGATAATTTTGATAAGTACTTAGAGGGTAAACTAAGTTTTTTATCTTATGTACAAATGAAGTTAGACGATGTTAAACCATTTATTTCATCTGATGCAGTCAGTAAATTGCAGAATTCGCTTAATAAGCGGATTGATCAGATAAAAATAATCAAAGAGTCTGGAAGTGAGTTAGGTCAAAAGTATGCAGCTAGTTTTAGTCAAATTAGAGAAAAAAGACTTGCTGAACTTGAAGGCTGAATAATTGATTTTTTGAGTTATCAAATGACATAAGTTTTAAGCCATAATGCACTATCAAGTTAGCTAAGTGAAAACTGAAGTATCTTTTGGAGAAGGCTCTGCCTGAACTATATTTGAGATAAAGCTATCGCAAAAAGTAATATTTGAAAAAAAATAACTTTAAATTTATCTATCCTGCATATAAATATGTGTCAAAAATATTATAACTAGATATAGATTAGCACGCTTAGAAAAATTAGAAATTGTTTCAAGTTGTTATCTAGCTCAAAAGAGTTTTGAAACTAATTTTGGATTTGCTTAGTGCTTAAATTTTTATTTTAGTAAAGCTTATAAGATATTGGGATATTGTATTCTAAAGTATTTTCTTTAATAGAATCTTTAAATCTAGGAAATGGTGCAGATTTATTAATTAAATCAATAATATCGCTATCAAGAATAGAAGACCCTGAGCTTTGAATTAGATTATAATTTAATAGGTTTCCATTTCTATCTATAATAATCTTTACAATTCCTCTTCCAGTTAGTTTTAGTCTTTTAGCTTTTGATGAATACTTTTTATTTTTAGATATAATATTTAATACTTTGTTTTTGTAACTTTGAAGTGTTTTAGCTGGGGTAGGAGACAGTTCTTTGCTTTGGTTGTCCGAATTCAATTTGTTGTTTAAAGTTGGTTTGGTTTTAGGGGTAGCTTTATTAATTTTAATTTTTTTAGTTATATTTTTTTTAGTTGTATTTTTGTTAACTTCTATTTTTTTTTTAATCTGAGAAGTTTTTTTAACAATTTTTTTAACTTCTTTTTTCTTTAAGATAGTTTCTAAATTAATATTTGAAATATCTCTTTGAATAAACGGTTTAATATCTTTAGCATTAGATTTGTTTCCTAAGAAGAAGTACACTAATAAAAAATGAAGCAGAAAAGAAAATAAAATAAAGACTAAAAACTTTATATGGAATTTATCAAAGTACATTTTATTTTTTAATAGTAATTAAAGAAATATCTTTTATATTATTACTTTTTAAAAGATCAAACACGTTAACAAAGTCTTGAAAGTTTAAAGAACTGTCAGGTTTTATTGCATATTTTTTATTTGGATTAGCTATTATAAATTCTTTTAACAAATTTTGATCTAGTTCCTTATCTTTTATATATATATTTGCATTTGAATCAATTTCTATAATAGTTTTAGATTTTTCAAGTTCTGAGCCAGATATAGCTTCTGGGCTGTTAATATTATGAGAGTTCTCTTGAACCATAGAGGATGTTAGCATAAAAAAGATAAGCAAAATAAATACTACATCAATAAGAGGCGTCATATTAATAGCTGTAGTTATTTTTGATTGTCTTTTTTTAATTACCACAAGACTTGCCTTCGTATGAGATGATAATTTTTTCTAAAGTATGGTTTAAGTTTATTCTAAATTTTTCTACTCTACTTTCAAAATAACTATATGCTGCAAAGCTTGGTATTGCGACAATTAATCCAAAAGCTGTAGTGATTAATGCTTCCCAAATTCCTCCAGCTAAAATTGCTGGTGTTACGCTTGTTGCAGATTCAATGCTCATAAAAGCTTTGATCATACCTGTAACAGTTCCAAGTAATCCAATTGTAGGGCTTAAGTTTGCAATAAGAGAAAGAGTTCTAAGCCAAGATTCTAGTTCGAAAATATGTTCTGTTCCAATTTTAGATATCTCAGATTGTATTTTCTCTTTTTTTATTTTTCCTTCAGAACATTTTAATATTGTAAGTTTGGTGATTTCAGCAGCTGTGCCCTTATTATCTTTTAAGCCTTCAAGGGCTTTAGCACAGTCACAGTTCTCAACAAGCTCGCAAGCTTTATCAAAGTATGATTTTCTGTGAATTCTAAGAAGTCCAAATTGGGTAAATTTTAAAAAAATTATTGCAAATGATACAATACTTAATACCAATAATACGTACATTATTGGCCCACCTTTATTTAATAACTCTATAAAACTCATTTTATAAATCCTTTAAAATACTTTTTCTTAAACTTTGAGAGAATTTATCTAGTATGTAAACTACACAAAAAATCATTAACAGTGCTAAGCTTACAGCAGGAAAGTATCTAAAATCTAAATATTGTTTAATATAAAAACCAATCCCACCAGCACCAACTAATCCTAAAATAGAAGCTGATCTTATATTGTACTCTAAAATAAAAATAAAATGCCCAGCTATAGCAGGAAGAGATAGGGGGAGAATAGCTTCTTTAAATATTTGTAACTTAGTAGCCTTTAAATCTTTAAAACAATCAATGACGTTAGGATTTACATTTTCAAAAGACTCATAAAAAAATTTAGCTAAGTATCCAGTAGAGTAAACAGTTAAAGCTAGGATACCAGAAAAAATACCAAGGCCAAATGCGGAGACAAATAGTAATGCCCAAATAATTGAAGGGATTGTTCTAATTAAGTTAAGACAGTTTCTTACAGTTTTAGAAATAAAGCTAGCTGAGATGTTTGAAATAGCTAAAAGAGAGATAGGTATTGAGATTATAAAAGCAAAAATGCTTGATATAATGCCAATTGATATGGTTTCTAAAAGAGATATAAATAAAGTTTTAAACGGTAAGTTTAATAGTTCTTCAAAAGATTTTGGAACTAGTAAGCTAAGAAAGTTAAATAAATTATAAAAAATATTTTCTTTTGGGATCTCAATTTTATTAAATAAATAGCTGAAAGATAAAACAGTTACTAATCCAAATAGACAAAATGAAAACATATTTTTTGACTTTACTTTTGTATCTGAGTCAGTTACCTGATTTGGATCTTTTTTGTTAAAAATTTCTAAATCAGGGATTCCGATGAATATTTTTTGGTTATTTAAATAAAAAGAATTATCAGAGTACTTTTTAGCAAGCTTTAAGTCGTGAAGAGAGACTATGAAAGTAATATTTTTACTTAATGATATTTTTTTAATAGTTTTAAGTAGTTCATTTGCGGTATGTGCATCAAGAGAGGATGTTGGCTCATCAGCAAAGATAATAGATACATCTTGAATTAAAGCTCTAGCGATTTGAACTCTTTGTTTTTCTCCTCCGCTAAGTTTAGAAACCTTAACATCTAAAAGATGATCAATATTTAATTCTTTTAAAATATTAAAAGCTTTTATAAGTTTTGATTTTTTATCTCTTTTATCATTTAAAAGTCCATCAAGAGTATTTTTTAAAACTGATTTGTTATTTATTAAAAAATTCTCTTGGTAGATAAAAGCTTTTTTTTGATTAGCAAAGTTTGCTTTGAATAGGTATTTTAAAAGAGTAGATTTTCCAGACCCGGATTTTCCCATTATAATATTTAATGAGTTTTCTTTAAAATCTATATTAATATTATTTAAAATAGTTTTATTCTCGTAGTTGAAATTTATATTTTTTAAATTTAATGAATTCATTTTATTTCTTAATGCTAGTTAAATTATGTTTGATATTTAAAACTTTAAAAGCTTTGCTTAAAGGTTCTAAATGGTTTTTAGTTTCCTCACTAAATTTTGCAGTTCCATAAATATCTTTTAATAAAGATTGATTGCTAGTAGATTCGTTTAAGAAGAATTCTTTAATTTTTTGTTTTAATTTAGGGTCTAATTCAGCTCTTACTGCTAATATGTGAGTTGGAACGCCTAAATTTCTTTTTAATATCTTTATATCCTCTTTATCTTTTTTAGAAATATATTTTAAAGAGCTTTCACCTTCAAATGCATAATGACTGACAGCACAAATATCAACTTGGTTTTTTACAAGCATATCTAGTGCCTGAGCATATGAACCTGCAAAATATACTTTTTTAAAAACCTTTGAAGGGTCTTGTTTTGGTTTTATAATTTCTGCTTTTACTAATTCTTTATATGGAAACAAATATCCTGAAGTACTAGCTGGGTTTGTAAAAGCAATTTTTAGTTTTTTTGATTGTTTTTTTAGGTCAGAAAAGTTTTTAATTTTAGAATCTTTTTTAATCAAAAATAAAGAGTCATAGGATGTCTTTAAATTATTCTCTGAATCTAATCTAGCTTCAACAAGAAGAATTTCCAATTTAGTTTCCTTTGCTGCTAGGTAATAAGAAAAACTATCTAAAAAAGCTATGTCAGCTTGTTTGCTTATTAAAGATTGAACTGTTGCCGAGTAGGAAACGGGAATACTTGTTTTGACCTCAGTGTTTAAAAAAGTTTTTAATTCTTTAGTTAGCTCAGAGACTTGTTGCTCAAGCTTTACAGGATCTTTTTGCTTTTGAAATACAATATGAATAGGCGCAGCTAAAGTAACTGCTGAGAATAGGATGCTTATAATTATTAAATATAATTTTTTCATATTTGTTTTATTTAGCATATTTTTACTTTATATGCCAAACAAGCTATAGAAAAAACCTAAAGGGCTGTAATTATTGCAGTTTATAGGTTTAACTTAAAACCAAAAAATAAAGTTCTTTTTAAATTTGGTCTAGCTCCAGCTGGTCTTAAACTTGAAATATAACTTTTATCTGTAATGTTTTGAATTTGTGTAAATAAAGATAATTTTTCATTCACTTTATAGTTTAAATTTAAGTCAGAAATAACAGCAGCTTCGGTTGAGTCAGTTCCTTTAATACCAAGAGAGTTTGGACTTACAAGCATAGAGTCAAAATATGTAGAGTTAAAACTTAAAGAAGTTTTTTTGTATTCAAGCCCTAGTGAAGTGAAAAAGTTATTTTTAGGAATATATGGAATGGAATCTCCGCTGTCTACTAATCCATAAAGCTCACTATCAAAATTATCATTAAATTTTGCATAGGTTAAAGTATATGCTGAATAAAAAGGAAGTTTGATATTTTTAAAGTTAAAGTAATTATTTAAATCATAATCAATTAAAGCTTCTATACCATATGTTTTAGCTTCTCCTGCATTAAATAAATCACCTGATCCAGTTCCTCCAGCTGCTAAAGAGTCAGAACCTAAAAGGTTTTCATAGTTGTTATAAAAACTTATTAATTCTGCTTTTAAGTTTTTAGATTTATGCTTAATTCCTATTTCATAATTAATACTAGTCTCTTCTTTAATCCCTTTAGTTGAAGAAGGTCCTGGAGGCGAGAAGCCTTTATGTATTCCAGAAAAAATGTTTGTATTTTTAGATAATTTATAACTTATGCTAGCTGAAGGAAGTAGTTCTGAAACTGAATTAAAATTATAATCTACAGCAGATGAAAGTCTATCAGGGTTAGATTTGCCATAATCAAATCTTTTAAATTCTATATCTTCAAATCTTAAGCCAGTGTTAATAGTTAGTTTGTTAATATTCATTGAATCAGTTATAAAATATGAATAAGCCTTGGCGCTACTAATTCTATTAGCGTTACTTCCAGCTAAGCCTGCTTGAGTAAGCTCCATAGTATTATTAATTATAGAGTATTCATCTTCAAGTTGAAATCTATCTTCATAATCTTGATGAAATCTAAAACCAAAACTTAGTTTGTGTTTTATGTCTTTTCCAAATTCATATTCATATTTTGATTGAATTCCTTTTGATTCATATTTTCTATTATTTGCTCTAATAGTGAAAACATCAGCAGCGGAACCTTCGCCTTTTAATGCCGATAATTCTTCATTTAAGTTATCGTTAAAAATAGAACTTAAAGAGTTCCCATTTACTGATTGTAGCTTGTACCAGTTTCTAGATGTTTTATTTATATAAGCAGTTGTTTCTAGGTTAGAATTATCTGAAAGTTCAATATTGTGTTTTAGTTGATATTGCTGATGGTCAACCTTGATATTATCAAGCTCAGAAGCTAGATATCTTTGATTAGGATTTTGAAAGAAATCTTCTTTTGTTAAACCTAAATAGGTTTCATTTGAATCTTGATTGTAATTATGAATTTTTAATTCTAAGCTTTGATAAAAATCATCTTCAGGATTAGAGTTTAATTTTATTTTTGCTAGATAATCTTCAATTTCAAAACCAGTATTTTTAGAATTGGGTAAAGATTTAAACCCATCAGAGTTAGAGTTATATCCCTCAAGGAGCCATCCAAAGTTTTTAAATGATTCCCCTAAGTATGTATGAGTTTCATTAGAATTATAACTTCCTAATTTAGATTCTAAATTAAATTTAAATTCTTCAGGGATTTTGGTTGATTTTAGGTTTAGAGTCCCTGCAATAGTTCTAGGTCCGTAGGCTGTTTGGTTACTTCCTTTGATTACTTCAAGCCCTGATATCCTACCAATTGAAGGAAAGTAATATGCAGACGGCGCTGAGTATGGAGCAGGTGAAATAAGTACCTGGTCTTCAGTTAAGTTAATATTTGCTGACCTTTCCGGAGAAACTCCTCTAAATCCTATATTTGGCCTTAAGCCAAAACCATCTTCTGTTGTTAAGTTTACTCCAGGAACTTGTTTTAAAATACTATTTACATCAGAGATTGTACCGATCTGTTTTGATAGTTCTTTATTATCTATTATTGAAATAGAGCCAGGTGTTTCATTTTCTAATGTGTCAGAGATCGATATTTCTTCTGTTAGTTCAATAGCTTGAGAGTAAAGATTTAAATTTATGAGGCTTATTATAATAAAGAAGATTTTAAATAGCATAATTTTCCTATAAGTATATTGCTTTTGCTTTGTATGCCAAACAAAAATAAAAGTCAATAGATTTACTAAGAACTGATTTTAGTATAAGAATGTTAATTATGACGTTAAATACAGAATCAGGGCCATCAAGGTCATTAGGAAAAGAAGAGGTTTCTTTAATTTTAGGAACTCCATTAAAACAAAAATTATATAAAAAAATATTATCCTTTTTAACTCTTTTTAAAAAAATATTACCTCAAGAACCAGATTTAATTGATTATAAAAAAGTTATTCAGAATCAGGCTGAGTTCTTTAAAAAAAACAAAAGGCTAAGTGACGTTTTAGATTTAGAGGATGCTAATAGTTTACAGAAAAAAATTGATGATGCTTTTAAAAATAGAAATTCTTTAGAAGTTATATTAAAAATTTTAAATGAAAAAGACTTTGATTTAGTAAAAGAGTTTTTACTTCTTAACCCAGCAAATAAGATTTATAGTTTTAGATATCTGCAAACTGCTGAAGTTAAAAAGACAAAGTTAATTGTTTCAAAGAACAATTAAACTATATTTTTTATTTAACTTAATTTGCGTAGTCTGGATTAAGGTCAAAGCGATCAAGATTCATAACTTTGTTCCAAGCAGAAACAAAATCATTAATAAACTTTTCCTCAGTCCCAAGACAGGCATAAACTTCAGAGATTGCTCTTAACTGTGAGTTTGATCCAAAAATAAGATCAACTCTTGAAGCTGTCCATTTTTTTGATTTGGTAATTTTATCAATTCCTATAAAGTCAGTTTCAGAGTCAGAGGTTGGCTCCCAGTTAGTTTTCAGGTCTAATAAATTAACAAAAAAATCATTTGTCAAAACATCATTTTTATCTGTAAAGACACCTTTTTTAGAGTTTTGGTAATTAGCATTTAAAACTCTTAAACCGCCAACTAAAACAGTCATTTCAGGAGCGGTTAGTGTTAATAACTGAGCTTTATCAATTAAAAGTTCCTCGCTAGAAGCTGAGTAGTCGTTTTTTGAATAATTTTTAAAGCCATCAGAAATCGGTTCAAGAACAGAAAATGAATCAATGTCAGTTTGATCTTGGGTTGAGTCAGTTCGTCCAAGAGAAATTGGAACTTTAATTTTATAACCTGCATTTTTTATTGCATTTTCAATTGATAAAGCCCCAGCGATAATAATTGTATCAGCAAATGAAACTTTTTTATTATCAGTTAGTTCTTGGTTAAATTTAATCTGAATTGCTTCAAGCTTTTTAATAGTCTCTAGTAATGGTTTATTTATTTCCCAGCTATTTTGAGGAGCTAATCTAATTCGAGCTCCATTTGCTCCGCCTCTAAGATCTGACCCTCTAAATGTAGATGCACTTGACCAAGCTAAAGATATTAAATCAGATTTTTTTAAATTAGAATCTAAAATTTGTTTTTTTAAATTTTCAATTTCTTGTTCGTTTATAAGTGTATGATCTAATTTAGGAATAGGGTCTTGCCAAAGTAAAGCTTTTTTTGGAACTTCTGATCCTAAATATCTAATATGTGGACCTAAGTCTCTATGAGTTAATTTATACCAAGCCTTAGCAAAAACATCAGCAAACAACTTAGAGTCCTTATAAAAGTTTCTAGATATTTTCTCATAAATTGGATCAAGTTTTAAAGCCATATCTGCAGTAGTCATCATCGGGGCATGCCTTTTTGTTCGGTCATGAGCATCAGGAACATCGGTTGTTCCTTGCTGATTTTTAGGTTTCCATTGATTTGCTCCTGCAGGGCTTTTTGTTAATTCCCATTCGTAGCCAAACAAAGCTTCAAAGTAACCATTGTCCCATTTTATTGGGTTTGATGTCCAAGCTCCTTCAATTCCACTAGTAATAGTATCAACTCCTTTTCCAGAACCATATTCATTTTTCCAGCCAAGTCCTAATTCTTGAATCTTTGCAGCCTCAGGTTCTGGGCCAACAAGTGCTGCATCACCAGCACCATGACATTTACCAAAAGTATGTCCACCTGCAATTAGAGCTACTGTTTCTTCATCGTTCATAGCCATTCTTGCAAATGTTTCTCTAATATCTACAGCTGAAGCTAGTGGGTCAGGATTACCATCAGGTCCTTCAGGGTTAACATATATTAATCCCATTTGAACTGCGGCTAATGGGTTTTCTAGTTCTCTTTCATTTTTATATCTTTTATTCTCAAGCCAAACAGATTCTTTGCCCCAGTAGATATCTTCTTCAGGTTCCCAAGAATCAACTCTTCCTCCTCCAAAGCCATAAGTTTTTAATCCCATTGATTCCAATGCGCAATTGCCTGCTAAAATCATCAGGTCTGCCCAGGAGATTTTTTGTCCGTACTTTTGCTTTATAGGCCAGAGAAGAAATCTTGCTTTATCTAAATTTGCATTATCTGGCCAGCTATTAAGCGGGGCAAATCTTTGATTTCCTGTAGAGCTGCCGCCTCTACCATCAGCTGTTCTGTAGGTTCCAGCGCTATGCCAAGCCATACGAATAAACAAGGGTCCGTAATGCCCATAATCAGCTGGCCACCAGTCTTGTGAAGTAGTCATAAGCTCAAAAATATCGTTTTTAAGATTCTTTAAATCTAGAGTTTTAAATTCTTTGATGTAGTTAAAGTCACTAGACATTGGATTTGAAAGCTCGGAATGCTGAGCTAGGATTTTTAAATTTAGTTGATTAGGCCACCAATCATTATTTGATGTTCCTTTATTAGTTACATTTGTTTTTTTATCTTGGGAAAAAGGACATTTGCTATTATTGCTCATTAGTAAACCTAAAAAATAATTATACTATTTATTTACTAAGGCTATTAATAAAAGTCTAGTTTTTTTAAAAAAGAAATTATAAGAGAAGTGCTTTTAAGAAAGTTCATAGGGATTTAAGTCAATAATTAGCCTAATTCCTGTTTTGTTAAATTCAATAGAGTTTATAAAATTGTTTATCATATTTAAATTTTTATTATTAACAGATTTAATTAATAGATGAAATCTAAATCTGTTATTAATTCTTTCAATTGAGCATCTTGCAGGTCCTAAAATAGTAACTGTAATTTTATTATGTTCAATAAATTTAACAATTTCTTTTTTTAAGCTATCAATAACTGAAAAAGCTCTTGTATCATTTTCTGAGTTAACAATTATTCTAAGTAGTTTAACATAAGGAGGATAATTTAATGCTTTTCTTACTGTTAACTCTTCTTTTGCAAATTGAGTTAAATTCTCAGTTGAAGCAAGTTTTATTGAGTAATGCTCAGGTTTTCTTGTTTGTAAATATACAACTCCTTCTTTCTCACCCCTTCCTGCTCTCCCAGCAGATTGGGTTAATAGCTGAAATACTTTCTCTGAAGATCTGAAGTCAGGAAAGTTTAATCCAATATCACAATCAATAATCCCAACTAAAGTTACGTTTGATAAATCATGTCCTTTAGCAATCATTTGAGTGCCGGCTAAGATATCAATTTTTTTATCTCTAACATCGTTAATTATATTGCAATAATCTTCAAAGTTTTTTACTACATCAGAATCAATTCTTTGAGTTCTAGCATTTGGAAAAAGTTCTTCAAGTTCTTGAACAACTTTTTCAGTTCCAGAGCCAAGCTGAATATATTTTCCAACTGTGGAAGTGTCTTTAGAACATTCTTCACTTTGGCAAATACTTGGCGGAGTCATTGTTAGTCCGCAGTAATGGCAAAGTAGTTGATTTTTATACTTATGATAATTTAGCGAGATGCTACAATTTGGACATTTAATAATATCAGCACATTTTGAACAGAAAAATGCTGTAGCAAATCCACGTCTGTTATATAAAATAAATATTTGTTCTTTTTTTTCTAAAGCTTCTTTAATTGCTTTGTGTAATTGAGGAGAGATATTTTGGGAAGCCATTTCTTTCTTTTTATAAAGATTTAGATTTATAATTTTTGAAGTAACTTTTTTAGCATTTCCATATCTTGAGTTTAGTTTCAATAGCTCAAATTTTTTCTGAACGGCATTATAAATACTTTCAATTGATGGGGTAGCAGAACCTAGTATTACAGGGCAATTGTTAAATTTTGCTCTTACTATTGCTAAATCTCTTGCTTGATATCTTAATTTATCAGATTGCTTAAAAGATGAATCGTGCTCTTCATCAACAATTATTAAACCAATGTTTTTCAGTGGTGCAAATATTCCAGATCTTGCGCCCATAACAATTTTTTTATTTTCATTTAAAATACTATTCCAGTTATTCCAACGCATTCTTGGTTTTAAGTTACTATGTAGTAGTGCTATTTGGTTAGGGTATCTAGCCATAAACCTATCAAACAGTTGAGGTGTAAGTGATATTTCAGGAACTATGATTAATACATTTTTATCTTTTGGTAGTTTTGCTATGAGTTCTAAGTAAACTTCGGTTTTCCCGCTACCTGTAACCCCATGTATTAAATAAGGTTTAAATTCATTTTTGATAATTGAAGAATTTATTTGATTAACAATCTGCTCTTGATTCTCATTTAACTTAACAGAAGTTTTTGCCCAACTTGGAGCATTTTGATTATTCTCTGTATTATTCTTTATTAAATCTAATTTTAAAATATCTTTTTGAACTAGTGATTTTAAAGAAGAAGAGGGGGAGCTGAACTTATCTAAAATTTCTTGATAGTTTATAGAATCAGTATTTTCAAATAGTTTAATAATTTCTTTTTGTTTTTTGCCTCGAATTTTTAACACAGTTTCTTGGTTAAAATTATTTGATTTAGAATAGATTTTAGATATTTGTGGTTTACAGTATTCTGGGATTGCGGTTTTAATAACATTTGCTAATGGGGTTGAGTAAAATTTACTAATCCAGCTTAAAAAGCTTAATAAATCTTTATTAAACCCTAAGTAGCTATCTTCGTTTGAAACTTCTTTTACTTTAAACTTTAGCTTGCTGATTTCTTTTTTAGTAGTATCTTGAAGCTCAACTATATATCCAAATCTTTTAGTATTTCTAAAGGGAACTTTTACAACTGAGCCTATTTTAAGAGAAGAATCTGTTACTAAATAGCTAAACTCTTGGTTTAGTGGAGGTATTAAGATTTTAGCTAGTTTCATAGAGTTTTAATATTAACAAGTAATCTGATAAATAAAAGAAATATTGCCTAATAAGTTATAAGTATCAGATTTGCTTAGAAAAATAGAAAGAAAGTCAACAAATACTACTATATTTAGAATTATTTATATGCTTAATTTACCATTTATTAATAGTCTATCTCTGAGAGTTAGAAATCTGAATACCGACTTAACAGAAATTGTTTATATTGGAAATAAAAATGAGTCTCATACTAGTTATAATATTGATATCCTGCCTGGAAGTTTATTTAAAATTTTTCCTTTAGAAAGAGGGCAAGGTAGTGAGGTAGATTTTCCAATATATTTTAATAATATATTGCATCAAGTTTTGATAGACCAAAAAGTGGAGAACTATAAAATAAACAATCATATTTTAATTTCTCCGCAAGAGATTTTAATTAATTATTTAAAAAATATAAATTTTAAAGAAGTTTGTACGTATAAAATTAAAGATAATAATACTTGTAGTTTATATATTAACCAGTCTCGTATTTATTCACTGATTGCTCAGTCTGAAAGGGTAAAGGAGATAGATTTTACTTATAAAAATATTAAAGATCCAATAATTTCGATGTTTATAGATTCTGTAAATAAAAAAATAAATAAAGAATTAAATGTATTATAATTACGGAAGTTTAAAAAATCAAAAAAATACTTTAGATGGTTTTAGGTTTTTTAAAATAAGATTTTTTTTAGTTTTTGTAATTGTTTTAATTAATCTTTTTTTAGTTTTTAATAATAAGTATAAAAGATTAGATGTTATCAATCTTGGCTTAATTAAAAAAACAAGTAGTCTTAATTTAAAATTATTAAAATCAAATAAATATTATAAGTCAAAAGAGCTGTGTTTGAAAAAGTATCTTCAGATAAATAATTTAATTTCAAAATATAAGGTAAGGTTAAATGAGATAAACTATAATAACTGTAAAGTCATATATTTTATAAGTAGTGATCAAATAGAAGGGTTTACTGAGTTTAAAGAAGTTTTGACAAAAAGGTATAGTTTTGATTTTAAAAAAAATAGTACATCTGAAGATTCTTATGATTTTTTAGAAATAGATTTATGAGAAAAATAATATTTTTATCCCTACTTTTTCTATTTTCTTGTAAGCCTAATAATAAGCACTTAGATAGAAAACTAGAGAGTTCTTTTAGTTATAATATGAACCAAGAAAAGGTTAAGGAGTACTTTTTATTAAATGATAATCTTGAAATAATTGAAACCCAAATTATTAAGTCAGCTTATAAAGAAAAATATATATTTATTTTTATAACAGATTATAATACATATTTAAAAATTTTTGATGATTTTAAGAAAAATAAAATATTAGGTTTAGTGAGTATATTTAATGTCTCAAAAACAGAAAATAAGAAAATTAAGGTGTTATTAGAAATAGATTTTTATATAGCATAATTTTTTTCATTTACAATTGCAAAAGCTTTGCAATTGTGGGAGTTGTTAGAGAGAACAATTAATAAAAATTTGATATGAAACTATTTTTACTACTAAGCTGCAGCTTTATTTTCAACATAACTTTATTTTCTCAAGAATCTCAAGAATCTCAAAAAATAGAAAATCAAACTAAACAAGATGAGCCATTAAGAATTTTTATTACTGGATCTCTTTCAACTCAAGGGATGGAAAGGATTGGAAAACCAATTAATGTAATATCAACTGAAGAGATTGAGCTTAAAAATGAATCAACTATAGCAGATACAATTAATAAGCAGCCTGGTATTAGTTCTACAAACTTTTCCCCTGGGGCTAGCAGACCTGTTATAAGAGGGCACAGCAAGGAGAGAGTTAGGATATTACAAAATGGTTTAGAAAGTGGAGATGTTTCATCTTTGTCAGATGATCATGCAATTTCTAGCGATCCTTTAACCACAACTAGAATTGATGTTATTAGGGGCGCGAGTACTTTAATGTATGGCGGTCAAGCAATAGGGGGAGTGGTTAATATTATTGATGACTCGATAGCAGAAGAGGAAATTGGAGAAGATTTAACTGGAAAATTAAAATTTAACATTGGTGATAGCGCTACTAATAAGTTTTCAGGCTCAGCTGTTTTAAAAGGGCAAATAAACGATTTAAATTGGCATCTGTCAGGGTTTAAAAGATCTACTGATGATATAAAAATACCATCATATTCTGAATCTGCAATCTTTAGAGAGCTTGAAGAGTCTAATGAAAATGCTGCTGATGATCATCATAGCCTTGAAGATGCAGGGGCAAAGGGAGTGTTGGAAAACAGTGATACTGATAGTTATGGAATAAAAGCAGGGGTTTCAAAAGTTTGGAAAGATGGTTTTGTAGGTTTTTCCTTGAAAAAATTTGATTCTAACTATGGTATTCCTTCAGGTACTCACATTCACCAAGAGGCAGGAGAAGAGCATTACGAGGATGATGGAGATGAACATCACCAAGAGGATGAAGAAGATCATCACGAAGATGAAGATGAACATCACCAAGAGGATGAAGAAGATCATCACGAAGATGAAGATGAGCATCACCAAGAAGATGAAGATATAAGAATAGATTTAAAACAAACAAGATTTGAATCAAGAGGAGCTTTTCATCTTCACCAGGGTTTTCTTGACTCTGTAAGATATGGATTAGCTTACTCTGACTATGAGCATACAGAACTTGAAGGTCAGGAAATAGGAACAATTTATAAAAGAGAAAGTTTTGAAGGAAGACTTCTTTTTACTCATCATCATCAAAAAACGCTAGAAGGTGGTTTTGGTTTTCAGCTAAATACTGATCATCAAGATATTATAGGAAATGAAGCTTTTATTCCTTCTTCAAAAACTATAACACCAGCAATATTTTTTGTAGAAGATTTTTTATTAAAAGATAATTTAATTTGGCAGCTCGGATCTAGGTATGAAAATAGTTATATTAATCCAGATGTAGGTAGTTCTAAGAGTTTTGATCTTTTTTCTGCTTCTACTGGCCTGGTACTTACTGATAAAAAGAAAAAGTATAGTTCTGCTTTAAATCTTTCTTACTCAGAAAGAGGGCCTAATGCAACAGAGCTTTTTGCAGATGGTGCGCATTTAGCTTCACAAATATATGAGTCAGGTGATAGTGATCTTAAAAAAGAATCTGCAGTTGGATTAGAACTTGTTTTAAAAAAGTTAAAAGGAAAAACAACAGGAACTTTTACCTCATTTATCCAAGAATATAATGATTATATAAACTTAGCTCCAAATGATTTTGAACTAGATAACTTTCAAGTATTTAATTATGAAAATGTTAATAGTAGATTTTGGGGGCTTGAAGCTGAGCTAAAACATCAATTATATAATAATAATGGACATAAGTTAAATTTAAATTTAGGCTTTGATCTTGTAAGGGCAAAAGATACTGAAAATGATAAAGATCTTCCTAGAATTACTCCTGTAAGAACTAAACTCGGGGTCGATTATTCTTATAATTTATTTTCTGCTTTTGTTGAAACCTCTTTTGTAGAGAGTCAAAATAGGACTAGTGATTTTGAACTACCAACTAAAGGGTATCAGCAGTTAGATGCAGGTTTTAATTATAAGTTAAAAGAAGTTAATAATTCTTCTATTAACTTTTTTGTTAAAGCAACAAACTTAACAAATGAAGAGGTAAGAGTTCATAATTCGTTTTTAAAGGATCAAGTCCCTAGTAGAGGAAGGTCTTTGTTTACTGGTTTTAAAATAGATTTTTAATTAGAGATAATATGAATAAAGAAAAAATGTTAGAAAGTTATATTAAAACTCTTAAAGAATCAGGGTTTAGGGTTACAAAAGCTAGGAAATTAGTTTTGGAATTATTAATTTCATCAGAGAAACCTTTAACTATAAAAAGTATCTATATTCTTATAAAAGAAAATAAGAATGATATTGATTTAGCTTCTGTATATAGAATTCTTAGTTTGTTACATAAAGAAAATATAGTTCATAAAGATTTTGAAAATGATAGTTATTTTTTATGTGAGCATCTTGAGTGCGAAACTAAACATGCTCATGTGTTTATAAAGTGTACAGATTGTGAGCAGGTTAGAGAGATAAATTTTTGTGGAGAGATGTTTTCAAGTTTGTTTAAAAAATTATTAAATAAATTAAATTCAAAACCATTATCTGAGCATATTTACTTTAAAGATGTTTGTAGCTCTTGTAAGAGTCTTTAAATTCTTAAAGATAATATTTTTCTATAAAAACATTAGAGCTACCTGCTGTATTAATAAGCTTTAAAAAGGAACTGTTATTATATTTCAAGCTTCAAGTAATAAAGATGGAGTTTATTTTGATGAAGGGGCTGGAAAAGAGACTCGGACTTATAAAATTACAATTTAGTAAGTGGTAAAATATTATAATTTAAAATTATATAATAATAGTTTTTTTCCAGTTTTAAGCGGGGAGATTGCTTATGATAATTTTGGTCTTAAAGCTAGGTTACTTAATATCTAATAAGAAGAAGCACACTTAAGAATTGTTTATAACAATATCGTGCTCTCCTCTTTTAGTATCAAAATCTATATCTTCACTATCAAGATGCATATTTAAATTAATACCATTATCTTGAAAGTATTTTTTAAGTTTTTGAGATACTAAAAATACTCTTTGTCTTAACGTGCTATGAACGTGTCTTGAAGCCCTTAATTCTAATAAATAAAGAAGTGCTTTTAAATCTCCATTGATAGCAACTGAGACTTGATACCCCATAAGAGTTAAGTATTGCTTGTCGCTATTTGATATAGAAATCTGGTTTAATTTCTCTTCATAGGAGCTTAAAAAGGCACTAGCTTCAGTCTTTAATTCCTCATTTAAAATATTTAAATACCAGCCTTCAAAATTATTAGTATTTAATTCTGGAAGGGGCATATAAACAGCTCTATGTCTTTGCAGATCTCTATATGATCCAAAATCTAAAGTAAATTCGATATTAAAAGTTCCATATAATCTAAAATTTCTTGGAAGCTCTGCAAACTTTGGTCGATTCTTAATTACATCTAAATCAGTTTGATTGTTTAAAAGAGATTTAATATTAAAACCATCAGTTTCAAATTTAAGATATGAATCTGTATAGTTATTCTTATCTTCAAAGCTATGAAGTGAAGTTTTCATATAATCATTTACATAATTTTCAGTTTCTTCATATTTTTTATGATGAAATGAATTTGGATAAGCCTTAATTAATGCTTTTTCAACTCCTTCTGCTATCTCTCTTACTTCTTTTAAAGGGTGATGCCTTAGTTCAACTAATTTATCAGATGCTTGTCTTAAATCTGTAGACCAGGCGATATTAGTAGTTGCTCCTGCTGGTAAAAATCCTCTACAAACATCAAAAGCTCTTGCTTTAATAGCTTTAGCCCAGGTTTTTGGCTTTTCATTTTCTTTTAAAGGGTGCTTGTTTTTTAAATATTCTTCAACCTTTGGAAGAAACTCTATATAGAAGTCTCTTGTATATTCTAAAAGTTCAGTTTCTTCTTTAGTATTATTTGGTGAATAGAATTTTTGATTAGAAAAATCTATATATCTAGTAGATGCTTCTTGTCCTCTATATAAAGGCCAGTCTTGGACAGCTTTAGCTGCAAGCATAGAGATATTTTCTATAAATAAAACACAAGTCCCGCAATCTCCAATAGATTTATGTCCATATCCAACATAAAAAGTGCTCATAAACTTATCAGATCCTTTCTCGTTTAAAATCTTTAAATGTCCTAAAAAGCCGCTTGTGCTTCTAGAATGTAGTGCTTGAAGCATAGCTTCAGCTTCTGAAGAAATAAGAGAACCTCTATTTAATACAAAAATAGAAGCATCAGAGTCAGTTTTAACCGTAACGTGATTTAAGTTTGAGATATTGTCCATATTCAAAATATAAACTCTAGTACCCTTAAAATCAAATAAAAGTTAATTTTGATTAATTTTTTAAAAATCTTAACTGTTTAAAATTACTATATAAAACAACAAATGATAATTATTTTTGATAAATTCTTAAATAAATTTCTAATTTTTGAAAACTTAAAAATTTATCTGCATCTATTTAGGTATGAAAAAAAAACTATGCCTATTACAGGATAATGTTATGAATGAAATAAAATTACTAAAAACTATACTAAAGATTACTCTTTTTGGGATTATCTCAATACAAGCAATAAATATTTTTGCTGAGGATGCTTATAAAAGCTATTTAGAAGTTGAATCTGAGCTTAGTGATGTTGAATTAAATGATTTTAATGATGTCGATTTTGGAGATTATAAAAGAAATAATGAAACAAGAAATGAGTTAAGAGACTTTAAAAATGATGAAACAAAGTGGGTTGAAATTGACCAAGCTCCGGCAGTTGTAAAAGGTCGAACTCCAGCTAAGATTCAAAATCAAAATGTGCTTGATAAGTTTAATCAAATTCAAGAGAATTCAAAAACTCCAAAAAAATTAAAAAGTATTACTATTGATACTAGAGATAATTCTATTACAGAAAAATTTAATTCAGGGGTAGGTTATGAATTTTCTAACTATGATACTCAAGATCAAGAGCCTAAAGTTAAAGAGGTAAATTATAAAACTCAAACTCCAAAATTTAATACAGATGATAATCAAGGATTTGGTTTTAATAATGCAAATATTCAAGAGATAGAAGCAGAAGAAAGCTTTGATACTAATGAAGTAATCTTAGAGGAGACTCAATTAATTCAAGATGATCTTTCAATGGTTGAGAGTTTAAAATTTGTAGGCAATGGCCCTGGAAAAAACAGCGTAGTAGTTTCTGCAAATGAAATCGCAAATTATGACTTCTCTCAAACTGCGCCAAGTGAATATATATTAATACTTCCTAATACAGGTATTATAGAAAAAGCTAAAAGACCAATAGTGGCAAAAAAAGGAACTGGTTTAATAAGATCTGTTAGACCTGTTGTTGATGGTGATAATTTAACTTTAAGAATTTTTACAAATGTATTAGCAGAATTAAATGTTAAATCTTCAGAAAATTCTTTAATTATTACTGCAGAGCATACAATTGATAAATTAAAATCATCAAGTAAATCTCAAAATGAAGATGGAGAATATGTTGATCAAGATGATGCGTTAAAAATCACTGAAACAACTTCTTCAGGTGAGGATACAACTGTTTCTCAAATTGGTGCTGAAGCTGATCTTTTATCTGAAATTGAGGGTAGCTTAGAAGAAAAAGAATATACAGGAAGATTAATTTCATTAGATCTTCAAGAAACAGATATCGATAATGCATTACGAATTATTGCTGAAGTATCAAATTTAAATATTATTTCAAGTGATGATGTTAGTGGAAAGGTTACATTAAGATTAATTGATGTTCCTTGGGATCAGGCTCTTGATGTTATTTTAAAAACTAATGCACTTGATAAAGTTCAAGAAGGAAATGTTGTAAGGATTGCTCCTATTGATAAGCTTAGAGGTGAAAGAGAAGCTTTAAAACAAGCTCAACAAGCTGAAGAAGATCTTGAAGCATTAAAAGTTAAATATATCAGAGTTTCTTATGCAAAAGCATCTGAGCTTCAACCTTTAGTAGAAGCTGTTATAACTGAAAGAGGTACAGTTGCTTACGATGAAAGAACAAACCAAATAATTGTTAAAGATATTGGGAAAGGAATTCAAAATGTAACTAAGTTAGTTCAAAAATTAGATTTAAGAACTCCTCAAGTTTTAATTGAAACTCAAATTGTTGAATCAACTAAAAGTTTTTCTAGAGAAATAGGAAGCGAGTTAGGATTTTTCTTTATCAGGTCTCCTGAAACAGGAAATCCACTTGGGTATAACTTTCCAAACAGTATGGAGATAGGTGGTTCAGCATCAGGGGCGCCAGGTTCTGTTTCAAACTTCCCAGCAGCTGATACAAACTCAGCATTAAGTTTCTTATTTGGAAGTGCTGATGGAACAAAAGGTTTAAATTTAAGATTATCTCAAGCCGAAGCAGAAGGTTTAGTAAGAGTTATTTCAAAACCATCAGTTGCTGTAACTAATAATTCGCCAGCTGAAATTAAAAGTGTTGAAAAACTAAGAATAAGATTACCAGGCGGTGGTGTTAATGTTGCTACTGGTTCTGGTTCCTCTTCAAATGGTGGAAACGGCGCTACAGAAACTATTGAAGTAGGTATAGTTTTAAATGTAACAGCACAAGCTTCACCTGATTACTATGTATTAATGGATATCGAAGCTAAGTCAAGTTCTCTTGGAACAAGAGACAGAGCTGTTGATGATATTCCTCCTGAGTTAGAAAGATCTGCAACATCATCTGTTCTTGTTTCATCAGGGCAGACATTTGCAATCGGTGGGATTTATAGAGTCTCAGAAGAAGATAATATCGCCGGAACTCCTTTTATAAAAGATATTCCGTTTATTGGACAGTTTTTTAGAAGAACACAGTTTAACAATAAGAATGAAGAATTAATATTCTTTATTACACCTAGAATTGTTGAAGGAAGTTTTGATGATGCAGTATTTGGTAAAGTTAATAAATAATAATAGGATTAAAATGAAATTAATAAAAAAAATAATAGTTAGTTTATTTATAATGATTCTAGCTGTCTCTTGCGGAGATGCTTATAGAAATGATCAAGGAACTAGTATTACTTTTCTAGGATGGTTTGATGAAGCTGATCGTAGTTCAGGAATTACAGGGTCTTATTATAATCCTGTTATTGGATCATTTGGTACTGGAGATCTTCTTTTTTTTGCTGGTATTCAGAATAACTTAGAATCACAATTTGTTAGAATAAATAGAATTCATCATAATTATTTTATTCCTAATTCTGATATTCAACCACCATCAACTTCTGCAGGGTTATCAGTGTTTTTAGATCCAGAGAGATCTAATATTGACGAAACTTTTGGTGAAGATTCTACTCTTCCAAGTAATTTTGGAGAAGGGGATGCTGTAGCAACTGTATTTGGAGAAGTAGAAGTAGTTCCTAGCTCGATTGCTGATTTTTTAACTTTAAACAAATCAAATCTCCCAGAAATGCCGTATGTGATGATAGTTGATTCATATGCATCTGGTGTTAGTTCTGCTGGAAGAGTTATAGAAACTAATAGCGTTCAGTTTGAAATAAAAGTGACAAATGCAAGTACTCAAGGAATAGGAGCTGATACTAATGAAGAAACTTCTTCAGAGGCTACAACGCCAACAACTGCCTCATCAAATACTGCAGCTTCTACAGGTATTACAACTTCAGAAGCTACAGCTACTGAATTAGAAACAGATAGTGAGCAGGATTTAGCAACAACTGAGGAAACTACAACAAATTAATAAAAGGGTAATTATGAAAAAAATATTAAGTATAACATTATTTATATTCTTTTGCGGATTAATGGTTTCTTGTAACAGCGATCATACTGCAGGAAATCCTAGCGATACAGAGGTGCCAGAAATTTTTGCTGCTGATGAAAATAATTCAGGGGATATTAGTTTAAGAGTTTTAAATCCAAATCTTAATGTCGGAGATTCTTCAAGGTTTTCTGCTGAGTTAAGAAGTTTTGATGGAACGCCTGTACCAAACACACCTGTTCTGTGCACAGCAGAAAGAGGGTTAACAATTACAGACCCGATAAGTGAAGAGAGTGCTGAACCTATTGTAGATATTGAAACAGGTGAGATAGCTGATGCCCCTGCAGTATTGTCTGCTATTGGAAACACTGATCCTTTTGGTAATATGAGTGGTTCTGTTGAGTGTACTCATCCTGGAAGTTTTAATTTTACTTGTAGTCTGCCAAATTCTGGTAGAGTTAGTGATACTAAAGTTGTTAAATGCGGTGGTTCTAAGTCTACTGTTACTGTAAATTCTAAAAATGGATTAACTCAAAAAGTATTAATTAAAAGTTTAAGTTTTGAGGCTGAAAAAGAGATTTGTTCTATCCAAGATTTAGAAGGTGCAAAATTAAGTGTAAACATAGAAAATAGTCTTTCTCATGACTTAACTCTTGATTATTTTGTATACGGTTCATTTGAAGAATTAGCTTCAGCTAATATAATTTCAAATAACTTTATAGTTTCTGCAAAAAATCTAACTAAAGTTGACTTAACTTATATTAATTCTCAAGATATTGAAAATATTAAAGAAAGTTCTGATAATGGTTATTGGTTGAACCTAGAGGTTAATTTATATAATCAAAATGGTGCTCAGTTTTCTTTAAGTAATTATAGCTTAATTGAGTTTTCTAAAGATTGTAATTAATTTATACTTGATTAGTAGAATAAAGATTCATTTTATGGCAATCTGATACTGCATTATAATTTGTAGTTATTTTTTTGGAGTCATTATAATGGATGTAAAAGATATAAAAAAAATAATTGAAATGCTTTCTGACACTGATGTTAAAGAGTTTCAATTAGATAAAGATGGAAGTTCAATTAAAGTTGTAAGGGGCGGCTTTGATCAACAGATTACTTATAATCAAGTTCCTATGAACAATCAGCCTCAAAACTTTGTACAACAATTACCAAGCCCTCAAGCAGCTGCTGAGAATTCTGCTCCTCAGGTTAAGGAAGAAACAGAAGATTTATCTGGTTTAATTCCTGTAACTTCTCCAATTGTTGGAACTTTTTATAAGAGACCTTCTCCGGATGCTGATAGTTTTGTTGAAGTTGGTACTTCTGTTAAAAAAGGTAAAGTTCTTTGTATTATCGAAGCAATGAAGCTTATGAATGAAATAGAAGCTGAAGTGAGCGGAACTATTGAAAAAATTCTTTTAGAAGATGGCCAAGTTGTTGAATTTGGAGAAACTATCTTTTTAATCAGGCCTAATTAGTGGAGGGTTTTATGAGTAAGCCTTATTTTAATAAAGTTTTAATTGCTAACAGAGGTGAGATTGCTTTAAGAGTTATCAGAGCTTGTAAAGAGTTAGGCATAAAAACAGTTGCAATTCATTCTACTGCAGATATCGATGCTTTACATGTTAAGTTAGCTGATGAATCTGTTTGTATCGGGCCGGCTTCACCGGTTGAAAGTTATTTAAATATTTCTGCTGTTATGTCAGCTGCTGTTGCAACAGGCGCTGATGCAATACATCCTGGGTATGGATTTTTAAGTGAAAATTCAGAGTTTGCTGAGATTTGTAATTCTTTAGGTATTATTTTTATTGGCCCTTCAATAAAAAATATGAAAGTTATGGGAGATAAGGCTAAAGCTAGAAAAGCTGCTGATAAAATCGGCGTCCCAACTATTGCTGGAAATTCTCAAGGGTTTTTAGATCCAGTTCCTGCGTTAGAAATCGCTAAAAAAACAGGTTTTCCTATTTTATTAAAGTCTTGTGCTGGCGGCGGCGGGAGAGGGATGAAGATTGTAAAATCACCTGATGAGTTTGATGGTTTATTTAACACTGCTAAATCAGAAGTAGAAGCAGCGTTTGGTGATGGTCATTTATTAGTTGAAAAGTACTTATCAAATGTTAGGCATATTGAGGTGCAAATAGCTGGAGATCAGTTTAAGAATGTTTGTCACTTAGGAATAAGAGACTGCTCAATGCAAAGAAGGTATCAAAAAGTTGTTGAAGAATCTCCAAGCATAGGACTTGAAATTGAGCTTCAAGAAAGAATTCAAAATGCTGCAGTTGAGCTTGCAAAGTCTGTGAATTACTTTAGCGTAGGAACTGTTGAGTTTTTAGCTGATCTTAAAAACAATGAGTTTTATTTTATTGAAATGAACACAAGGCTTCAAGTTGAGCATCCTGTAACAGAAATGGTAACAGGAATAGACTTAGTTAAAGAGCAAATTTCAATTGCTGCTGGTAATAAGTTAAGTTTTACTCAAGATGAGGTTTCTTTTGATGGGCATTCAATGGAAGCTAGGATTAATGCAGAGGATCCAATAAATTTTAGACCAAGTCCTGGGAAGATAACAGCATATCATCCTCCTGGTGGAAATAATGTTAGAGTTGATTCTGCTGTCTATAACGAATATACGGTTTTGCCTTTTTATGATTCAATGATTGGAAAATTGATAGTTAAGGGTAAAGATAGAGAAAGCTGTATTAAAAAGTTAATAGTAGCTCTAGATGAATATATGATCGAAGGAATTAAAACTAATATACCATTATTAAAAGCTATTCTTAATAATAAAGACTTTCGAACTGGTAATTTTCATACTAAGTTTTTAGATGATGTTACTCTTGATATTAAAATAGATGAATAAATTATTAATTATACTATTATTTTCTTTTAGCTTTAGTAGTACTTTCTTATTTTCTCAAGATCAGATTCTGTATCCAAAAGTAAATCTTGAAAAAACTACTTTTAATTTTGGAACTAAATTTGAAGGAGAAGTAGTTGATTTTGATTTAAATATTAAGAATCAAGGAGAGGGAGATTTTGTTGTCGAAGAAATAATTACTTCTTGTGGATGTACGGTTGCAGATATCAAAAATAAAAGAATTCCTCCAAGTGAAAAATCAAATTTAAAAATAAGCTTTAATACTGCTGGCTTTAGAGGTGCTAGTGAGAAAAAGATTAGATTATTTACAAATGATCCAAGTAATAAGGAAATAATTATTACTTTAAATGGAAATATTATTTCTGAGGCTGAAGTTAGTCCTAGGGTTGTTAAGTTTGAAAATGTTAATGAATCTTTAGAGTCTCAATCTATAAAATCTGTTGTTAAAATTAATAATAAGTGTGTTCCTGGAAAACTAATTGTTAATAATGATAACTTTGAAACTAAAGTAGTTTCACAAAACAGTACTGAGATAGTTTTAGAGACTTTTATTTTAAAAAATAAAGGAGAAGGGATTTTTAGAGGACGAGCTATTTTAGAGCTTAAAAATTGTATTAGAAAAAGCATTAATATTCCTGTTTTAATAAGATATCAAAAATTAATTAGTGTTGAGCTTGGTTCTTTATCTTTTGGTTTGATCCCAAGAGATGAAAGTATTCTTACTAGAAGTGTGAAATTAGCTAATAATTCTACTAAAGATTTTAAAATAGAGAAAATTAATTATAAATCAAAAGCGATCAGTCATAGTATTAAAGAAGTTCCAAATGGTTTTAATGTCATAATTTCTCTTGACTCTTCAAAGATTAACAAAGATTTAAATGAACAATTAAAGATAACCACTAATTTTGAAAACCAAAAAAATATTAACATTGATTTATATGGAGTTCGGGTCCCTGAAGATTTTTAATTAATATCTTTATTTAATACTAAAAAGTTGCTTTAATTCTAATATGTTATTTACTAAAAGAAATCTTTATATTTTAATCCTTTGTTTGTTTACTAATTTTATATCTGCTGATAGTTTTAAGGATGCTTTAAATTCTGCAGGGTGCGGGAAAGTAAAGTTTGTCGGGTCAAGTGATTTAATAAAGCTGGCAAAAGATGATTTAAGTAAAACTAAAAAGCTTTTAGCTTGTTCTACAGATTCTTTTTCTAAGTCATTAAATTCATTAAGGGCTGCTGAAGCTGAAAAGGTTTTAGATTTTATTACAAAGATAAGAGTTGATCCTTCAAAAAACAATGATCAGTTAAGAATGTTCTTAGTTCAAAGCTATAAGAAAACAGGTTTAAATTATAACAAAATCTTAAATGAAATAAAAACAGGTTTAAGTCTTTCAGATCATATTAAGTTAATTTCAGCCGGTATTTTTAGCAAATCAATTACACTTTTAGCTATAATTTTTGCTTTTCTTTTTATGTTACTATTTATTTTAAGTCGAACATTTCTTAAAAATAAAAAATATGAAAAATTATCAAATATTTATGCTCAGCTTGATGAAACTGATGATAATTTAGAGGATCTACCACTTTTTAGCACTGGAACCGAGGGAAAAGACCCGAGGATGGCAGAATATTATAGATGTATTGAAGAGCTAGGGTTAGATCGAGATACGGGGATAAAAGAAGTTAAAAAGTACTATCGTCAAATGATTAAGAATCTTCATCCTGACTTAAACCCTAATTTAGGCTCTTCAGACAAAGAGAAGTTTATAAAATTAACTAAGAATTATGATAAGTTGATAGATCTTCATAAGAAAATTCAAAATTCTTTAAAAAATTAGTTTTTTTTCTAAAAATTAGTATAATTATTTATTTATTTGTTTATAATAATATTAAGACTTTGCGAGAAGATGCATTAACCCAGTCAGGACCGGAAGGTAGCAGCTGTATATGATTTTTTTCTGTGCAGAGTCTTATTTTAATTAAAATTTAAAAATCAATCTCTTTTAAGTATGTCATATTTAGTTTTTGCTAGAAAATACAGGCCTGTAAATTTTAAGGAAGTGGTAGGTCAACAGCAAGTTACTAAGCCTTTATTAAATTCAATTAAAAGAGATATGGTCGGGCACGCTTACCTCTTTTCAGGACCGCGTGGGGTTGGAAAAACTTCAATAGCTAGAATATTCTCTAAAGCATTAAATTGCTCTAAGCCTATTGATTTTGAACCTTGTGATAAATGCTCAAATTGCATTGATATTACTAAGGGTAAAAGTTTAGCAGTAAGAGAAATTGATGGTGCGTCAAATAATAGTGTTGATAATGTTAGAGATTTAATTGATTCTTTTAAAACCCTTCCTCCTACTGGCTATAAGTATAAAATTTATATTATTGATGAAGTTCATATGCTTTCAACTTCTGCTTTTAATGCTTTATTAAAAAGCTTAGAAGAGCCTCCTGCTAATACAATTTTTATTTTAGCAACAACTGATCCTCAAAAAGTAATTCCAACTGTAATTTCTAGATGTCAAAGACATGAATTTAGAACTATGTCTTCAGATGAAATTTCTATAAGCATTGAAAAAATTTGCGCTGATCAAAAAATTACAATTGATAAAATATCTATTAATATAATTGCAAGACTTGCTGACGGTTCTTTAAGGGACTCTTTATCAATTTTAGAAAGGCTAGTTGCGTATTGTGATAAAGAAATTAATAGTGAGCTAACTACAGAAGTTTTAGGCCTTGCTGGGGTTGATTCATTAAAAGAGATAGCAAAAGCTATTTTCAATAATAACTCAAATGATCTAATCGAAAATATTAATTTAATTTTTTCTAAAGGGGTTAATTGTTCAACATTTTTATCTGAAATTAGTTCATTTTTTAGAGAGTTATTATTTGTTAAAGCATCTACAAAAAAACTAGCTATGTTTGATGAAGCAGTTTTTATTGAATTAAAAGAATTAACTAATGACATTGCTTTAGTTGATATCCAGGATATTACTAGTTTGGTTTTAGATGCAACTGATAGAGCTATCAGATCTTCAAATCCAAGGTATTTTATTGAAGCTTCATTAATTAGAATTTCTCAAAGACTTAATGTGGTTGATCTTTTAAGTTTAATTAATGGCTCTAGTTTGGATTTAGAAAAAAAAAATCTAAAACAAGCGTAATTAATAATAGCAATCAAGGTGTATCTGATAAAGACAAAAATAAAGATAAAAAAGAAAGTAAATTTGAATTTACAGAATTTTTAGCTTTTATGAAAAAGAAGTCTCCTGTGCTTTTATATAACTTAAAAAACGTTGAATGTCTTAGTTTTCAAGATAATACATTGAAATTATTAGCAAAGACTACTGAATATGAATATTTAAAAGATAAAAATCAAAATCAAAAGGTATTGGAATTTTTAAATAAATACACTAATATTAACGAGTGGAAACTTGATTTAGAGCTTTTAAAAACAGGGTCTTTAAATAGTATTAAAGAGTTAGAAGTAAAAGAAAAACACGCTCAAAAAGAAGAGATGATTGAGAAAATTTCTAAAAGCCCTGTAATTAAATCTTTAAAAAAAGCTTTTCCAGGAAGCACGTTAACAGGTTTATAATTTAATAATAAGGAGTTTAAAATGGACGGAATGCCAAATGACCTACAGGGAATGATTCAAAAAGCACAAGAGATGCAACAAAAACTTAGAGAGACTCAAGAAAAAATTAAGGAGTTAGAATTTGAAGGTACTTCAGGTGGAGGAATGGTTAAGATTACTCTAGGTGGAGATCGTCATATTATAAACATAGAAATTAGTGATGATGTTGTTAATCCTGATGATAAAGATATGTTATATGATATGATTAAAGCTGCTCATACAAATGCGATTGAGCAAGTGAATCAACATATTGAAGATTCTATGAAAGAAGTAACAGGTGGATTATCTATTCCTGGGTTATTTTAATTAATTATAATTAAATAATTTATTATGTATCCAAAATCTCTCCAATTATTAATTAAGGAGCTTTCTAAGCTTCCAACAATTGGAGAGAAGTCTGCATCAAGATTAGCTTATCATATAATAAATAACGATCCTAAATTATCAGCTAGCCTTTCCAGGGCTATGATTGATGCAGTAGAAAAGATTAAGCAATGTTCTTGTTGCTTTCATCTAACAGAAAATGAAGAGCTTTGTTCAATTTGTTCTGATGACACTAGAGATTCAACAGTTCTTTGTATTGTTGAAAAACCGATTGATTTAATTGCTATTGAGAGCTCAAATGAGTACTTAGGAAGATATCACGTTCTTCATGGGCTTTTTGCTCCATTAAGAGGTATGAGGGCTACAGATTTAAAGCTAGTAGAGCTTGCTCAGAGAGTTTCTGAAGGAAGTTTTAAAGAAGTTATCATTGCAACAAATTCTACCTTAGAAGGAGATGCTACAGCTTTGTATATATCTAATATTTTAGAGAAATATGAATTAAAAGTTACTAGATTAGCGCAAGGGATGCCTAAGGGTGGAGAGCTTGAGTACGTTGATGGTATTACATTATCTAAGGCATTGTCTGGTAGGGTTGATATAGAGAGTTAATTAACTTTTAATATTTTATTTATTGACTTATTATCCTATTTTTTTTATATTTTTAGAGCTATTCCTTGGTAGCTCAGTTGGTAGAGCAGTTGACTGTTAATCAATTTGTCGCAGGTTCGAGTCCTGCCCAAGGAGTTTTTTTACAAATCTAATATCTTCTTTTACAGTTTTTAATAATATTTTTTTAATTCTTAACCCATCAGAATCTATAGAAATTAAATTTTTACTATTTAAATTATTTTGATAAATTTTATTTATTGAATTGCGAATATCTTTAGGACTAGTACAGTCAGAATCTAAATATGATTGAACTATAACTTTAAAACTCTCATAAGCACTATCAGTAAAAATTCTAGGTTCCACATTAAATTTAGCTTTATACTTATTTATAAAATCAACTTCAGCTTTATCAAATAAAGCAAAAACATTATTCTCTAACGATTTCTTAGCACCTGTTAGTCGACTTTCATCAAGTAAAGCTGAATATGATTTGCCCTTAAAACCTAAATTCATAATATTTTTAGCTGCAATAGCCATATTATTAAAGTTTGCATAAAAAATTGCTTCTGGTTTGGATGTTATTGGAGCAACGATTTTTGTAATCTTATCTCCTAATTTTTAAAAAATCTCTTTAAAGGTTTTAGCTTATTGTTCTTCCTAAGGTTGTGTACTAGAAAAAATAGCAATTTTCTTTATCTTATCATTATTGTAAGCATATTCAGCAATTGCTTTAGTCGTATGATAATTATCTCCACCTATATTATAAAAGTTATCAGATGACTTATGAAATGAATTAGTGCTAGTTGGTGCTAGTAAAACAATATCGTCTTTAATAGTAGAAACAGTTTTAGCTCCAGGAATGCCAGTAGGTCCAATAAATACTTTAAAATTACGACTCTTTAAATGTTTATATGCTGATAAAACTTTTGCTCTAGATTTTTCTTCATCAGTATCTTGATAGTCAATAATTATCCTTTCTGCTATTTCGGTGCTTAGTTCACTCTTTGCTAATTCGATTCCATTTTGAATATTCTTACCATTTTGAGCCGAGTCGCCAGATAAAGATACTAAAACACCAATTTTAAGTTTATTTTCTTGTGAATATAAATTTGAGTAAGATAAAAGAATAAACAATAGAAGTTGTAATATTAATTTCATACCTAATTAAGTTATGAAACTAGAAATTAGCAATATTTAGAAGGTCTAGACTCTAAATCTTGATTCAGAATAGTGTTCAGCTAGGGGAGCTATTTATTTTTCTGAAAAAATTATTTGAGCTTTTGTGTTATAAATTTCCATAAAGCTAAGTTTTTAAAGATTAATTTTTTATTAAGTTGATTAATTAATTCATTTTAAACTTAATAGTCAAAATATCTGTTGTTGATAATAATTATTTTTTATAATATTTTTACAGGAATCTAATTTTATTTAAATAGAATATGAGATTTATTTTATAAGTAATAAAATTAATCCTATCATCTGGTCTTTTTCTTTTGGTAAACTTTTGGCAATAATTAATGCTAAGCAAGTTAAAGTTTCAGGTGTAATTTTTTCACTAAAATTAAAATTAGATTTTTTAAGAAACCAAATAAAAGCGAAAGCACCAGATCTTTTATTTCCATCTATAAATGGATGGTTTTTAACAATAAAATAAAATAAGTGAGAAGCTTGGCTTTCAATTGTAGGATATGCCCTTTCTCCAAAAGAACTTTGATAAATATTTCCAAATATACCCTCAATAAGATTTTTATTGTTTTCTTTTGCAAAAAATTCTGTTGCTTTTTGTTTGCTTATTAAATGAGTTTTCAATTCATTTAATGTATTAATAAAATTTATAGAAGTTAATTTAACAGAAGCTTTAGTTATACCTGATTGAGGTGATGGAAGAGTATTTGAATCAAAAGCTTCTAGTGAAAACCAAGTTTTAGCAAAAAATTGTATAAGGCTGATAACTTCATCATCTGATGCGGCTAATTTAATCGTTTTAACATAATTTAATAATTCATTAAATTTATTATAGTTTGTTTTTACTTTGTTATAATTAATGCTAAACCCATTTATAACATACTCTTTTAATACTTTATTTGACCATTTTCTAAATTTAATTGCTTTTGATGAGTTAGTTCTATATCCAACTGCTAATATAATATCTAAAGAATAAAATTTGACTGGTTTATCAGATTTAGCAATGTGCATTTTTTGCACATTGCTTTTTTCTTTAACTTCTTTTGTTTTAAATATATTATTAATATGTCTTGTCACTACAGATCTATCTATCCCATATATATCAGCAATTTGTTTTTGTGATGCCCAGAGATTGTTATTTGTAATATCTCCAATTATCTCAAGTTCACCTGATTTTGTTTGTAGTTTAATAATAGTATTTTTCATAGTTGGTTAAAAATAATATAAATATTATCTATAAAATATTTTAATAGTTACTTAATTTTATTTATTAGATAAAAAATATATTTAAATATAGCATCTTAAATAATTAACAAAAATAGAAATAAATGATAAAATAAGTTTTTAAGGCTTAGACACAATTTTGGCACAGTTCTAGTTAATAACTATTAATAAATCCTAGCACTCACTAATAATCTAAATATTGTTTTAGCTTAAATTGTTTATTAGATATTGTTATGATTTGTTATTGAGAGTTAATTCCAAGTGACTGTTAATCAATTTGTCGCAGGTTCGAGTCCTGCCCAAGGAGTTTTTCTCATCTGTATTTTGATAGCTAATAATTGTTTTATTAAATATTTTAGAACTTAATTTACTTTTAGCTAGTTAAATTAATCTTTTAGTTTATTTAGTATTTTCATAAGCATATTCTGGAGCTATGTCAGCACCATTTTCCCTTGTTAATATTCTAATTTCAGGATGAATAAATAAATTTTTTTAAAAAAATTACATCTTTTTAAGGCTCAAAAATTTTACCAATTAAAGAATTTGATAAATCAATAATACCTTTCTTTCCATCTTTGAAGGTTAGTTTTATTTTATAATCAGAAACATATGTAGCTCTTAAGTGATATCCCATTTCATTATTTTACTCTAAAGGTTTAATTTGATTTAAAGTCTCTCCTTTTCTAGAAAGTTCCCACTTTTTTCTAATTCTGGTTGATATTTTTGATATCATTCTATTACGTGAGCCAATGCTCTTCTTAGAAACTTACCATTAATTACTCCAGAAGAAATTTCAATAGTAATATCATACTCACCATACCTTGCATGAAAGTGTAGTGGTTTATGGTCATTATAAAATATATAATTATTCCTAAGAATCTGCTAATTTCTGGCATATTATTATTATAAATTTTAAACAATCAATTTTTTGAAATTGGCTTATTTTATTGTCTAGTTTTTTGTTCAAAATAGTTTACAGAGTGAGGGATTTAACTAATTTCTTTATAAATCCTTTCCACAGAATCAAATTTAATAAACTTAACATTAGAATTATTATACTTTATTTCATCTTCAATGTTTAGATTTACTACATAAGCTGTTTTAGTATTTTTATATAAATTTAAAAATGATTTAAGTCCTGATGGGATATTTGGTTTTTTAAGATTGCTTTTAACTTCTATAGGGTAGGGGACTCTGTTTTTAACAAGAATAAAATCAACTTCTTTTTTATCTTTATTTCTCCAGAATCTAATTTCACAATTAACAGGACAGTTATATTTTAATTGTAAAAATACAAATGATTCTAAAATTGTACCTTTATCTTGTCTTTCATCATAGTTTCTAAAATCTTTTAATATCGAGTTTCTAACTCCTAAGTCATAAAAATATTGTTTCTTTGATTTTTTTAGTTCATTACTTAAGTTGCTATGATAACTATTAAGTGGAAAGTTTACGTAAGTTTGTTCTAGGATATCAATATAATTTTTTATAGTATGACCAGAAAGACCAACTTCTCTTGCAAGGCTTTGGTATTCAACTAGTTGTCCTTGTGATGAAGCAAGATGATATATTAAGTTATTAAAAGACCGGATGTTTTCTTCTTTAACTAAAGATTTAACATCTTTTAAAATATAACTAGAGATATAATCATTAAGTTGTTGTTGAATTCTTTCGTTTGAATTATATACCGTCCCAGGAAGGCCTCCATATTTTAGATATTTAGAAAATTTAGATTTATCAATTTTTTTATATTCAGAAAATGTCAAAGGGAAAATGGAATATTTTAACATTCTACCAGCTAAACTTTCTTTAATATGAGTATGAATTTCTATAGAAGATGAACCACTGGCTATTATTTTTATTTTTTTATTTTGTCTTTTTGCTTTATCAAAAATAGCTTTAAATATTTGCCCAGCATTTTTTAAATAATAAAATTCATCTATAAAAATATAATCAGTGTCTAGAGAGATAGTTTTAATGATATTCTCACTATCTCCAGATAATTTTTTTAAATCTTCTGGTTGCTCTAGGTCAAAAAAAATAACCTTTTTGTTATTTTGTTTACAGATTTTCTCTAGCTTATACAACAGGGTAGTCTTACCGACTTGTCTAGCTCCAAGTAAAATTAGAATTTCTGGTTGGCTTAATTCTAGCTCTAGTTGATTGAAAATACTTCTTTTTATTAGTTTTGCCACCATAATGAAACACTACTTCATTATGGTGGATATGGCAAGAGGTGTTAATAAGATAATGCTTAAAATTTGATATCTTTGTTCAGAATAGTGTTCAGAATGGGGAGTTTTTAAGTTTTAATACTTTAAAAAAAGTTAATTTACATTACATAATATAAGTTTAATTATAATTTTGTTTTTTATTGTATAATACAGACATTTCAGTCATAAAGGTTCAAGCCAAAAAATCATAGTCGTAAATGCAGAATTTTGTTCACAAAACTACACCTGAGTTCGTCATTATGGTGGATATCGCAAGGGTAAGATAATGGTTGAAATTTGATATCTTTATTTAGAATAGTGTATAGAGTGAAAAGTTTTTAATTTTAATATGTAGAAATTAATAAAGAGTGTCGATTACTTGTTCATACTCAGATTTTTTACTTTTTTTAACTTTTTAATAATCCTAGATTTATCAATAGTTCTAATTTGATTTAAGGCTATTTGCCTTATTACATTATAGTATTTAATTTATATTTGTTTCTGAATATATAAGGGGTAACTGTTATGAGTAGTAAAGCAGTTTTAATTGTAATTGATATGCAAAAAGATTTTTAATTTTTAAAATTATTGCTTATTTTTTAAATAATTAGCTAATCCAAAAAAAGTTGGAGCCCATAAGCCAACAAATATACCAAATCTTTCTGCATGTGCTAGAGTTTCAGCTGTATCACCTTTTGCTGTATACCAAATAAAAATTGACCCCAGTATAGAAGCAAATCCGAATACTAAACATATTAAACTTAAATTTTTCATATTATATATTTAGCACAATTTGAAAATATTGTCATTAAAAAATAAATGTTAAGTATAAATAAAATCAAGCCTCTCAGTTTTTTCTATAAAAACTGAGAGGTTTCAAGGATATGGAAGGTGAAGATAATTGTTTAAAGCTTAAATTCTACTATCAGAGAAATTTATTTTTAAATTTATAAGTAGGAATGTATGTAATTGAGAAAAGATATTTATATATTAAGGTAAATTTTATTAACAATAGTTTTGTTTCAGGTAGAATTTCTTTTTTGTAGTACTCTGAGTAGTTTTTTAGCATTTCTGAAAATGAAGAGAGTTTTTCAAGTCACTCTTAATCTTCTAAAGTAATGTTGGTAAAAACGTTATGTTTTATTCATATAACTTTAGCCTTTTCAAATTCTTCTTCACTGTCTTTTTTTAAAGAAAATTTGGTCATAGAAGTCAATTTTCTATTATCATTTAATCTCCAAATTGTGTCTTTTGATTTATTAAAAAATTATGTTTAATAAAGGTTCTGCAAATTTTAAAATTTTTTTTATTAGAGAGTTAGAAAATTACTCAATCTCTAAAGCTGGAATATTTGCTATCGATTTTCCAGCAATCCCTTTAATAGAACCATACATATTTGTTGTATTATATAGAACTTTTTCAATTTGCTTTTCTCTTTGTTTCCAGGTTTTTTGAAAAACTAATTTTTCTTTATCTAAATCAATTTTCATTTGAGTAAACCCTTCTACAATAGATTGGATTTGTAATTTGAATTCATTTCCAGTTAAGAAATTATATAATAAATTCATTTTATCTTCTTTGTTCTCTTGAGATTCCATCACAGAATGAATTGTTTTTAAGGACTCTCTTAAAACTTTACTTAGGCTTTTAAATTCCTGAAAACTACAAATCCAAATACCATTCATTTGTCCTAATCTATCCATTCCTGTTGGCATTGTATTAGTTATTATCACTCCAAAAGTAGCATTTTTTTCTTGAATATCTTTTTTAAACTTTTCTATCCAAGTTGATTGAAATGTTTTAGTTCTTTTGCTCTCGTAGTATATAGAACCACAGTTAAGAGAGTCTCTAGTATTAACAATCTGAATACAATCTCCTCCTTTTTGTCCTTTTTTGATTTCTTCAATGTTATCAAGTGGATATTCTGATTGTAACCATTTTTCTATAGCTAGTTCTTGAACTTCTCCTTGAAGTTGACTTGAGCCTTGTTCAGCTTTTTTTAATGCTTCTTTTAGTTGGATTTTTGTTTGTTCGAGTTGCTTATCTTTATCAAGGATTTTAAGTTGATTTTCTTCTTCAGCTAATTGTTTTATTTTATTTGCTTGTTGTTCTACTTGTTTAGTAATTTCTTTTTGTGCTTTTAGTTTATATTCATCTTCAAGTTCTTTCGTTTTTCTTTTTAATTTTTCTAATTCTATTTGTGATTGGTTGTAATCTTTTAATTGGGAGGATTGTTCTTTAATTTCTGCTTTTAAAGAGTTTATAATATCTTTATTGTTTTCATCTAATTTATTTTTTAATTTAGTCTCAATTTTAGTTTTTTCCTCTTTTAGTTTTATATTTAACTCTTCTTCAATTTTTAAATTTATATTTTCTTGGTCTTTTATTAATTGTTTTTTTTGTTCAGATAATTCTTCCTGAAGTTTTGTAAACTTTTCTTTATTAATAATTTCTTTTTGTTTATATTCTTTTTCTATTTCTGATTTTAATTGTTTTAATGCAATATCATCAACATTAATTTCAGTAGAGCAATTTGGACATTTAATTTTATTTTTATTCATTGTGTGGATATTATATCTAAAATTTAATAATTATTAAAGTAAATTTAGTTCTTAAACTAAATCTTCAGCAGTTATAATTAAATGATATGGGGTACTTAAGGGAAGATCTGTTCTTAATATAGATAAATCTGAGTTTAATGACTCATTCCAGGTGCCTGTATTTTCGTCTAGAAAATATGTAAATAAGAATTTTATAAACTTATCATTATCAAAATTAGAATTATAATTAAAAAAGTCAGAGTTTTGACTCGCAATTAAAGCTGTAACTTGTCCCCAGATTCTTTTACTGCTTTTTATTACTTTTCCTTCTAAAGAAATATTTTCGTAAACACCATTAAGTTCTTGATCTATTCCATATTTAAATGCAAAATCTAAAATATTTTTACATTTTTCTTTAATTAATTTATTGTCAGAATCGGATATTTTTAGACATTTAGCTAATAGATAAGACCATTGAAAGTGGTGCCCAGCAATTAGTTTAGTTCCTTGATGGTTTGTCCAATCTTCAGATTTTAATTCAATCTTATTTGATATATTTGTATTTATATTCCAGTTCTTTGAATAAAATTCTATAATACATCTATTGTTATGATAAAATTTGTTTATAAAACAATTAGTAATTTTATTTATAGTTTCTTTTATAATTATCTGATCGGACTCTTCATATAGATATAAGCAAGCTTCTAGTAAATGCATTGCTGAATTATGCTCATTTAAGATATTTAACTTATTTAAATTGTTATCTAAAGCAGTAATAAAACCTGAGTACTGATCAATAAAATTATTATTGATAAAATTAAGAGTATCTATTGCGTTTTGAAGATATTGATTATCTTTAGTTTGCTTATATAAAGATGCAGAAGCTAATATGGAAAATGCAAGTGAGTATAAATGAAAACAATTTTGAGGTAAGTCTCTGAGTTCCCCGATTGAATAGTGCCAACTTTTTTTATTGTGATCAAAAAACTTTTCATACATAAAATCATATAAGTTAATAGCAATTGGAAGATTGTTTTTATTAAAAGAAAAGCTATATATTAAGCGTGAGTGAGTAATTAATCTTTTATATGAAAGCTTGATAGGGGAGAGATCAGAGTTTAAGATTTCATAGCAGCCACCATTTTTTAAGTCTAAAGCATTTTCTGCTAACATTGGAGTTAGCTTGTTATTTATATAATTAAGATATCGCTCAGTTTGACTCATAGCAATTATATTATAGTTCAACTAAAAATAATCAATACTATATTAGTTTAAATTATCTGTTTAAAGTTAGTTCTTTAAAATTACTTGAGTTTATAAGGTCTGTATAATTATAATGAATTAAATATTTTGAAAGAACAATCTCAGAAATACTGTGAGTTTGAGAGCAGTTTCTATTAGTTAAAATGCTTAAGTTTTCTTGGCTTTTAATAGAATTAAAATGCATTTTTCTCAGCTTTTTTATTGTTTTATATTCTATTGTTGAATAAGTTTCTTTTCTAAAAGCTAAAACCTTTTTTGGCTTATATGAAGAAGATGAGATGAAATTTGATTTTAAAGTTGTTTTTTTAAGAGCTTTCCCATTACTTGTATAAAATATCTTTTCTCCTTTCTTATTTAAAATTAGTAATTTAAATGGTTGGTAGTTTTTATAATTTATATTTTGAAGTATTTTTTTTACTTGAAAAAAGTTTTTTACATTTTTAAACTTAAGAGGTATTTCGCCTCTTGATTTAGTAAATTCAATATTTTTTAAGTTATCATTATTTAGAAGCGCAATAATAAATCCATTATTATTTACTAAAAGACAGGTTCCATTTGATTCTTTATCTTTTAGATAGATCGATTGATTGTTATATATTTTAGGTGGGGTGGCAGAAGGTCTTTTTTTAGATTCATCTCTATTAAAAAAAAAGTGTATTTGATTATTTCTTTTAAGCCAAGAAGCAGTGCACATTTATAAATCCAGTATTAGTTTAATAGTTTATATATCTCATTTTTTAATATTTTTGAAACCTTAGATTTATTAATTTCATCTGTTTTTATTATTTCATCATTTTTTGAAATTATAAATACAGAGTTTTTAGTAGTTTTTCTTTTTTTTATCTTATTTCCAACATAGTTTGCACAAATTAAATCTAAGTTTTTTCGTTTAAGTTTATCTTTTGCTGATTTTAATAAATTATGAGTTTCAGCGCAAAAGCCAACAACTAATTTAGGCTTCAAGGTTTTATGATTAGCTACTAAATTTAAGATATCCGGGTTTTCTATCATTGTTAAATTTTTATCATTAACTTTTATTAAGTTTTTAGGGCGAAAGTCAGCAACTGCTGCTACGGAGATAAATATATCAGTTTTTAAATTTTCAAATACTTTTCTTTTCATTTCTATAGCTGTTTTAATAAAAATTACTTTTAAGTTTTTATGTTCCGGGGTTGTAATTGATGTTGATCCTGAAATTAGAGTTACTCTTGCCCCAGACTTAATAAATTCTTTAGCAATTTCATAGCCTTGGTTTCCTGTAGAAAAGTTTGAGATTATATCCCCATATTTAGAGATTTTTTCTACCGTTGGACCCGAAGTGATTAAAATATTTATATTTTCAAAGTTGTTATTTCTATATTTTTTTACTATCCTTTGATAATTTCGGGTTATTTTTTTTTGTTTGTTTATGGCTTTAATAATCTTTAAGGGTATCTTGCCAGATCTTTTAATTTTATTATTTTCTTGGTAGCCATATATTTTGATTTTTGGATTTTTTAATATTAGCTGTTCTATGTAATTAATATTTTTTTGTAATTTAAGAGTAAAGTGGTTGTTTGGTTTTTTCTTCTTCTTCTTGTTTTTGTCTTTAATTTTTAATTTCTTCTTCTCAATTTTTAGTGCTTTAAAATTAGTTGTTTTTATTAAGCTAACAGCGATATCGATATTATTTTCTTTTATAAATTGAGTACTTTGTTTTAATAAATCTTTTGAGGATATTTTGTTAACTTTTAAATTAAATACTTGGTATCCTAAATCTTGTAAACCTGAATTAATACTTTTTGTTTTAATCAGGTTTTCTTTTGTGATAAATCTAATTTGGTCAATATACTCTCTTGTATTTCCGCTAATAAGTAGGACTTTTGGTTTATTCATTTTAAAGATTTTCTTATTTCAAATTATAAACGTTTTAATAATAGCTATATAGAATTGATTATTTGTGTATTTATCTAATTCTAATTCTAATTATATCTCTAAACATTCTTAAGGAATCTAAAACTAAATTAACTTTTGATCCAGCTTGGTTCTCCCAGTTTACAGCAACTTCTTTAATTTTTAAGTTGCTCTTTTCGCCTAAGAAAAGAATTTCTAAATCAAAAGCAAAGCCATAAATTTTTAAATTTTTAAATATCTCTAAAGTCTTTTCTTTATTGAACATCTTAAATCCGCACTGGGTATCAAAATAAGAGAATTTTAAAATATTTTTTACAAAAAAGTTAAAAGTTCTACCTATAAATTTTCTATGGATACTAGTTTTTAAAACTACATCATTTTTAGGAATAGCCCTTGAACCGATTACAATATCATATTCTTGAATAAGTTCTAAAAATTTATCAATCTCATCAATTGGAGTGGCGCCATCAGCATCCATAAAAAGAACAATATCTCCTTTTGACTCAATAAATCCTTTTTTTACTGCAAATCCTTTTCCTTTATTTACTGAATATCCAACTAGTCTTAAGTTGTTTATTTCATCCATTAAGTTAAAAACAACTTTTTCTGTTCTATCATTTGATCCATCATTAATAACTAATATCTCATATTCAAAAGATTTTTTTTTAAGATAACTATTTGCTGTAAGAATAGTATTTAAGATTCTTTTCTCTTCGTTGTAAGCAGGGATTATTATACTTAGTTTTTCTGTCATTATTAGCAGTATATATATAAAATGTTCAAATTAGAATAACTATTGAAAAAATAGTTTAAAAAATATAATTTTATTTTAATATGGATTTTAAAAAAGGAACCTACCTGCACTATAAAAAAAATGAATATTTAGTAATAGCTGAAGTTACTCACACAGAAACTTCAGAAAATATGGTTTTATATCATCCTGTAGGAAAGCCTGATTGTCTTTATGTCAGGCCTTATAAGATGTTTTTTGGTATGGTTATTAAAGATCAAAAAGAAATTCCAAGGTTTAAGCTTATATCTTAAAAGGATTGTAGTAAGTTGCTTAAATCTTAGTTTTCTTCTCTTTGGATGCTTATTACTTCATATTTTGCATCTGTAATTTGTTTGGTTATCTCCTGATCAGATATTTTTTGCTTAGAATTTGGTGTTATTGTTACTAGTTGTTTTTCTAGGTCAATATCTACTTCTGATATTTTTTTAAAATTTTTTAAATGCGAAGTTAAAGTTTTAACACAAAATTCACAAGTAAGTCCTGAAACTTGAACTTTAATCAAATTTTGTGCAAAACAAAATACAGGACTAAGGCTTAATAAAACTATAATTAATATTTTGTTCATAAAATTAACTTTTATTTTTTCTTGCATCAATAAAACTTCTTATACAAGAAATTAAAAATAATACTAATACTACGCACATTATTGACTGTGAAATTACTGCCAGCGGCCTTGCTACCTCAGAACCAGTTAGTAGGCTAGGTAAAGTAATCAATCCTTTTATGCTTCCAAAAATACCAAGTAAGCTTATTAAAGCTAAAATATGCATAACATGCTTTCTTAGATTTTCTTTTGCGGATAAAAAACCTAAAATTAAATAAACTAAACCAAAAAATGAAGGTATTAAAGCTGTTACGCTCGCTCTTCCAGAAATTACGTAAAAAACTATTCCTAATAAAATTAAAAATAATCCAGTGTTTTTTGCTTTACTTGTCATAATAAACTCCTTTTTTTCTCTTTATCTATATTAAAATTAATTATATAAAAATACTATATAAACTTATTATATATTTATATTATGAAGCAACAAATTATACAACTAAGAAAGGTTTTTAGATATATTATTCAAGCTATTTTATTGATTTTAGCATTTTTAGTAGTTTTATTCTTTTCAAATTATATTTCTCAGTCATTTTCTTTAGGGTTTTTAATCATATTTTTCTTTATTTTCTTTGCAGAAACTAGGTATTTAAAATTTTCTAACTTTTTTGCTAAATTATTATATAATAAATTAGCAAAAGATAAAAATTCTAATTATAAGCTGATAAATCTGTTTTTTATTGTAGAAGATCAATTAACAGAAGAAGATTCAGTTATAGATTGAGCCTCTTTTATATATGTTAAGTCTTCGTAGTACCAATTTTTAGACTTATTTATTAACTTTATAATTCTTGATTGTAAGTCTTCATCTTTAATATTTTTTAATAAGAAATTTAAAAAAGTATTTTTATCGGATAAATATTCATTATATAAGGATGTAATTGTCTCTATTTTATCTAAACTTTTGTTTTTGAGAAAATTAATTATATATACGTCTTTATCTTTTTGAAGTTTAAGTTCTTTAACAAAATTAAGTAAAATTTTTATATTTGATTTATAAAAAATTGTAATAATTTTATTTAAATATCCTTTTAATGGAACATTTTTATCTTTTAGATCTTTGAATAAACTTTTATTGTATTTTTGAAGATAGTCAAGGCGAATTTGATGATATGTTTCTTGTTTCCAGTTAACAGTCTTAGGTATAAGTTTTTTATTTGTTATTAATTGTAATATCTTAAACCCTAATTCTTCTTCTTTATAATTTTGTACTAACTCATATATTTTATCAGCTATCATTTCAGGGTCGTAGTTATCTAGTAACAGAATTGCCTTATCATTGTAATACCTTGCAATCGGGCTGTAATAAATTTTATCTCTTAAAGAAAGCTTAGGGTCCTGTGCAATAAATGCTTTTTTTATAATATATAATTTTTTGTTGTTTTCTCGAAATAATGTAAACAGGTCTTCAGTTTGTATAGATCCGTCTAAAAGGACATTATTTATTTTATTAATAACTTCTTGGTCAACTTTTTCAAATAGTAAATATAACTTAGAAATGTTTTCTCTTGAAATTTGTCCTAAAGTAGCTGCTATTTTTATTTTTTCTAAAAGAGTTCCAAATCCATCGTCGTATAAATAATGATACTTTGAAAAGAATCTATTATAAGTAAATTCTAATTTAAAAATCTCATCTTTAAACTCAGAAAAGATCTTTAAAATAGTTCTGTTATTATTTAAGCTAACATTTCCTGTATCAAGTAGTTTTTTTAATTTAACAACAATAATTGAATGGATAACACTAAATGCAATGATATAATTAGGAGAATCTGTTTTAAAGTTTTGAATTAGTTCATTAAAATCTTTATTTGTTTTAATTTCATAGTTATTTTTTATTAATGCTACAATAGTTGGAGGGTATTTAAATAATTTTAATATATACTTATGATCTTTTATAATTTCATCAGCAATTTGTTCGGTATTGATTCCTTGCATTTTATATTTAAATAATAAGTATAACTTTTGAGGTAATACTTGTTGAAAAGTTCCAAGAAGAGGGGCTAAGTTCTTTTTAAAGAATTCTTCTTCTAGCTTATATAATTCCTCAATACTTTGATTGTTTAAAAAGGTAATTGTATCATTTTCTTTTTCTTCTTTGTCAGGGTTGTTAATTATTCTTGAAAATTCTTTTGTGTTTTCTGATTGTTCAACATATATTGTTTCTTTACTTAACTCATCAAAGATATCTTTAATACAATTTTGATTAAGTGCTTCGTTAATATTTTTATTAAAATCACAATTTAGAGTTCCGTTTAGTATAAATGGTATAAGATTTTGGATTAAATTAGGTATTTTATTATATGATAAATCATTTAATCTTTTATAGATTAAAAAATCTAATTTAAAACCTGTGGTAATACTAAAAACATTTTTTAATTCTTTTAATTCTTTTGATTTTAAAGATAGGAGTGGGTATATAATTTCTTTAATTAAAGAAATTACCTCTAGTGGTATATAAGATTCATTAAGCTGTATATTTTTTAACCTAGCCTCATTTTGAATATTAATATTTTCAATAAATGATTTCATTCCAAATAAGGATTTAAATAGGTTGTTGGAAATAATTCTTAAATTATTAGTCCTATATGAAGGGCTATATAAATCTTTATTAAGCGAAATCTGATAGCTTTCTTTTAACTCTTTAATTAACTTGTTGAATTTAGTTTTAGAAAGTAATTCAAAAGTCTCTTCAAGGTGATTAAATGCTCTTAATTCTTTTTCTCGATCAGTATAATGCTCAGTACTTTCTCTTAAGTTTGATCCAAAGTCTGGATTAATTAAGTAGTCTCTTGCCATTTTTTGACTTAGAAGGTTTGAATATTTTAAAAACCCTTTTATCTTTTTTGCTAAGTATTTTTCATCAAAGCCTTTAACGTATTCATTTATAAGCTTTTGAAATTGCTTAGGTACTTTATTTTCAATTTGAGTAATTAGTAAATCTTCTTTGTCTTCTAACCTAGAAAGATTGTAAGTCTTATCAAATTCAAATATTATCTGATCGGCTTCTTTTTTTGTTCTATTTTTAAAAATGAAAATTATCAGCTCTAAAAAAATAAAATTTTCTTGATTGTTTAAAGCTAAATGTAAAATACTAGCTATCTCATTTGCAGGAAGAGATTGATACTCCTGGTTTAGTTCTTTTTTTTGAAGATCTGTTAGTTCGCTAATAAATATTTTAAATTTATCTAACTTTATCTGGTCATGTTCAAGATATGCTTTTCTTATTTCTTTTGCTATTGGAGTTGGGTTAAATCCATTAAAAACCTTTTCTACTTCTTCTCTTGTGTGGTGCCCAGTTCTTTTTATTACCTGGTCTTCAATGTTACTACTTTCACCTTTTTTTCTAATTTCAAATCCAAATCTTTTTTTAAATATTTCTCTAGTTGATTTTAAAATTTGAATTGTTTCATTGGTAGTTTTGTTTTTTATGTTATTATTTATTACTTTTTTATATTCTTCTAAGTCTGTTTCTTTTTTAACATTGGCCAATTGATAGATTTGATTAGAAATTTCAGTACCAAACTCTTTGCCAATTTTTATTAAGTATTCAAGTTTTTCTTGAGTTATTTCATATTGCGTATAGTCATATGAAGCATTTATTGTTTTTAAATCTATTTTTTTCATCTTATATAGATAAGTCGGCTTATCTTTTATAAAGATTAAATTTTACACAGTTATAAATAACAGTTAACAGACTGGTAATATTAAGTTAATTGTTAACTATTAAGCTCATTTTGAGTAGATTTCTTTTTTCTAAAGATAATTTTAATATCTACGCCTTCAAACTTATAAGTTTTTCTAATCGAATTTTTTATATATCTTCGATAAGAATTGGTAAGTTTTGTAGGGTAGTTTACAAATAAAACAAAAGTTGGTGGGTGTGTTGCTACATGCGTTGCAAAGAAAAGCTTAATTGAGTTCCCTCTATATACAGGAGGCGGGTTTTTAGCAAAAATTTCAGCAAGTAAGTTATTTAACTCATTTGTTTTTATTCTTAGCCCTGCATTTTCATATACTTTTTTAGCAGTATCAAGAACTGATGGACATCTTCTTCCTGTTAGCGCAGAAATAAATATTATAGGCGCATATTTTGCAAACACAAATGATTCATAAAGTTTATCTTTAAATTCTTTTACAGTCTTATGATCTTTTTCAACTGTATCCCATTTATTAATAACAAATACGATTGATTTCCCCCTCTCATGGGCTAAGGATGCCATTTTTAAATCTTGTTCTGTTGCTCCATCTTCTCCTGCATCAAGGAGAATAACAACAACATCAGCTTGTGCTAAAGCTTTTAAGGATCTGATGCTTGAATATCTTTCAATTGTGGCATCTTGAATTTTACTTTTTTTTCTTAACCCCGCAGTGTCAATTAAAAGAAAGTCCTGGTTGTTTCTAGTAATTTTTACGTGAATGCTGTCTCTTGTAGTTCCGCTAATGTTTGAAGTGATCAGCCTCTCGTCTCCTAAGACTTTATTTACAAAAGTACTTTTACCTACATTTGGTTTACCAATGATAGCTACGCGAATTTGAGAATCTTCACCTTTTAGGTCTTTTGTCTCATTTTTTTCAAATCTTGATGTAATGTTTTTAATTAGTTCTCTTACTCCAATATTATGTGCTGCGCTAATTGTATGCAGTTCATCAACTCCAAGCTCGTATAATTCATTTGCTTTTAGAAGATCCACATCTTTTTCAGCCTTATTGGCAATCCAGATAATTTCTTTTTTGTGTTTTCTTAAAGTGTTTACTACTTCTTTATCTAGAGGGTTTAGTCCAGCTTTTGCATCAAAAACTGCAAGGATCAAGTCTGATTCATTGATTGCAATTTCAACTTGCTCAAGGATGTTAATTCTAAAATGTTCATTTTTATCATCTGTAATTCCACCTGTGTCGATTAAATAAAATGGTGCTGAATGTCTTTCAACTAGTGCATAATTTCTATCTCTAGTTACGCCGTGATAATCGTCAACTATTGCAATTTTTTTGCCTGCTATTGCATTAAATAGAGATGATTTTCCAACGTTTGTTCTTCCAACGATACAGATTGTAGGTAGTGCTTTCATAGTTTACTTTCTTAATTTTTCTAATGCTAGTTTTGCAACAGCTTGTTGCGCTGATTTTTTAGTATCTCCAGAGCCGTGTCCAAAATACTTTTCTTGTATTAAAATTTTATAAATAAAAGTTGGGTCATGTTCTGGTCCTTCGATGTATTCTAGCTGATAGTCAGGAAGGGGAATTCCTTTTTCTTGGCATAGCATTTGAAGCTCTGTTTTTGGATCTGAGACTTCAACTTGATCAATTCTATTAATATAAATTTGAGATATAATTTTAAAAGATATATCAAAGTTTGAATCTAAATATATCGCCCCAAGCATTGCTTCAAAAACATCTTCTAGAATAGATTTTTTATAAACAAAGCCATCTTCAGACTTTTCATATTCAGCAGAGATTATTAGTTTATGAATATTTAGTTCTATTGCTAAGCTTGAAAGGGTATCAGAGTTTACTAGTCCTGCTCTTTTTTGAGAAAGAATTCCTTCTTTATCTTCAGGGTTTTTTTCTATTAATAATTTTGAAATAGCTAAATCAAGAACCGCATCACCTAAAAATTCTAATCTTTCATAACTCTTCTTTTCAGCGCTTAAAAAAGATTTGTGCGTCAATGCTTCAATTAATAATTCAGGGTCATTAAAAGTATAATTTAATGTGGTTTCTAAGTCTTTGTAGTTCAATTTATCAAATTTAAAATTAGTTAGAGATTATTCCATATAGGCAATTTTTATTCAATCATCTTAACCAGTTGAATATACTACTTATTAAAGTACTCTGATAATCTTCTAGTAGCTTTATTAATATTATCTCTAGAACCAAAAGCAGATAATCTTAAATAAGATTCTCCTGAAGGACCAAAACCAACGCCAGGAGTTGTAACGATATGAGTATTATTTAGAATTTCTTCAAAAACTTGCCAAGATTTTTTTCCTTCAAAATGGCACCAGATATATGGAGAGTTGTCTCCTCCGTAAGTTGTAAACCCTAAATCTTGTAAAGTTGTTTTTAGTATTTTAGCATTTTCTAAATAGAAATCATTTAATTTTTTTATCTCAGTTTCTCCTTGATCAGATAAAAGGGAGCTAATTGAATTTTGAACAATATTTGAAGCTCCGTTAAAAGTTGTTGATACTATTCTATTCCAATCATCAAGAACTGATTCTCCTGAATTATATTTTAATTCTTTAGAAATGGCGCTCCAACCAAGTCTAACTCCTGTATAGCCAGCAGACTTTGAAAAAGAATTAATTTCTATGCAGCAGGTTTTAGAACCATCTATTTCAAAAATACTTTTAGGAATGTCTTTATCTCTTATAAAAGAAGAATAAGCTGCGTCAAAAATTATTAAATTTCCATTTTTGTTAGCAAAGTTAACTAGTTTTGTTAGTTCTTCTTTAGATGAAGCAATCCCTGTTGGGTTATTAGGAGAGCAAAAATATATTACATCTGCATCTTTTGCCTGCTCTAAGTCTGGAAAGAAGTTATTTTCAGCAGAGCATTCTAAGTAAACAATATCTCCGTATTGAGATAGCTCAGTATTGTACTTATCAGTTTGGCCCATAATAACAGCATTATCTACATATGCAGGGTATGAAGGATCTTGAACAGCAATTTTTAAGTTTTGACCTAAAAGCATCTGCAACCTAGATACATCACATTTAGCTCCATCAGATATTAATATTTCATCAGCTAAAATTGTTGAATTGTAAATTTTTTCAGAAATTAATTCTTTTGTTTTTGAATTCCCTGTTTCACTTCCATATCCAGAATATCCAGAAACAGTTCCTAGCGCTTTTGCATTCTCTGCTAAGCTATTTGCAAAAAGCTCTGGTAAAGGTTCAGTTGTGTTTCCAATTCCAATACTTATTAGCTCTGCATCTGGAGTTTTTTCTAAGAGCTCTTGTTTGTATTCTGCAATTTTTCTAAATAAATAGCTTGAATGTAGTTTATTTAGGTTTTCATTTCTTTTAAATTTTAACATTTTATTCTCCGTTATAGTAATACTCACCATCAAAAACAAATTCTGCAGGCCCAGATTTAATAATAGAGTTATCTTCTAATAATTCAAGTGTTAAGCAGCCTCCAAGGAGATTTACTTTGATTTTGTTGTTTGTCAGATTTAGCTTAGTTGTGACAGCAATACAAGCAGCAGCGCCCGTTCCGCAAGCTAAAGTTTCACCTGTTCCTCTTTCCCAGACTCTCATATTAATCAAATCCTTATCAATTATTTCTATGAATTCAACATTTATTCTTTCAGGAAAGATATCTAAATTTTCTATTACTGGTCCAAGTTTATGTATATGATCATCTGTTATCTTATCAACTATAATAACAGCATGTGGGTTACCAATAGATACTAAGTTTAAATTAAAATTTGAACCATCAATATTTATTTGATGATTTATCATTTGTTTATCTGTTAAAGTAGTTGGAAGATCTTTTGCAATAAAAGAAGGAGATCCTAAATTAACAGTAACTAAATTAACTTGATTATCTTTAGTTTGAATTTGTAGTTCTTTAATTCCAGCATCAGTTTGGAGCTGGATAGTTTCTTTTGTTGATATTTTTTTATCATATAAAAATTTAGCAACGCATCTTGTAGCATTTCCACACATTTGAGCTCTACTACCATCATTGTTATACATTTCCATTTTAAAATCTGCTAACTCAATTGTTGGTTTTTTTATTAAAACTAAACCATCAGCGCAAATTCCAAAATGCTTTTTAGAAGCTTGTAGTGCTAAGTTAGCTGGGTTTTTTATTTCGGTATTAAGGCAATTGATATATATATAATCATTTCCGCAGCCGTGCATTTTTGTAAATTTAATTTTATTCATAGTTTTTTAATAAGTCAGTGATTAATTGTTTATTTGTTTTTTGTTTAATACTAATCTTAATATTATTTTTATAAACAAAAACTTCTTTAGGGAGCGGGCGAAGATTGTAAAATGAACTCATTGAATAACAATATGCACCAGCATTTTTAATTCTTAAAAAGTCGCCTTCAGAGATGATATTCATCTCTCTTTGCTCTGCAAACCTGTCTCCAGTTTCACAAATATTTCCGCAGATGTCATATTTTTTAGTAGTCGCAGTATCTGTGTTTGATAAGTTTTCTATTTGATGGTGTGCATCATACAATACTGGGCGAATTAAGTGGTTAAACCCAGAGTCAACTCCTGCTATTAGCCTAGAGTGATTGTCTTTTATTGTATTTACTTGAACTAAAAGAGAGCCGCTTTCTGCTACAAGAAATTTACCAGGTTCAAAGTAGATTGATAGTTTATCTAATTTACTTTGAAGTTTTTCTTTTAAAAGTTTTGAAAATTCAGCTCCAAAGGTTTTATAGTCAATTCTTTGTTCGTCTTTTTTATATGGAACTCCAAAACCGCCGCCAAAGTCAATAAATTCTAAATCTGGAAGTTCAAAATCAGTTAAAGAAAGTAAATTTAAGGCAGAATTTTTATAAGTTTCAAAATCATAAATCCCAGATCCAGTATGTTTATGAATCCCTATAAGCTTTAAATTATATTTAGAAATTATTTCTTGAACTTTAGAAAAATCATCAAGCAGGATACCAAATTTTGATTTGTCTCCTCCTGTAATAACTTTTTCATTTTCTCCTGCTCCAATGTTTGTATTGATTCTAATTGCAACTTTTTGCTTTGGGTACTTTTCTCCGAATCTTGTAAGGCTTGAAATTGAGCCAAAATTTATTAATACTTTTTCTAAAACAGCTTCATCAATTTCTTGATTAGTGATATTGTTTTCTGTTAATAAAAGCCTGTCCTGAGTAAAACCTAATGCTTTTGCTAAAAGAATCTCTCCAATACTTACGCAATCTAAATTTGAACCTAAGTCTTTTAATAGTTTTAAAATGTCAGGATTAAAATTTGCTTTCATAGCATAAAAGATCTTTAGTTTAGGGATTCCTTTAAAAAAATCATAAAGTTCTAGATATCTTTTTTCTATTAAATCTCCATCATAGATAAATAAAGGAGTCTTTTGGTTTTTTGCTAAATCTAAATAGTTTTTCATTCTATAATTCTTTTAAAATTTTATTAATAATAAGTTTATTTTCTTTAGTTAAGCTTGTTAGCGGGAGCCTAAGAGAATCAGAGCAAAAACCGTTTTGACTCATAATATATTTTATAGGAATAGGGTTTGTTTCTATAAAAGCATTGTTAATAATATCAAGGAATTTATAAAACAATTGATTTGCTTCTTTAAAGTTATTTGAGATTGCTAAACTATTTATCTTTGATATTTCATCAGGAAAGGCATTTGATAAAACAGATATAACACCAGATCCTCCAAGAGAAATCATAGGAATTGCTAAAGCATCATCTCCGCTTAAAAAAGTAAAATTTGGCTTAGTTTTTTGAATTAAAGAAATATTTTTAATACATTGATTAATATCTCCAGTAGCATCTTTAACTGAAACTATATTTTCAATTTTTGAAAGTTCTAAAAGAGTTTCAGGTTCAATATTTAAAGCAGTTCTTCCTGGAACATTGTAAGCAATAATTGGAAGTTTAGTGTTTTTAGCTACTTCTTGAAAATGTTTTATTATACCAGCTTGGGTTGGCTTATTGTAATATGGGTTTGCTATTAATAGTGCATCAGTACCAAGGGTTTCAGCTCTAATGGCATTTTCAATAGTTGCTGAGGTTGAGTTAGATGAAACACCGACAGTGATTAATTTCTTTGTTTCAAGCTCCTTGTTCTTGTTTATAATAAAGTTAACAATATCAGTTTGCTCACTTTCTAAAAGCGTTGGTGTTTCAGCAGTGGTTCCAAGAACTACTATTCCTGATATTGTAGAATTAAGCTGACTTGAAACAATTAAATCTAAAGCTTTAAAATCTACGCTATCATTGTCATTAAAAGGTGTAATTAGTGCTGTGTGTGTGCCTGTTATTTTCATTTTATTTATCATTTATAATACTGTTAATTAAATCGTTTATGTCAAAAAAACCTTTTTTATCCTTAATCCAGATAGCGGATTTAACTGAACCTTCTGCAAAGCCTGCTCTACTTCTAGCAGAATGTTCTAAGGTAATAGAATCTTCTTGGGAATCAAAGTAAACTTTATGAACCCCTGGGACTAATCCGTTTCTTAGGCTTGCAAAATGTAAGTCTGTTTGATCAATTTTTTGATTGATTTTATTATAGTTAGAGGTCTTCTTTCTTTCAATATTTTTTATTAAAATATCAGCAATTGTTGAAGCGGTTCCGCTTGGAGAATCTTGTTTTTCATTATGATGAATTTCTAAACCTGCAATATCATAATTAGTAAATTTGTTAATAATTTTAGAAGATTCTTTGATTATTTCAAAAAATATATTTACACCGATTGAAAAATTTGAAGAATATATAAATCCAATATCTTTTGTTAGTTCTTTAACTAAATCAATTTTATCGTACCAGCCAGTTGTTCCTACTACTAAATTAACTTTATGTTTTGAAATGAGTTCAATATTTTTTATCACGCTATCAGGAGTTGAGTAATCAATAGCTACATCGATATCTTTTAAGCTTTCTTGATTAATATTTTTAAAATCTGCAAATGGGGACTTAGGATCGATTATTATTACTTCAATATTTTGTTTACTTGCTATTTTATGGATTTCTTTTCCCATTTTCCCGTAGCCTATTAATGCTATTTTCATATTATCCTTATTTTAAAATTAAATGTTTATGAATTAAGTTTAAGCAATTATTAGTATGCTTTTGATCAATTACAAAACCTATTTGAGATTTTGAAGACCCAAAAGAAAGCATTTTAATCTCAATCTTATTTTTATTTAGAATGTTAGCAGTATTTTCAATAGTCCAAGTTGCAGAATTCATATTACCAATTAAACTAATTAATGACATATTCAAAGAGAATTTTACATCACCAAGTTCATTTAACCTTTGAAGCAGTTTTTTGCTAATTTTATAATTATTTTTTATTGTAACCGATACGCTCGCCTCAGAAGTTGAAACCATATCTACTGAAATGTTAAATTCAGAAAATAAACTAAAAACTTTTGATAAAAAGCCAAGCTCATCAATATCTATACTTTGGGTTAAAGGGATATCGATAATAGAAATATTTTCTTTAGCAACTACTGCTTTTATTGAAGAGTCTGATGATTGCTTTGATATCAGAGTTCCAGGATGAGTTTGCTTATAAGAGTTCTTAATTCTAATAGGTATATTGTATTTTCTTGCCGGTCTAATAGAAAAAGGGTGAAGAACTTGAGCACCTGCGTAAGCAAGCTCGGAAGCTTCATTAAAACTAATTTGATCAATTGTTTGAGAGTCAGTTACAACTTTTGGATTGGCGCTAAGGATTCCATTTACATCTTTAAAAATCAAAATTTCTTTGGCATTTAAAGCTGAACCAATGATTGTTGCAGTTAAATCACTCCCTCCTCTTCCTAGAAGTGAGATGTTATTTTCATTTTTAGCAATAAAACCTGAAATTATAGGAATTGATTTAAAGTTGTTAGTTTTTTCTGTTATTAATTTATTTATATTTGGATATTGAGAAAAATTTACTTTTGACTCAAGTGCTTGTCCATTAGAGATAACACCAATTTCCCAAGCATCAAAGGCTTCTGTGTTTAATCCTTTAGAATTTAGATATTGAGAGATTAAACGAATTGAAAGCCTTTCACCAAATGATAAAATTTCAGCTTTATCATTTAAATTATATTGATTTGAGTTTTTTATTGTTTCAAGTTTTAGTTTTAGTTGATCAAAAAGCTTTTGATCATCAAATTCGATACCTAACCCTTTTGATACTTGGAGATGATAATCTATTAAATGGTTAATATTATTATGATTATCCGTATTTTCAGCAATGGATTCTAAAATATCAGTAGTATCTCCTAATGCTGATAAGATAATGCTTGGTTTTTTATTAAGGTATTTAGAGATTATATTCGAAATATTGATTATTCTTTCTGCTGATTTTAAGGAGCTACCTCCAAATTTTAATACTACCATTTTAAGAAATTACATAATATGTTAAGTACTTAAAATAACACTTTGATTTTCTAATGTATAGAAAATTGAATATTTTTTTGTTTTCTTTCGTCTTTTAGGCGGTATTTATTTGGAGATTTTATGAAGTATATAAAGCTATTAATCATTTGTTTAGTTTTATCAGTTAATTGTTATTCTCAAGCATTAAAGAAAGATTCTTTAAGTTATGCTTATGCACTATCAGATGCATTTGAGGATGTTGCTAATATTATTACTCCTTCACTTGTTAGTATAAGTGCCTCATTTAAGCCTGAAAAAGAAGAATTAGTAAAAAAGAAAAAAAGAGAAATGCCACAAGGGGATGATTTGTCTCAGTTTTTTGGAGAAGATTTTGTTGAGAAGTTTTTAGGACCAAATCAAGGTCAAAAACAAGACATTCCTAAGTATGGATCAGGAACGGGGTTCATTTTAGATAATAAGGGTCATATTTTAACAAATCATCACGTTATTAAAGGTGCTAATGAAATAAAAGTTGGATTAGGTGATAAAGAATATAAGGCAGAAGTGATAGGGGAAGACCCGAGGACAGACTTAGCTGTTATTAAAATTATTTCTAAAGTTAAATTAACCCCAGTTAGATTAGGGGATTCTGAAAAGCTTAGAATCGGAGAATGGGTTGTAGCTGCTGGAAGCCCCTTTGGTTTAGATAATACTATAACTGCAGGTATTGTTAGTGCTAAAGGAAGATCAATTATGCAAGGGTCTCAATATGAAGATTTTATCCAAACTGATGCAGCTATTAATCCTGGAAACTCCGGAGGGCCTTTAATTAATTTAAAAGGAGAGGTGGTAGGAATTAATACAGCTATTTTTTCTAGAAGTGGTGGTTATATGGGAATTGGTTTTGCTATCCCAGTAAATATGGCTAAGAATATTTTTGAAAGTTTAATTAAAGACGGAACAGTTGTTAGAGGTTGGCTTGGAGTAACTATACAGGACTTGAATTTTGATTTAGCTAGTTCTTTTGGTTATGAGTCAATAAGAGGGTCTTTAGTTGGGGATGTTTCTGTAGATAGCCCAGCTGAAAAATCAGGTTTTAAATCAGCTGACATAATTATTGAATTTAATGGTGTTAAGATTAAGGATTCAAATCATTTAAGAAATGTAGTTGCAGCAACTTCGCCTGAAAGTAAAGTTGATGTAAAAGTTTTTAGAAATAAAAAAGTTAAAACTTTAAAAGTACAATTAGGTGTTCTTGACTTAGAAAAATTAGAGAAGGCTACTTCAAGCGAAGGTGATGTTCAAGTTGAAGAAGATTTTGAAAAAGAAATTCCAGAACTAGATGCTTATGTAAAACCTCTTGATAAAGAGCTTATGAGTAGCCATAAATTAAACAATATTGATGAGGCTGTAGTTATATCAAATTTAGAAAAATATGGTATTGGCGCTGATAGCGGGTTAAGGATAGGAAATGTTATTTCATCTGTTAATGGTCAAAGTTTTAAAGGTGTTAATGGATTTTCTAAATTAATGAAGAAAGTTAATATGAAAGATGGTGTTAGGCTTGTGATTTTAGTTAAGGGCGGGAAGAGATTCTTGTTTATTAAGGAAGATTAGCGAATCTTAAGATTGAAGATTGATTTGGGGAAGAAGCATAGGATTGTTATTAAAATTAACAACTAGCTCGTTCCCTGTTCTAAAAAGACCAATGCAAACCAGTCTTCCATTGAAGACTAAAAATGTTCCTACATAATTATTATAAAGTAATAATTCATTAAATTTATACGGTGTAATGATTTTTTGAATTATATATTTTTCTTTAATGCTTGTATCTTTTTTATATCTTTGAACAGATTTCCCCTTTCCTGAAAAGCAAGGTTTAAAAAGATATTCAGTGTCCTTAGGTATATGATTTGAGGAGAAAGTAGGTATTATATGTTTTAATAGAATATCTCTTTCGGTTGAATTGGTTATTTTATTTATAAATACTTTATTTCTTAGTATGTATAGTAAAAATTTATTATGAATTAAAGTAATAAATAGAGGGTGGTTTAAGAGTTTATTTTGAATATGTTTGTCAGATAAAAAATTTAGTTTAGGTATAATATTTATTGGAGACGCTTCCAAAAGAATATTATCAAAGGAGCTTAAACTATGATTTTCTATGTTTAAAATATTATCTATTTCATTTTTATATGTATGGTTTAATTCTTTAAGAAAATTGCTTGGTTTAGTGTCAAATAAAAGTAAATTTTTTTTATTTAAAAGATGATTCAATTGCATGCTATCTAAATAAATTTTTTTTGATATTTTTTTATATCTTAAAAGTATTAAACTGCTATTCTCTAAATATCTACAGTTTATTTCACAGATTTTTATTTCTTTATTTTTATCAAGTAAAAAATCAATTCTATATAATCTATTGTTTATATAATTTTTTTTTAAATAGAAGTTAATTATTTTTTTATCAATTTGAGTATAATTGTTATTATTCAAAAAATAATTAATGATTTCATTGTTGTTAAGATATTTAATTAAGACAGTATCTAGGCATTTACTTATGTATTGAGCTTGTTTGAGAATGTTTTTATCAAGGTTTAAAAAATATGGGTTTATAAAGTTTTCTAGCTCATTCTTAAAACAGCTTAGTCCCACTCTTACGCAAACCCTTTATAAATTTAATTAAATACTCTATATTTGTATCATACCCACTACTTAAAAGTTTAGCTTTAATTTCTGAGTCCTTAATTTCATTCATTAATTTCTTAATTTTGTCCTGACATCTAATATAACTCTTTCTTTCTTTAGTCTTAAATTCTTTTAATTTTTTAGAATGCGCAAACTGTATAAAATGTTTTTGTTTTTCTTCTTGTTTATCTCTAACCCAAAAAGTCCAGAATCTTAACATATTATTACATTGTGCTTTATTCCTAGATTTAGATATTATAAAATCAATATTTATTATAGTATCAAGCAATTCCTTACAGTGCTCTTTGTTAGTTGAGCATCTAACATAAACTTCATTTAAGTATCTTACTTGCTTGTCACTTAAAGGCTTTATATTTAAACTTTGAACAGATTTAAAACCTTCTATCTCTTTCTTAGCATTTTCAAGATATCTAACTACAGATTTAAAGTATAAATCATTATCACTTAAGGTAACTTCCTCATCAAATGATAAATCGATCTCTCCATTTGTATCTGGTTGAGAAAATAAGTTTAAAGTAATTCCGAGTGTTAATATTATAATTTTTATCATTAATATTTATTATAATATGTATTAAGGTTTTCAAACAGATCTTTTTTCATAATAACTCTAGGTACTTTGTTCTGTCCGCCAAGTTTTCCTCTCTCTTTCATCCAGTCTGAGAAAAACCCAGGTTTGCATACCGCAAGTTTAGGTTGTTTTAATCCATATCCTGATGCTCTATGTGCTTCATAATCTTCATTTCTAGTACAAAGTTTAGAATCCAATTCTACTTCAAATTTATTAATCAGTTCCTTGGAATTAATTTCATCATTAAATTCTACGTAAAATAAATGCCCCCCAAGCTCTGAAGAGTCTTTAGGATAAACAGGTCCGCAGGAATAATCTACAACTCTTTTGTTAATAGATTTTGCAGCAGTAGATATGGCATCTTCAATTTCTTCAGGAATTAAATGCTCTCCAAAAGCTGAAAGATAATAAGATGTTCTACCTGTAATTAGTATTCTAGGAGGTGATGTTTCTATAAATTTAACAGTGTCCCCAATAATATAAGACCATAAGCCGGAGCAAGTTGTAAGAATGATTGCATAGTTAACATCTTTTTCAATATTGCCTATCCAATGCCTAGTAGGGTTTTTGGAATCTAATTCTTCTAACGGGACAAATTCATAAAATATCCCATGGTCTAAATTCATTCTTAGCCCTTGTCCGTAGTTTCTATCCGCTGTTGCTATAAAACCTTCAGTTGCAGGGTATACTTCTCTAGTTTGAATCTTAGTTTTATCTTCTCCAAACAAATCTTCAAATTGTTCTTTATATGGCTCAAAGTTAACTCCACCGTGAATTAGCATTTCAAGATTTGGGTAAACTTTAGAAATATCTCCTCTAGCTTCTGGTTTTAAAGTAAAAAGTTTTTCAAAAAATATTAATAACCAACTAGGAACCCCAGAGATCATTGTTATATTTTCTTTTAATGAAGCTTTTGCAAGTTTATCAATTTTTTCTTCCCAATCAGATAAGAGTGCTAATTCTTTTCCAGGAAAATATCTTAATCTAGCCCAGAAAGGGAGGTTAATTGTTGAAATTCCGCTTAAATCACCACTAAAAATATTATCAGCTTTTTTTACTAAACTTGTGCTTCCGCCTAAAAAGAATGATTTGCCTGATAATATTTTAGAGTTAGGATTGTTTAAAATATGGTAACAAAGTAAATCAGTTCCAGCTTTGTTATTAGATTTTAACATATCCTTAGTTAAGGGGATATGTTTAGTAACGCCAGAGGTAGTTCCTGAACTAACGGGTAGATAAGGAATAGTTCCAGGGTATGTAAGGTTGTTTAATACAGGATAAGATTCTTTCCAATATTGATCCCAGAAGTCTTCATAATATCTAAGCGGTACATTTTTTTGATACTCTTCAATTGAGTTAATACTAGAAAAATTATGATCTTTTCCAAATTGAGTATCTTTAGAATAATTTATTAATTTTAGTAATTGATTTAATTGAGTTTGTTGGTAGTCTTGATTTAGTAAATTTTTATATCTTTTTTTAGCATATGCTTTTAAAAAGGGAGTTACATTAAAATGTTTTTTCATATTTTTATAACCTTTAGCGTTCTTATAAGTTTTTTTTGTTTAATAGTTTTAAACTATAACCAAGGTTTGATTATATATAATTATTTCCAAAAATCACATCAAAAAATTAAAAATAATCAAATAATAATTACCCTAATAGGCTTAATTTTCTCATTATATTTAATTTTAATTTTAAATTCGCTACAAGTTCCTTGGGCGATATCAATTTTAATTTCTAATTTAGTTTTGTTGTTTTTTAATAGATTTAAGTTGGTGTTTTTTGATTTTAGTAAAATCTCAATAAGTTTAAATTTTTCTTTGTGGTTTTTAATTAACTTTATTATTGCTTTAAGTATATTCTCTATTTCAAAACAAGGTTTATCAACAATTTGGGTAAATAACTATGGAGATCTTCCGTTTCATTTAGGAATGAGCTCATCTTTTTCTTTTTCTGGCAATTTTTATCCTGAGTATCATATTTTTGCAGGAGAAAAGCTCTCATATCCATTTTTAATAAATTTATGGAGCTCTTTATTTTTATATATCGGAAATAATATACAATTAATAAAATTAGTTTATATTTTACAATGGATGTTTATTTGGTGCGGGGTTTATTGTCTTTTAAATTCAAATAAAAATAAAATCCTACCGTGGCTTGTTCTTTTTGCTGGGGGAAGTTTTGCACTTTTAGGAGAAAATTCTTGGGAGTTTATTTCTAAAGGACAACCAATTACAGTTTTATTAAGTTCAATTTGGATTACTCAAAGATCCTTTATGCTTGGGCTTTTAGTTCTGTTAAGTGTTCTAAAACTTTTTGATTTAAAAGAATATAAACTTTCTTTTATTCTGTTATCTACAATGCCATTAGTTCATGGCCATTCCTGGCTTGCTTTAGAAGCTTATTTATTTTTATATATATTATTTACAAACCCAAAATTAATTAAAGATTTTGTTATTTATCAGCTTTTAGCTATACCAATTTTATTATTAGTTAGCTCAAAAACATCTATACTAAACTTTAATCCTGGTTGGTATGCAGAAGATTTTATGGATCAGATTACTTTTTGGGTAAAAAACTATGGTATTGGTCTTTTAATAATTTTGTATTTTTTAATAGAAAAAAAGAAAAAGCTTTTGATTCTTTTTATTTTATTTGTAACTTTTCATTTTATACATTTTTCAGTTTGGGAGTGGGATCAGTATAAATTCTTTATATCCTTATATCTAATATTTGTTTATATTCTAAGCACTTTAAAACTAAGAAAAAAAGAATATATCTTATTAATTATTTTAATAATTCCAGGAATGCTTGAAAGCGTAAAAGTTCTTTTTAAAAGCAGCTCAGATGTTATATACCCAGCACATCAATTAAATGAAATTACTAATTTAAGAAAACAGCTTCCTAAAAATGCTGTAATAGCTACAAAACCTGATCATAATAGCGTAGTTTCTTTAACAGGTAGGAGTTTATATGCTGGTTTTGCTGGTTGGACTTCTTCGCACGGTTTAAATCCTAAAAAAAGAAATAAAATTAATTCTGATATTAATTTAATTTTAAATTGTAAAGATAAGGTTTGTCCTAATTATATTTATCACAATGGAAGAAACCAATTTTATAAAAATTTAAATAAAAACAAAAAACTTCAAAGAGTTGATCAAACAAATCTTTATAAAATAAAAAAGTAGTATGCAAAAAGAGATAAAAATAAATACTTTTGGTTCTGGTTTATATGAAATAACAGATGAGGTAACTTCTTTTTTATCCGATTTTAAAACAGATTCAGGGCTTTTAAATATTTTTCTTAAACATACTTCTGCAGGTTTAATTATTCAAGAAAATGCTGATCCAACTGCTAAAGGGGATTTAGAAGAATGGATTAAAAGAGAAGTCCCTGAAAATCAATCATATTTTAAACATACCTATGAAGGCGCTGATGATATGCCTTCACATATTAAATCAGTTTTAACATCTGTTTCGTTAAATATGCCAATAACTAATTCCTCTTTAAACCTCGGGTCTTGGCAGGGGGTTTACTTGTGGGAGTTTAGAAAAAGAGATCATTTAAGAAAGATTATTTTAACTATTAGTAAGTCAATATAGTTTTAATATATTTTTATACAAAATCTTTATTAATTTAAAACTATTAAGAAAAATGTAGGTAAGTATTTTTTTAATTAGCAGATATTTATATTAGGAATATAAAAAATCTTAGGAAAAGATTCCTTGTTGTTAAGTTAGTTTTAAAAGGTTTTCTATCGCATATATCGGGTAAGAGCTTAGCTTGCAATTAATTTTTTTTGTTCCATCTTTTGTTATAATTTTTGGGGAAATTTCAGATTGCATTTCTTCTCTGTATTTAAGGTCAAACCTAAAGGCTCTTCTAAATTTTTTCTCATAGATTAATTGCCATAAAGATTTGAGCTTTCCATTTTTACCAGATTTTATTTCAATTGGGTAAATTTTTGAATTATTGAAAAAAATAAAATCAACTTCTGCTGAAGAATTGTTTTTTTCTCTAACCCAGTATGAAAGTGGTTTTAAGCCAAATGATGTATCTAGAAAATATAAATGTTGTGCTATAAATTGTTCAGCTAAGCAGCCTTTTGTACTTAAGTCGATGGCATTAGCTTTAAAAATATCTTTCCATTCAGTTTCATTTAAATAGTTGTATAGGCCAACATCAAGGAAATATAGTTTTTGAGTTTTTTCATTCATATTAGCTGAAAGAGGTGTCCCGGATGCTGAATTAGAAATTGTTCTCTAGATTATATTTGCAGAAGATAACAATTTAATAGCAGTCTTTAATTTTTCGGTGTTAACTGTTTGAGAAATTTTAGTATACATTACCTTTTTCCCAATATTATTTGGTAAAAAATTATATATTAAATCAACTGAGTTGTCGTTTTTTGTATATTTAGGAATGTCATCTTTATACGTATTAATGATTGAAGAGTGAACCTATTTAACTTTCAGAAAGTCTTTGGTTTTAATATAAACCTTTACTGCTTCGAACATTCCTCCAATATAGTAAAATAGTTTTAAAAGCTCAGTTGCTTTTTCGTGTAGTTGTTGGTTGTGGCTCGTTTTAATATTTTTAATTTGTTCTAAAACTATTTTCTCACCTAATGCTTCAAGAAATTCATAAAAAGTCATTGGTCCTAAATATTTATATATAATCCTACCAACAGGCATAGTTAGTTTTGATTTCTGTATTGCTATTTTTAAAAGTGAGCCTGCTGCAATTACTTTATATTCACTGTCTTTATAAAAATATCTTAATGCATTGATTGCTGTAGGTTGAGCTTGTACTTCATCTATAAAAATTAAGGTATCTTTAGTAAATTTTATTGGAAGTAATAGATATTTCGTTTATTACTTTTTCAATTGTAAAATTAATTTTGTTATCAAATTCATTGACTTTAGTATTTTCTAGTTTAACTATTACTAAATTTAGTTTTAATTTCCTTGCTAATAATTGAACTAAATAACTTTTGCCAACTTGCCTAGCTCCTCTTAGTATTATAGGTTTATTTTCATTTAAGTTATACCAAGTAATTAATTCTTCTAATAAAGTTCTGTTCACTTATTAATATTACCCCTTATTTTATGTAGAAACAGGGTATAATTACCCCTTGTTTTCTTGTTATTTTTTGTCTTTTTTAAGGCTAACAGTCTGTATTTACAGTGTTTAGTTGCTAGCGTGCTTTAAATCTAAATTATCAATATTTTTAATTTCTTTATAATCATTATAATAATCATTAAGTTCTTCTTTTAGCATTAATCTAGCTCTATGAAGTCTTGATTTAACTCCAGCAATTGTAAGGTTTAAAAGCTTAGCAGTTTCTTGATTAGTTAATCCATTAACATCTCTTAAAACAAAAACAGACTTATAAGAGTCAGCTAAAGAATCAATTGCTTTTTTTAAATGCGTTCTTAATTCTTTGTTTAAAGTAAGAGAGTCAGAACTTGCACCGTAACCTGAGTAAATTTCTAAATGTTTTTGTTTAACAGTGTGACCTAAATCCTCAATATAAACAGTTGGTTTTTGTTTTCTTTTTCTTAGTTTCATAAAAGCAGCATTAACAGTAATTCTATATATCCAAGAAGAAAAAGCAGATTTACCTTGGAAAGAATCTATTTTTCTAAAGATAGTAGAAAAAACGTCTTGAGTAACTTCTTCAGCATCTTCTTGATTTTTTAAATACCTAATAGCTAGAGAGAATATTTTATTTTGGTATTTTTCAAGTAAATGATTAAAAGCAAATTCATCATTTTCTTTTAT
>ENA-ORXR01000160-ORXR01000160.1-marine-metagenome-genome-assembly--contig:-NODE-160-length-105247-cov-12.465542_pt1 | contig 105247 bp, 87 predicted proteins | sample MGYA00237866_ERZ511479 | MGnify/ENA metagenome assembly ERZ511479
TCGCCGAACCTATGGGTTCGCCTACGTTTTTTGCCTTGATCCATTTTGAACAATTCTAAATCCTTTTCCGTCATCTAGAAATAGAAATGATATTATTTAAGCAGAATATACCGCGTAAGGCGGCACGAGTTATGCGACCTACTAATGTTTAAATGGTATAAAGACTTATTATTTAGTCATAGGCTCAGCCCTATAAGAAACTCTACATACTTATTCTCTGGACTATATGCTATTTTTCATCTCCCTCTGTTCTTCATTATCTACTGCTATAGACTCAGTTATATTTGCGCTGGCGAGGAATGATTTCAGCATTTACCGACGGTTATAGATATGCAAACAATTTCCTCCTCCGTTATAGCGGTACTTCTTCCTAAGGAGCATAAAAAAAGGCCGTAAACTAGATGTCTACGGCCTTTGCTATTGTCATTTATTTTTAGTCTTTATTGAGTCTCAATGCTTTCAATGCATTTCCTTTGTCATCGAACAATCTTACCAGGTACATTCCTTTTCTGTAATCAGAAATATTGTAAAAATTACCTTCTTTGTGCTCTAGTTTGTTGATCTGTTTTCCTACTATGTTATATATAGCTACCGTAGATATTTTATCATCATTCTTGATCTGGAACATATCGCTAGAAGGATTAGGATATATGCTCAAGCTAGCTTTGTACTCATTCTCATCATTAGTAGAATTGGTAAGGGTACTTACAAAAATATTAATCGTTGTATAAACATTGTCCTCATCGTTTACATCGAACAATTCGAAAACAAACTCATATTCTGCTGCCACGCCATGGGGATAGATGTAGAAATTAAATTTTCTTTCTTGATCTCCACCTATCACATTAATCTTACTTGCAGGAGATTCAAAAACATTAGCATCTTCAGGATAGCATGTAAATAAGTCACATACACTTAGACCCCAACCTTCTGGTCTGTCTTTAGCATTTGTGATTCTCCAGTAGAAAGAAGCTTCATCTGCACCTGTATTTTCAATTGCTATATCGTTTTCAAGTTTTTCATCAGAAGCAAGACCAATTGATAACATCTCCTCTAGCGGGAAATTCAATTGAGCATTCAGTACAAAATTGCTAAATAAAAAACATAAAAGTAGTAGTCTCTTCATGGTATTGTAATTTATCTTATAAAACTAGCGAAAATAATGCTATTATACCCTAAAGATAAGGATATTTTATGTTAACAAAAGTATAAAAGTGACTGCTGGGATACTAAATGATGTAAAAAAAGGAGTAAAGCCAAGCTTTACTCCTTCATAATTTTTCATTTAGAGTAGAATTATTTTATCACAGTAACTTTCTCAGTAGAGATTTTATCACCTACTTTTACATGGATATAGTACATTCCAGCAGGAACGTTATCCGTATAGAATGGTAGAACCTGTGTACCACTCAGTGTTCCATAATTCTGAGCTGCAATGGTAGCACCTACACTATTAAGTATCTGGACGCTAACTGGCTGAGCTTCTTCTAGAGACAGCTTGATATTTGTTAGACCATCTGTTACGGGGTTAGGAAAAACTCTAACTACATTTTCGTCTAATAGATCTGCTACTCCACTTACTAATAATGGCACTTTTCTAAGTGTGTTTGCATTGTATGCTATACCACCATTATTCATGTCGTACATAACGACAACAACATTTTGCTCTTCCATATCGTGATCTGCTGGCACAGTATAAGTATATTCTGCCGTGTAAGTCTCTCCAGCTGCGATGTCTGCAGGAAATAACCCAAACGCTCCATTAAAGCCTGTTAATGCAGCTCTAAGTGTGTGATTATATTCTATATTAGCTCCTGAAGCAGGATTGCCTAATAACTCCCATCCTCCCATATTACCGTTAGCACCATTAGCATAAGCATTGATCTGTCTATATGCAAAAGCATCTCCCATAACATGATCTTCAGAGATTAGTACAGAAACATTAAAGTTAGTTCCGGTCATATTACTATGCGTAGACCCAGTAACTGTAATGTTCATTTCTCTTGTTGATGGATTGATTTCTGCAGATATTTCAGCACCTACTGGGGATGGTCTGCTATTCGTGAAATCAACTAGTTCTTGTCCAAAACTAGACATATCAGCTAAATTAGGTATTTCTGGATTTTCTCCTCTGTCAACCACTAAAGTAGGGAATCCATTAACTAAACCAGCGAAAGTCGCTCCATATCCAGGAATTTCCATAGGATCAGGATGTCCCTGATTTCCTACATGTACAGCGACACCTGCGAAATTATCTCCAAATTGTTGCTCCATTAAATCCATAAATACAGCACCTCTTGGGCACCATGTACACCATGTTCCTGTTGCTTCCTCAACGAAAATTTGTTTCACAGGACCATCCATCACGCCTATAATTTCTGCAGTATAATTATTATTATCCATAACTTCGTCCATCTGTCCGTTGGGATTCGATACCGTTACCGCTACTGGATTAACATCAGCGTTGTCTATAGGAAAAGTTTCCGTGAATGTAATAACTTCAGATTCTAATGCGCCAATATTTAATCCATCAAAAGTTTCAGTCACCGTATTCCCATTAACGGTATAAGAAGCATCTAAACTTGTCGCTATTTCTGATCCAACATTCGTTACAGTAACGGAGATAGGACTATTTCCCCCTGCATCTGCAAATCTATATACTGAAGGATCTTCACTTACTGCTAGATCATAAGCTCTAAATTCTGCAACGGCTATATTATCTATTCTTAGCAATAATTCGTCGGTAGAAGTGTGGTGAAAAGCAAAATATATAGTCTGACCTACATAATCATCCAGATTTACACCTCTTGAGTTATAAGCACCCGTTACCGTCTCTGCTTCTATCCTAAATAACTCATCAGTAAAATCCGCAGGATCGTTACCAGTTGTAGATATTTTGACAGCATACCCATCAGCATAAGTTGCGTTTACGGCAGTTGCATCCCAAGTTAAAATGGTTCCTCCATTTTTAATTTCTACAGCTGGTGAGATCAACCAATTATCTGCAGGTTGTACAGACGTAAACCATGAATTAGCAATTGCACTTAATCCTAGTCCATCGTCTATTTCAGCGACAACGAAGCCCCCTTCAAAAGCCGAAACATTTGTATTAGCTTCAGCCATATCGCCATCTATAGTTGTAAAATTTCCTAATGTTCCGTCTTCAAAATCTTCTGAAAGAAGAATTGTCTGTCCGAAACTCATTGTTACTGAAAAAAGGAATACCATCATTCCTAGTAAATTTCTTTTCATCTTAAAATTTATTAAAGTTTAATTAATCTCCTAGTCGAAATATCGTTATAGATTTTGTTTAAGTACAAATGGACATTTTCATCAAGGAATAGTTTAAATATATAAGTAATACCAATTGAACATAATCTGACCCTAATTAATTATTAATAGAAAATGATATCAAAACTCCAGATTGCTGCTGCTACTGTTAAAATTTTGTCGTGTATCTATTAGGATTAGGAATTGATATAAGAGACATTGTTCAAACCAATTGCTATTACTAGATTACTAAGTTACAAAAAAATGAAAAATGCATATCATTTTGCAATTAAATACTACTATGCGATAAGTATGAGTCGCTATCAGGACATAATTCAGAATATTATATGCTGGAACTCAAGCTGTGAGTTAAGTTAATTTGCTAATATACGGAATTGGAGGTGGTTTTTTATTTATAATAGCGTCTGCTTGGACGAAACTGAGGTATGAAGATGGTGGTAGGGGGTATGAGATCACAGGATATGAAAGTACGATAAGTCGTCTAACTCATCATAGCTTACGTTTAGGTGTATCTATGCGTTAATTTGTCATAATTTTTGACCAAAAATTCCGCCAAATAGATGGGCTAGTTGTAAGCCAAACAAACTGAGTTAGGTGTTACTTATTCCGTTTCGATATCGACTGCATGATAAGAAGGTAAAAGAGTAAAGATTAGAATGTGATTTCGATTGAGTGTAGGCGAGATAGAAATTCTGGACTACATGAACTATGCAGCTTACAGTTGATTATTACGTTTTATCTAATCAATTGTTTTATGGACGGATCAATGAATGTAATATTTGTAGTTACAGAGATTAGATAGGAGAAGAAATATGTGCAAGCATACGTGGGGTGCCGCGTGAGGAACATGGAAGATAGACCCGCCTTCGCTTGGGGTTTGTCGGGCAGGCCTTAGGGACTAGTCCGATAGGACCGAGCCGAAAGGCGAGTCTTGAATACTCCGACCCTGAGTGCATGGACCTGTGTGTATGTAAGAAGGGTCACGCCCAGATTATTATTCCCATGGCATTGAAAAGATGTCAGATCATTTTAGTAGTTTGAGAGATGTAGTTAACTCGACTTGGTGGATTTGTCCTAGGAGTTACGATTAGGGATGACCGAAAATGTGATAGTGTCAGGATATTATGCTAAATTGATTTCTTTGTATTCAAATAAAAAAAAGGATTTTGCACGTAGTAATTATCGGTAATGGAATCAGTGGTATTTCTGCCGCTAGATGGACGAGAAAATTGTCTGATCATAAGGTGACTGTTATCTCATCTGAAAGTAAATATTTCTATTCTAGGACGGCGCTCATGTATATCTATATGGGGCATATGAGGGAAGAGGATACGCAGCCTTATGAGGATTGGTTCTGGGAGAAAAACAGGATCGATCTTGTACAAGCGCATGTGGATAAAATAGATTTTGAGCAGCAAAACCTGAGCCTAGATTCTGGAAAATCTATACATTATGATAAGCTTATTCTTGCCTTGGGTTCTAAGAGTAATAAATTTGGCTGGCCAGGACAGGATCTAAATAGGGTAGGTGGCCTCTATCATCTACAGGATTTGCAAAATATGGAAAAGCACTCTCCGGGAATGAAGCGGGCGGTCATTGTAGGTGGTGGACTTATAGGTATAGAAATGGCGGAGATGTTCCACTCACGTAACATACCAGTTACGATGCTAGTGAGAGAAAGCAAGTACTGGAATAATATTCTTCCAGCGGAGGAATCTGATATGGTAACAAGGCATATATACGATCATCATCTAGACTTAAGACTGGAGGTCAATCTAGAGGAAATAATCGATGACGGAAATGGAAATGCAAAAGCTGTAAAGATAAAAGAGACGGGAGAAATTATAGAATGTGGATATGTAGGTCTTACGGCCGGTGTAAGTCCTAACGTGAGTTTTCTGAAGGACACCCCTCTAGATATAGGCAGAGGTATCAAGGCGAATAATCATCTGGAGACGAATGTAAAAAATGTATATGCTGTAGGAGACTGTGTGGAGTTGTCAGACCCGATGCCAGGGAGAAGACCTATAGAGGCCGTCTGGTATACGGGAAGGATGATGGGCGAGACGGTAGCGTATAACGTGTGTGGAAAGAAAGTTGTTTATGATCCGGGTATATGGTTCAATTCTGCAAAATTTCTAGACATAGAATATCAGGTATACGGTAATGTAAGAAATGTGGTCCAAGATCATCAGCATTCCATCTACTGGGAGCATAAGGATGGCACGAAGTCTATCAGGATATTATATGACAAGGAGAGTAATGCTGTAGACGGATTCAATCTTATGGGAGTACGATATAGGCATGAGGTGTGTGAGAAATGGTTGCGAGAAAAAACTTCTGTAGAGGAAGTCCTTGTGCAGTTGTCTCTTGCAAATTTTGATCCAGAATTCTACAAAGCGTATGAGCAGGATGTGATCGATACCTACAATAAGCAGACGGGAAAAAGTATAACAAAAAAATCAAAAAGAGGCTTAAGGGGTGTCCTGAGTTTTCTATCAAAAAAATAATATCAAGCTATGCATATATTACAAAAATTAGGACTGTTTTTATTTGCTGTGGCCTTGGTGGTTTTTACGGCTGTACTGGGAATGAATGACTACAAGTTAAGTGAAACATCTTTTGGTAAGGCCAATGATTATCATAAAAAAGCACTCACAGATGCAGCGCAGGAAGCTGGTGTGCTAGGGGAAACATATAGCAATAATATTGCTTTTATTTCTGCCTTCAAGAAAATATTCAAGAGCGCTCAGCAATCGCTAGAGCAGCAAGCTATTCCGGAAGGTGTCGGAGAGTGGGATTACAAACTAGGAAAGTGGAAGATGGATGAGTACCTTTTGCCTGCACTTAAAAGTTCTGGTTCTGGATTTTTCTCGGACAATATTGGTCTTTTCTTTTTCTTGACTTTTGGACTGGCGATTATAGGTGGACTGATGTATATCATTCCTATTTTTCTAAAACTACCGGGTATTAAGAATGATCATATCTACCACTCCTCTCTAACTAGAGGACTGAGGGTAACGCTACGGGGCGTAATTCTTGTGGGAACCATCATAGCTGTACTATTATATGGTGTATGGTATATGAATGCTGATTACTTCTTTCCCTTAGTTACAACATTCGTTATAGGTCTTATAATATATCTTGTCATGTACAAGGAAAAACAAAAGGGACTGAACCCACCAAAGTCTGCATCACCAGATGTTACAGGATGGCTAGGTGTGATAGCAGGAACTTATCTTATCATTTTCTACGTCCTCCTGTACTGGAATGCCGCCTATATTACTAACTGGATATCACTTGTGGATCCAGTCAGTGAACGCCTGAGTGGTAACCCAGCAAGTAAGTGGTTTCTCTATGGTTTTCTCTATACAGTAATTGTGATCGTAATGGGTATCAGGATGATCGCTAAGTATAGACATAATAAGTATCAGATACTGAGAACTTGTTCTGTGATGTTTTTTCAGACGGCATTTGCATTTGTTATTCCAGAAATTATGATCAAGCTAAATCAGCCATATTATGATTTTAAAAATATATGGCCGCTTAATTATACTTTCTTTTTTGATTATAATCTAGACACCCTGATTGCTAATGGTGCGATGGGTATGTTTATGCTGGTCTGGGGGATTGTACTGATCGTTATCGGTGTACCAGTAATTACTTATTTTTTCGGAAAGCGATGGTATTGTAGTTGGGTATGCGGATGTGGTGGACTAGCGGAAACCATGGGAGACCCTTATAGACAATTATCTGATAAGAGTCTAAGAGCGTGGAAGTATGAGCGGTATATTATACATGGTGTATTGCTGTTTGCGGTTATCATGACCATCATGGTGCTGTACAGTTATTTTTCTGGAAACAAACAGATTTTAATATTTAATTCTGATTCTGTAAGAAGCTGGTATGGCTTTCTGATTGGTTCCGCATTTGCTGGTATCGTAGGTACAGGATTCTATCCGCTTATGGGTAATAGAACCTGGTGCAGATTCGGTTGTCCGCTGGCTGCTTACCTAGGGCTAGTACAAAAATATAAGTCTAGATTCCGTATTACAACTAATGGATCACAGTGTATTTCTTGTGGTAATTGTTCTACCTATTGTGAGATGGGTATAGATGTGAGATGGTATGCTCAGCGTGGTCAGGATATCGTACGTTCTTCGTGTGTAGGTTGTGGCGTTTGCTCAGCTGTATGCCCTAGAGGTGTCCTTAGGTTAGAGAATGGAAGTGGCGATATTGTAGAGCGAGCAGAAGAGACTAGAACGATACATATTGCAGAAGGTGATGTTAGAATATTGGGGTAGTATGTCAATGGAGCATGCAAAGTTGGCAATTGACAATGGGATAATTTGAGGAGTTGGTAAATGATAATGGTAGGGTGACAATGGATAATCTGTGAAATCCTTTAATCCCTATCATCTGTGATTCAGACAAAGTGATCATCAACTTAGGCAGAGTCTTTCTATCTGATTTCCGATGGTAATGGTCTTCATTTCAGACTCTAGGAGACTATATTCTTCTGGAAGTACTTTCTTAGTAAATTGACCTTCTTGTAGGAGGTGTATCTCGTCGCAAGTATCTTGTAGGGTAGAGAAGATATGAGAAGAAATGATTACAGTTTTTCCTAGTTCTTTTAGTTTGAGTATGATTTCTGTAATAATAATATTGCTTTGAATATCTACACCACTGAAGGGCTCATCTAGAATGTAGACATCATTGGACTGCAGGAGTATTGCAAGGAGTGCTAATTTTTTTTTCATGCCTGTAGAGTAGTTACTTGCGTACTCGTCTAAGGGCAGATCAAAAATATTTCTTTCATGGAAATTTATAGAAGATATTTTTCTTGCCTGAGCAAATAATTGTAAGTATTCTACACCTGTAATTCTCGTAAAAATATAAGGATTTGTTTCTAGAAAACCCAAATGATTTTTAAGTAAAGGGAAGTCGCTAGTGACTTCGCCATCATGAATTTCTAGTCCTGCTATGCATCTAAACAAAGTTGTTTTGCCAGCACCGTTTTCCCCTACTATACCATATACCTTACCTGTTTCTAGTTCTAGATTTATGTCGTGCAAGACTTTTTTTGTAGCGAAACTTTTTGATAGATTAATGAGTTGGATCATGTCAATATTTTATCTAGTTGTACAATAGATTTTTTAAAAAAATAAGGAATATACAATAGTAGTACGGGTGGGAATAGATACCCTATTGCTAGGATGATGGCCATAGGAAGATTTACTTGTTTAGGATAGATAGCGTATTTGGCAACGATGTTAGTTATGAGATATAAATAAGCTATTGCACAGAATAGAAAGAGTAGGATTAGCTTGTCAATGAAGAAAAAGGCTAGTAAAATAATTAGGGGTAAAAGGATAATAGATATGTAAATTATGGAGGTCTTTATTTTGTACAAAAGAAAGGCTTTACTATCGTGTTTATGGATCCAGATAAAGTAGGGAGATTCTACCTCACTGTAAAATGACATGCAGCTTACAGTCGCTATCAAAATGGTAAAGGCTGCTAGGTTGAAATTGTGTACAACTATCCCAATAATGGCAAGAATAGCCAAACCTATAAATATAGGATAGCTTATTCTGAAACCCCTTAGGAACTCATAGGGATATTTATAGAAGGGTGTCTTTATGGCAAATGTAGAAAAGCTAATTGGAGGAAAAAAAGCATATACAAAGCTGAATAAAAAGATAAGTCCTGCTAAAAGAAATTCGCATCTAAAAGAAAGGTATACAAGAAAAGGAAAAATAAGTAAGCTATTTTCAATTACTCGGATATGCCTGTATGTTTTCTTATCGTAACATAAACCTATAAACCTATTGCGGTCTTTTTCTGAAAACTGCAGCAAGGTGTAGATAGCAAGCAAAGGATAAATATATATGGCCAGACTTATCTTATAGAATAATAAATGAGATAAGGCAAAGAATCCAATTATAGAAAGTACCATTCCAATGTAAGGAGGAAACCCCAGATGCTCTATTTGCCGTTTTATTCTAGAAAACTGTAAACGAAAATAATACTTCATATTGTCCGATAGGAAATTATTCTTTAGGCAAGTATCTTAAAAATTGTGCAGGAATAATAATATTATAGACTAATAAGGGAGATTGATAGAAAATGAACAATCGATGATGATAATCTGTGAAATCTTATAATCCGTATAATCCTTGATTTAGACAAAGTAATGCAAGTGTAATTATAAATAGAAAGCAGGCAAGACATTAATAACTGGATAATTTATTTATCTTGATTGATAAGAATTTAAGAAAATGCAAAGAATCCTAATAATAAGCCTCCTTATGTTAGTGCAGCTATATCTAGTCGCACAGACAAGTAAGAGAGCCGTACATACCCAAGCTCAAAACTTCCAATCTCCGAGTCTAGAAACAGTAGATGTGTTTATAGAAAAATACCATAAAGATCTGGGCTTAGATCGGAAGGAAGATCTGAAGACTTTGAGAAATTTTGTTGGAAAAAATGGATGGACAAGGAATAGATATATACAAACTTATAAAGGACTAGATGTACTAGGGTCGTCCTATATTTTGCATGTAAAGGACGGACAGGTAAAGAAATCTACTGGAACTCTATTGCCATATATAAACTTATCTAGTGAGCCGAAACTTAAAGAAGCTCAAGCCGTTCAGGCGCTAAAGGATCAAATAATAAATTCTATAGAAGATATAGCTAAGTATAATGTTGTAGAAGTCTATAATAGTATAGAAGTGCTAGATAGGAGATTATGTGTAATGGATAAGGCCTATCCTGGGTTTTCTGGAAACTATAGATTGGTCTATGAATTAGATGCTAGATATGAGGCAGAAAACTATGAAAAATTTAGGTATCTGATAGACGCTAATACAGGACTACTATTGGATCAGTTTACAGAAATATGTCACATCGGAGAAGAGGGGAAAGCGCTTACTAGATATTACGGGGAGCAAGATATCACGACTACAAAAACAGAGGAAGGCAACTTCAGACTTTTTGATGATACAAGAAATGTACATACTGTAAATGGTAATCAAAGAAATGGAAGTCTGACGTATGACTACGAATATTTTACAGATGAGGATAATTACTGGGATAATGCTAATGAAGATATAGATGAGGTTGCCGGTGATGCACATTATTGTTCTTCTGCATATCATGACTATATGTTAGACAATTATGGATGGGAAGGTGTCGATGGAGAAGGAGGAGCTCTAGTGGCAGTGGTACATACTAGAGGGAAGTATTATCTTAATGCATACTGGGACGGCACCGCAAGTTATTATGGTAATGGATTATGTGCAGATTATGGACCATTAACTACACTAGATGTTGTAGGTCACGAGTTTGCGCATGGTTTTACAGAATTTACCTCAGGTCTTATTTACAGAAATGAATCCGGAGCGCTGAATGAATCTATAAGTGATATTCTGGGAAAAGCACTAGAACATGCGTACGACCCCCAAAACTTTAACTGGGATATAGGTGCAAGATTTATAACAAGTGATGTCTTGCCATTCAGAAGTATGTCAGATCCGAATGAACGAAATGATCCTAAGTATTATAGAGGATTATTTTGGCAAAATGGATTAGGAGATAATGGAGGTGTACATTCTAACAGTGGTGTCTATAATTACTGGTATTATATTCTGGTGGAAGGAGCTACGGGTACTAATGAAGCGGGGGTTAATTATAATGTCAATGCAATCGGATTTGATAAGGCCACTGATATAGTTTTTGGAACACAGGTTGCTTATTTCACGCCTTCCTCTAATTATGTCGAAGCTTTCAAAAGAACACTAGAGTATACGGCAGATACGTATGGTGAAAACAGTGATGAGTATAATGCGGTAAGTGAAGCGTGGAAAGCTGTAGGTCTATCTGCTGATGTAAGCTTTATCCAGTTATCTGGAGATATAGCGGCAGAACAATTTATTTCTACCCTATGCCCTGATGACTGTTTTCCTGTAGAAACTATATTGACTAATACAGGTCTAGATGTATTAGAACCTGGTACCGTAATTCAGATGAGATATTCTCTTTCTAATGTAGAGACTACTACTGAAACTTTTATATTGTCTGAGACTTTTGCACCGGGAGATACGATAGCATTTACTTTTGAGAGGGCTGTGTGTTTTAACGTAGATGGGGAAGTAGGACAGCAAAATTCCTTGAGGGTAGAGTACGCTGTAGGCGTTTCTGAAGATTTTGAGAGATTAGGAACACACTTCATAAATTATAACGATGGAGAAGGAAAAGATTTAGAATTAGAACGAGCGGAATATACAAAAGGGGTTTGTGAGTCTGCATTTCATCGAGTAGCACTTTATTATTCTATAAGAAGTTGTGACGTGATAGAGGCAGGGCAAACGATAGAATTAGTTCAGACGATAAATGGAGTCGAGCAGATAACTAACATAGAAGTAAGCTCTCCTATATCGCCAAGTGTTACTTACATTTTAATAAGATCTAATACTTTTACAATGCCGTTAGAACAACAAAATAAAGTAAAGACCGAATTACGTTTTCCAGATGATTTAGAAACAAGTAATAACTTTGTAGACCGAGCATATGATTTGTATGAGGTGATGGAGGAAGGCGCTGGTGAAAATTTTGTTAACTATGAATTAGATAATAGTAGATATCTTAGTGTAATTAACATATCCAGAACTAGTCATGAGGTTGTTAATTATAACGGAAATAGAAAGCTAGCTGTTACCATAGATCAGCCATCTTTTAACGCTAGAAACTGTCCTGATCCTGAGGATACTTTTTCAGATTTTTTCTTTAAGAATACGATTTCGGGATGTTATAACACGTCAAATATAGAAGATCCTGTTCTTAGATTTGATGTGATACCTTATTACAGTAATCAGGTGGAAGGATTAACAGAAGACAGAACGGCTATGTTCAAGGTTGAACTTTATGATTTGAACTCTAACGTTATAGAAAGTTTCCCTGTAGCTGTAGGGCTAGAAGAAGGCGTAGAACATGCAATAGAATATGACCTGCCAGAAGACGTGGGTTCTTTTGCTATAAGATCTGCCTGTATGATAGGAAATACCTTCGCAGTAGAATCAGAATTGTATGATGAGATAGATGCTTTTATTTATGATAACATCAGGATACAAAGCAGATCTACAAGCTCAGCGCAGCATCTCATAGATCCCAGGTTGCTCAAAATATTTCCTAACCCTTCGTCAGATATTATAAGTTTTGATTATGAATCTGCTGAGAAATATAATCTAACGATCTATACGGTAGATGGTAGGATAATAAATAATGTAAGGGAATTAGAAAACCTATACAGTTGGAATGTTCCTAGTTCTTTTTCAGGATTGCTGATGTATAAGATAGAAGATTCAAATGGAAATATAGCCGTAGGGAAATTAATTGTGGAGTGATGAGTCTTTTCCCTTTTGTATGATACAGGTTTTTGAGTCTATTGGAATTCAATGAGTAGTATTAACCGAATGATAAATGCTTTCAACCAGCTAACTCCTTTTCCGTCATCTAAAAATAGAAATGGTATAAGGTATCCGGTAAAAGCTGTAATGTGTCCCAAGCCCTATCCTGCCTATTAAAGTTGACCAGTTAACAGTAGCCACAACAAGTAATCGGTAATACATATATTTAATTCCACCAAACTGCATATCGCTTCCTTCGTAAAGCTTTACCTAGTGTATCCTCTTGTTCTGCTGCTTCTTCCTTGGTCATAGGATTTAGATCTCTATAGAGGCTGGGGCGAAGATATAGACCATATTTTTCTACAAGGGTGGAAGATATCTTATGCCCTTTTTTACTCTTATATCCGGTCTTATGTTGGCGGAATCTTTCTGCAGGCGACCTGCTCGTCATGCCCACATATAGACATTGTAGGACGCCATTGTATTGTGGATTAGCTGTTCTAAATTTTCTATTTTCTGAATAGACCTTTCTAGATAATTCTATGACATAGACAGAATAATTTTTCTTGCCGCTCATGGCGAGTAAGATAATTATTTTATTCTAGAAAGCATATGAGAAACCAGACTGTATTCTGAGTAAATTATAGCTCTGGTCTATAGGGTTGTCACTTGTATTAATTTTACTTGGACCATATACATAGCTAGGGCTGATCTTCCATTTCCATTTTTCTGCAAACTGGTAAGAAAGAGACATGCCTCCTGTGTACTTGATGTTTGTTCTGGATTTGAATGACTCTTCTGTATTAGCGATTGTATTATTAGAGTCTAAGAGTGCACCGTCAAAGGAAAAATAACTGTTCCATAAAATACCTGTTTCTAATCCAAGGTTCCATTTGCCATTTACGATATTGTATCCTAGAGCAAGAGGAATATCTATACTCCTGTAGCGATTATAGAAAGTATAATGGGTAATTGTATTCTGAATTGCTTCTATGGAACCGCGTTCGTTTGTAGATAAGCCTTCTGTGTCTATGATGACGGTCGTAATCTGATCATCTAGTGTAACCATCTCCGTAAGTAGGTCAGAGTACATCATTTTTTCATTGATCTGACTATATTGGATTCCACTTTTCAGGTATAAGTTTTTTGTAAGTGGAAAACTTAGGTGTAGGCCAGCATTTATTTCCTCTAGCGGGGATTCTGATTGCTGTCTAATTTCTAGAGGACTCCGTTCACTTATTACAGCAATTTCTTCAGAAGAAATTTTCTTATCTATGTATCCTATTCCGAATAAGAAATCTAATTCTAATCCAGCTGTTCCTTTATTATTTACTGAAATAGAATAATCTATATTAGGGAATAAGCTAGTGGGATTTACTGGGTTGCTTGATATATTCTTTATCAATAATGAAGCTGAATTAATTGTTGGTAGATAGCTGATGCTTGCTTGTTCTTTATGATTTGGCTGAGCAGCGATTATTTTTGTTTTCTTATTTATAATTATATTTTCTTGTTTTCTCGTTTTTTCATGCCCATCCACATCATTTATAAAAGGAAACTTAGGTAAAAATTTACTGCTATTACTACTACTAACAGGTGAAGCTTTTTTTTCTGATGAAGTAGCTGCAGGGATAGTTTCTTGTTCTCCTTTTGTTGGTTCAGAATTTGAAATATTTTGTGGTCTGCTGTCAGATAGGTTTTTTACTAATTTTCCAGTTGATGTATTTTCTGTAGTTCTTAATTTTCTAGAACTTGCAGTTTCGGCTTCGGCTAGTTCAGTAGAGGTATTGCCGGATCTTGATCTTGTATGCTTACGATCTGTGAATAACTTCTGAGCGTCCTCTGTCTTAATTGTCGCGGATGAGCTTTCTCCTATGTCTTGCGTATGAGTACCATGAGAGAGTATTTCTGAGGAGGTATCATCACCTAGACTTGTCACCATATAACTGCCTACTATAAGGAGTAGCAACAAGATAGGCACTAGATATATAATGACACCTCGCTTTTTTTTCTGCTTAGTTTGTATATTACGCCATAACGCTTCCTTGTCTAGCTCTACGCTATGGTTTCTTATTTTACGAATCAGATCTTTATCTATATTATTTAGATCCATGCCTCTTTATTTTTAAGTGTTGTTATTTTTTTTCTAAGAATTTCTTTTGCGCGGGAAAGTGTAGATCGGCAAGTAACTTCTTTCATGCCTAGCATTTCGCTTATTTCCCTATGGGAGTAACCTTCTATTACGTATAAGTTAAAAACGGTTCTATATTTTTCTGGTAGTTCTTTTATCAGTACAAACATATATTCCACTTGTAGATCATCTTCTGCGCTTCCCTTCATAGGGATGATATTCGCTACATCCTCTATTGGAGTTTTTATATTTCTCTTGTGTAACTTTTTTAGTGCTGTGTTGATACATATTTTACACATCCAGCTTTTTATCTTTCCTCTGGTTGGGTCGAACTGGTTGATGGCTTTGAAGACCTTTATAAAGCTATCTTGTAGGATATCCTTTGCATCATCAGCGTTCCCCATATATCTTAGACAGATTGCATAGAGGTATTCGGAGTACTTCATCACCAGAGCTTTCTGGTGATGAGCTGAACCCTTTATGCAACCTGCAAGTATATCTTGATCTGATAGATCCTTATGCATCTAATAAATTTACAAAGTTTTAAGACCAAAATAGATAAAGGACTCTTGTAAGCAGTTTTGCGTTGCTATAATATCTGTTCTTCCTGTAATAGGATCTGCATCCGAATCTATCGTGTCATCTGTTCCAGAATCTTTTTCTACTAGTTCGTAAATAGCTGGATATATTATCTTGACATAATATACGCCTGGATCTATACCCTCAAAAGAGTAGCTCAGCTCTGAATTGGATAAGGTCTTATCCTGTATTAGATTATTCGAGCTATTGTATAGTTCTATAGTAATGTCTTGCACAAGGGGGTCAGACTCACCGTCAAAAACATTTGCATTAGTTCCATTATCGTCGATCCACACTAATCCATCAATACTTATGAGATTTTCAGGTACGGTGAAGTCAGTCGTTTTTTCGCAGCCTTCTGCATCTTGAGTATTGACTTCATAGAACCCAGGAGATATATCTGATATAACAGAGCTATTAGATATTATTGCGCCATCTTTAGACCAAGAATAGCTAATAGGTAAATCACCTCCCACGTAACTAGCTTCTAAAAATCCTGAAACATTGCCATCATCACAAGTGAGATTAGGTAATATTTCTAGCTCACCTATGCTCTCGGTCATCATAAAAGTTACCTGACACTCTAGTCCTGATGCATCTGATATGGTTGCCGTATAGCTTCCTACTGCAAGATCACATATTACTATACCACTCTGATCAAAGGTCATAGGAAAACCTGGCCCTGGTATATCTATAGTATATGGAGAGGCCCCGAAAGTTACAACGACTTCAGTACAACCATCACAAGTTATATCATTGAACTCAAAGCAATCTTCTACAATATCTATCAATCCTGCATCTAGGACTAAGGTTTCCCCACCAGATAAGATAATATTAGATAATTGTCCAAACTGGTTATAATCACTGTCAATGGATTCGTCACTGCCTACATTTTGTGCTGTGGTTTTATGACCGAGTAGTTGCATAACTAGGTCAAAATCTGTATTTATAGGTAGACTAAAACTGTAACTACCAGTTTCAGTTGTTCTACCAGATATAGTTATATTGTTATTAACATTCACTGCTGATATTTCAATGCCTTCTATTGTAGGTTCATTCAGATCTCTTATTCCGTTTTCATTTAAATCTTCCCAGACGGTACCTTGTACATCAGAAACAATATCATCTAGTTGCAAGTTAAAGTAAATTTCCACAGCGTGTGTTTCACCATCATCCCTTAAAAGCTCTCCCGTTATGTTACCTTCAAGTATATCTCCAATATCAGTAGGAAGAGTAACTAGATTAGCTGTAACATATTCATCACAATCCATATCACATTGATATTTGTTTAGATTATCTTCGGAACTTAGTGATATACTTTTTGGTATGTTATTTCCAATAGTAACATCTTTAAATTCTATAGCCAAAAAAATTATATCATTGAATTCTAAGATAGAATAATCTGAGTCGTTTCTCTTTATAAGCGTAACATCATTATATATTATAACAGGTCCTCCATCTCGACTTATACTAATGTAGTCCTCTAGTTCGTCACAAGCACTTAATGATTCTAGGTTGATAACACTTCCAGGTTCTATAGTTTCTGTAATAATCTCACTTTGTGTCAACCCATCTATGTCTATACCTTGGATCGTGATTGTTTTACTTTCACATATAAAAAGATTGGATACAAAGGATCCATCTGAGTTTATAGATAGAATGCTTAATACTTTGTCATCTTCTTTTATCAAAATATATCCATTACTTACACCTTGTTGACTTGGATCATCACAAGAAATAAAATTACCTGTTAAGATCGCCACATTAAATATTGGGAAGCCTATAACGATAATCCCAAGATCTTCATCCGACTCGAATGGGCCAACTTCATTTTCGTAGACCACATCACCACAATCGTTTTTCACGCTCATTATAAGTATTTCTCCTTGTGGGACTTTGCCAGAAAAATGCCCTTCAGTGTTAGAGTAACCAGAGCCAGATGAGCCTCCATCTTTGAGCGAGAAACAAAGTCTGAGTTGGGAAATAATTTCGCCATCTCTATCATGTAACTGTCCACTTATATTTACAAGAGGATGCGGGTAATCACAATTCCAAAAAGAAAAGTGACTTACTTCAGTAATGAACTTGTTATCCACTTTATTAGCAAGAGCTTCTTCTATCCATATGCCTGTTTTTTCATCTAGAGACCAAGTAGGAATTGTCTCCTGAGCTGAACTTGCTAGATCATCAGGGATGGGAAATTCTAGGGTAGCTGTCTGACCATCTGCAATGTTGAGTTTTTCTCCATTATCCGCTTGCAGTTCTACTGCCATCATACCATAACTTTCTAGCTGTACGAGTACCAGCTCATTATTCAGTGCCCTAAGATCACCTGGAGAAGTCACTAGAAAATCTGGATCAGAGGGGTTGTACCAGTGGGTATATACATTTACATTTCCGTTATAATTATTCCCAGATTCGTTCACTATTGTGTTAGCTCTAAGTATTAGTTTCGCACCTTCATCACTAATGGTAACTTCTTGATCTAGGTTAGATGGTCCACTCGATGTTTTTATTTTACGCTCTAATTGTATTTGTATATATGCATCGCCGTCTGTATCTGGATTGACAAATTTATAGCTGGTAAAAAATCCATCTAGCGTGGCTGTAATCAGCGTGCCCTCGGCATTAAAGTTTTTATCGCGTATTTTGAAGAATCCGTTTTCGTCTGTTTGTTTACTGATGCCTATCGTTTGGATACTTGCATTTTCTGCTGGCCTACCGTCTGGCAAAACCACACTGCCGAATACTGTACTAACTATTTCTGTTGTAGGGTCTGGATTGATTATTTCAGGCTCGTCCGTTTCTACAAGATCTTTTCTACAGCCACTGCATAAGATTACAAGTAAGCAAGAAGAAATAAGTAGAGTTTTAATGTAATGATGTTTCATGATTAACTATTTACCCTCAATAGGCTTTTTTGCGGTAGAATGTTGCAACAGATATGTTTTATTTTGGAAAACAAAGGTGGAATAGAAAGATAAACGTCATAATAAGACAATAGAACTGCGGACTTTAACTAGGTTTATTTTCGAGTAGGATCAGTAAGGAGGGAGCACTTGCATAGCTGTTTTATACCATTTCTAGTGCTGTGCAGCATCATCTGTACTTGTCACTACATTTGCTAAGGCGCCTGCAAAAATGATCTGCTAGGTCTTACTTTTGAAATATTTACAGCAGAGCAGAAAGCAAATAATGCAGAGAGTTATGGATGGGTGGATATTGTTGCCTCCTTATTTTATAGTTTCTATCGTTGCTTTTGTGATGATATATTTTAGTTAGGTTTTTATGTCAAATAAATGCAGATAGTTTTTACAAACTTTAATTTCAGTTCACACTATAGCATTATAGATTGTATTCTATGATATGTGAAAATTGATAGGAGAACAATAAAAAATGCTGCCCGATTTTGCAGGCAGCTGAAATTCGTATTTTACCTTTAAATTTTCTTAATCTTTTACCTCGAAGGTAACCTTAAGGTTTACTCTAAATTCAGAGATTTCACCTCCATCTACCACACAAGACTGTGATTGTACAAAGGCAGATTTAATTCCCTTGATAGATTCAGAAGCTTTTTTGACACCTTTTGCAGCAGCATCTTCCCAGCTTTTATCAGAATTTGATAAGATTTCAATTACTTTCATTACAGACATAGTATTTCTATTTTAAGTTTAAAAAATACAAATTTACAACAAATTGTAATACTATGTAATATCTAAACTACTTATTAGGAATTGTTTAGATTGTCGAATGCTAATTGTGCCTTCTCGGAGTCTGGATCGAGGGTAAGACTGTTTTTGTAATCTTGTTTTGCTAGCTCTTTATCTCCTAATAGTTCGTACGAGATTCCTCTGTAGTAATAGGCAAGGGCATTTTGCGGTTCTATGCTGCAGAGGATATTGAACTGTTCATTAGCTTTTTCATACGATTGCTTCTCTAGGTAGAGTAAGCCTGCATTAAGATATGCTTCATGATAGTTTTTATCCATATCGTTAATTCTACGGTAGATCTCTAGTGCCTGATCTATCATGCCGTTGTTCTGATAATAGTAGGCTAAGGAGTGAAAGGCTCGCGGGTTATCATCATCTAGACTTGTGGCTGTTTTATAATATATAAGTGCTTTTGAATTCTGCTCCTCTTCGTACATATTACCTAGAATTAACCACCCATCAGTGAGATCAGGATCTAGTTCTATTGCGGTCTGGAATTCTTCTTTCGCTTTATCTATCTCTCCCATAGACCTATAGATCATTCCTCTCATGAAATGTCCTTCGGCGTTCTGAGGATCTTTGACCAATACTCCCTGAAGGGTAAGCAAAGCTTCTTCTGATTGTTTTAGGATAAACTGTGTTTCGCTAAGTTTAAGTAAGGTAGGTATTCTACCAGGAAAAAGAAACTTAGCCCTTTCCATAGTTTGTATGGACTCCTTAGACTTGTAATAATCCATGTAAAGATCAGATAAGAAATGATAATAAGAGGGCTGTAGCGAGTCGATAGCTATAGCGGCTTGCATATCAGCAATGGCCTCGTCATATAGCTCTTTTTTATAAAATAGATTAGCTCTATCTACAAGTAATTCTGGATCAGAAGCATTAGACTTTATAACCTGAGTGATATTATCTATATCCTGATCTCCCGTAACTTTACCTGTACTTACCACAGCTTTAGTCTCTTCTTTACAAGCTGAAATTACAAGTAGTAGAATAATGATAAAAGTACTATGCGTACGAAAAGAAAAATTCACGTTGCTTATTTTTTATACCAAAGTACAATTTCTAAAAATTTATTTACAAAATCAGGTAGAGTCATATTTATATTTCAGTTCTTACCTGATTTAGACTTTTTAGTATCCTGAGTAACATTTTACAACTATTATATAACGCTGAACTCATCTGGTCTCCCTGGTTTTTCGGTGTAATCTTTGCATTAGTTAAGTAACTAGTAAATAGCATAGATGAAAATATTAATAATAGGAGGAGGTAATATGGGATTGACCTACGCGACTAGCTTCCTGAATGCTCGTATAGTAACGGACGAACAGCTTATTATACTAGAGAAATCACCAGATAAAGCCGAAAAACTCAAAAAGCTAAGTATCGGTACCGTATATGGCACGGCTGGCAGTTACATTAAGGAAGCTGATCTTATCATTTTGGCGGTAAAGCCACAGGACATACAAGCTTTATTTGACAGTATAAGAGACCATATAGATAAGCAGCAAGTCTTCCTTTCTATAATGGCAGGGATAACAACGGCGACAATTAGTGATGCTTTAGGTATTTCTAAGATAATCAGAGCTATGCCTAATCTTCCTGCTCAGATAGGAGAGGGTATGACTGTGTTTACCTCATCGGATGATGTGACTAGGATAGAATTGGTTACAGTACAGAACCTAATCAATGCAACTGGCAAAAGCATATATGTAGAAAACGAGCAGGCTATAGATGCCGCGACTGCGCTATCAGGCTCAGGTCCGGCCTATGTTTTTTACTTTATGAATGCCATGATACAGGCTGCACAATCCCTAGGATTTAAAGAATCTGAAGCGGAACTGTTAATCTACCAGACCTTCTCTGGAACGATAGATCTGTACAATAAGCATAATCATAATTGCGGAGAATGGATAGCAAAGGTAGCGTCTAGAGGTGGTACGACAGAGGCAGCCCTGAAGACTTTTGCCGCGAATGATCTGCCCCAGACTATAAAAAAAGGTATTACTTCAGCTTATGAGCGAGCAGAGGAACTCAGTAAGTTGATAAAGAAATAATAGGAATAACTCTTTTTATGTCAATTAGTATAGAGGCTTAAATTAATTCTATGCTATTTTTACATTTTACAGATATCAGAAAAATATTAAAAAAGTATAGTAGATGAGTAATTTTGATTTTAAAGCACTGACGGCACATTGTAAGGAGTATGGATTTATTTTCCAATCGAGTGAAATATATGACGGGTTATCAGCTGCTTATGATTACGGACCTAATGGTGTAGAGCTTAAGAATAATATCAAACAGTACTGGTGGAAAAGTATGGTACAGATGCATGATGATATTGTAGGCCTAGATGCTTCTATATTTATGCATCCTAAGACATGGAAAGCATCAGGGCATGTGGATGCATTTAATGATCCATTAATAGATAACAAGGATTCTAAAAAAAGATATAGAGCAGATCAGCTGATAGAGGGTTATTGCGAAAAGATAGAGGCTAAGATTACCAAAGATGTAGTGAAAGCGAAAAAGCGTTTTGGCGATAGTTTCGATGAGAAACAATTCAGAGAGACGAATGGTAGAATTATAGAAAGACAGAAAACCATAGATAGTGTTCTGGGAGATATGAATAATTTACTAAGAGATGAAAATATGGAAGGTCTACAAAAACTGATTGTAGATCTAGAAATTGCTTGCCCAGAAAGCGGCTCCAGAAACTGGACGGAGGTAAGACAGTTTAACCTTATGTTTTCTACACAGCTAGGAGCGATAGCGGGGGAAGAAGGTAAGTTATATTTGAGACCAGAAACAGCGCAAGGGATATTTGTAAATTTTCTAAACGTCCAAAAAACATCTAGGAAGAAAATTCCATTCGGTATAGCGCAGATCGGTAAGGCATTCAGAAACGAGATTGTTGCAAGACAATTTATTTTTAGGATGAGAGAATTTGAGCAGATGGAAATGCAATTTTTTGTTAAGCCAGGAGAAGAAATGAAATGGTATGATTACTGGAAACAGACAAGAATGCAATGGCATGAGAAGATAGGTTCGCCAACATCTAAGCTACGATACCACGACCATGATAATCTAGCACACTATGCTAATGCTGCTGTAGATATAGAATTTGAGTTTCCATTTGGATTCAGAGAATTAGAAGGGATACATTCTAGAACAGACTTTGATCTCAAAAGTCATCAAGAACTTTCCGGTAAAAAACTACAATACTTCGATCCAGAAATGAATGATAACTATACGCCGTATGTGGTAGAAACGTCGATAGGTTGTGATCGTATGTTCCTTGCTCAGGTTACGAATGCTCTGCAAGAAGAAACAGTGCCAGATGCAAAAGGAAAAGAATCTACCAGAACAGTAATGAAATTACATCCATCTATAGCGCCTGTAAAATGCGCAGTATTACCACTGCTTAAGAATAATGAGGAACTGACAAAAGCAGCATCGGACTTATATGATCAAATAAAAGGATCGTTCAACGCGAACTACGAAGAAAAAGATACGATAGGAAGAAGATATAGAAGGCAAGATGCCATCGGTACACCTTTCTGTGTAACAGTAGATCACCAGACACTAGAAGACAATACCGTAACGATTAGAGGAAGAGATAGTCTAGAACAGGAGCGGATTGCGATGTCAGAAGTGGAAGGTATAGTAAGCAAGTCGTGTAAGATGCCTTTGTAGGCTCCTTTGTCTGAACAAGGATTTATAAGATTACTGGATAATATAGGATTTGAAAAGAAACTGTAACCCTACCGATCCTTGTTCAGAAATTTTTACTCAAACGGAAAAATAATTTCCAAAAAAGAGATGCTATTGACAGGCGTGTTTTCTTTCTCTAGAACTTCTAGTTCGTTATCGAGGGCTCTGATAAATACGCAACCTACTTGCAGGTTGTTTACGACCAGTTTTCCTTCCACATTACTCTGTCCTTTTCTTATTTCATTGATAAAATTACTTCTGTCTTCTACGTTGCTATATAAGGTAATGTCTACTCCCGGTAATGGATTTCTTTCCGTACAACTTGCATCTATACATTTACTTACCGTAATGTCTAATGTTGCCACCTGAGTACTTGTCGGCATTTCTTCTTCCTCCTCAGGCAGGATCTCGTCTTTACAGGATAAAAAAGAAAAACATATAAGTAGAGATAGGACGAGGGATTGCTTATTTAGAATAAACATAATTGCATTTTTGGAAAGATATAAGATCTTGTTTCTGAGTTTCTATTAATAATTGTTCTTCAGACAAGCTGGCTATAACAAGACTGAACCCATCATGAGGTTGAGCTTCAAAAGAGCCATCAGCTGCCAGTTGTAGATCAGTAGTAAAAAAACCTCTGAGTATGTATCCATCAGCGGGATTTTCTCGTGCTATAATTTCTATATCCATATTTACATTAAGGGGGTCTATAAAGCCTTCGCAGTCTACAGAGTCATTTTTATAGATTCCTATGAGAGGATCCATGGGTTCATCTGGAGTAATAATTTCTTCTGAACCACATGAAAGTATAGTAAAGAAGAGTGCTAAGTAGAAAAGTGTTCTGTATGTCATTTGCTTTTGTTATGGTTAAAAATATATTTTTCTATCTTTCTAGATCTTCATCTGTAATAATCTGAGATTGGAATCCTATAGGGTTAAATGGAGCTTTCTGAGGATTCTCATCATCATCAAAATCCTCCCAACCAATTACCTCTTTTAGAAATTCTTCTGCGTGTCTAATGATGAAACCTTTAGTCAACTCATGAGGTCTTAAGATCTCTAAATTCTTAGGGGGTCTAGGTTCTCCATACCCTTCTATGTGTGGGTACATGATCATGACTAATATTTTACCGTTAAATAACTGCTGATATACTAGAGCGCCATTAGACTTTATAAGATTTCTTTTCGTATTACTGTTTTCTATTTTTTCTGCTATTCCGCTATAATCTTTACCTAACGTAAGGAAAACAACTTCTAAATTTTCCATTTCTGCCTTCGTATCTATTTCAGCACTCAGACCTGTTTCATGTACTATGGTTCTAAGTGTTCTTTTTATAAGAGGTTTAATTTTTTTTGGCCATGCAGCTCTGTATTTTACAGTATTTTCAAGTATTTCATTATACTGATTCACTTTTGACTGTAATGTTCCTAAGTCCATATTTCGTTTTTTAGTATTGTAGTAATTTTTCTATCGTTGAAGATATGTTTTGTTTTGGTAAATATATATTCTCTAGATTAGCAGCAAAGGGAATAGGGGTATCTAGACTTGCACATCTCATAACTGGAGCGTCGAGAAACTCGAACATATGCTCAGAAATGTAGGCTGATATCTCACCTCCTATTCCACCGATTAAGGAGTCTTCATGTAAGATAAGTACTCTGCCCGTTTTCTTTACAGTCGCTTCTATCGATTCGTAATCTAATGGATTTAGACTTCTTAAATCTAGAATATCTGCAGAAATGTCTTGCGCATCACATACTTCTTCTGCCCAGTTGACAGCTTGTCCGTAGGTGATGATGGATAATTCTTCACCTTCTTTTCTGAGGATAGCTTTGCCTATAGGTACGGTATAATAATCGTCTGGTATTTCCGCCGTACTCGATCTATACAATGCCTTGTGTTCAAAGAACATAACTGGATTAGGATCATCTATAGCGGCTAGGAGAAGTCCCTTGGCATCATATGGAGTAGATGGAAATACCACCTTTAGTCCTGGCGTATGAACGAACCACATCTCGTTAGTCTGAGAGTGGAAAGGCCCTGCCGCCACACCTCCTCCAGCAGGCATCCTGATAACCGTATCTGCAGCATGTCCCCATCTATAATGTACCTTGGCAAGATTGTTAATAATCTGGTTAAACCCACAAGTAACAAAATCTGCAAATTGCATCTCCACCATAGACTTAAACCCTCTAAGACTTAGTCCCATCGCGATACCTATAATAGCACTTTCGCACAGTGGTGTATTTCTTACTCTATCTTTTCCAAAAGCTTTCAGAAAACCATCCGTTATCTTGAACACGCCACCATAATCAGCTATATCCTGGCCCATAAGGATAAGATCTTTATGCTTTTCCATGGACAACCTGAGTCCATCGCTGATGGCATCAATATATCTTTTTTCGCTTTTTTTCTTTTTCTTGGGTTTGTGTTCTTTGTGAATGTAGGGCGCGTAGACATCCTCTATCTCTAGAGCAGCGGTACTTTCTATAGGCGCTTGCGCTGCTGCGATATCCAGCCCATTTTTTATTTCAGTTTTTATGTCAATTTTTAATTGCTCTATACTTTCTTCATCTATGATACCCTTATGTAATAGGTATTGCTCAAAATTAACGATGGGATCTTTTTCTGCCCACTCAGCCATGAGTTTTTTGGGAACATATTTTACCCCAGATGCTTCTTCGTGTCCACGCATTCTGAATGTCTTGCATTCTACCAGAACAGGCTCAGGCTTTTTTCTCATCGAGGTTGCTAGCGATTTTATAGTATTGTATACTTCTACAATATTATTACCATCGATCATTACTGACTTCATGCCATAACCTATGGCCTTATCTACTAAGTCCTTGCAAGCATATTGTTCAGAAGTCGGTGTAGATAGACCGTAACCATTATTTTCTATGACGAATATGACAGGTAATTTCCATACGGAAGCAACATTCAGCGCTTCATGGAATTCTCCCTGGCTGGTGCCGCCTTCTCCTGTAAAAGCTAAAGATACTTTTTTCTGTTTGCGGATCTTATGCGCCATCGCTACACCTGCCGCTAGAGATAATTGAGGGCCTAGATGCGAGATCATACCCACTATATTATAATCTTTGGCTCCGAAGTGAAAAGATCTATCTCTACCTTTTGTGAAACCCATAGCCTTTCCTTGCCACTGGCAAAATAGACGTTCTAGAGGCACCTTTCTTGTAGTGAAAACACCCAGGTTTCGATGCATGGGAAAAATCATTTCATCGTCTTGTAGAGCTGCTGTACAACCTACAGAAATAGCCTCTTGTCCTATGCCAGAGAACCATTTAGAGATCTTCCCTTGTCGGAGTAGGGAAAGCATTTTTTCCTCTACAAGCCTAGGTTTGAGTAATAAGTTATACAAAGATAATAATTGCTTATCTGAGAGGGTATTTTTGATATTATCTGTTTTTTTAACCATAATAGCTAATAATGAATTTCGAATGTACAATATTCATAAAAATTAAAGAAGTATTATTTCCTAAGAAATGAGAATAGGGAAATTGTTTATAAATTGCATTATGAAGATATTCATATTGTTTTCATTCGCGATTTTTGCTTTTTCTTCTTGCAATGATGACCTGCCATCTAGAGGATTTACCTTAGAATCGTACGCAGACTATCATGCTGATCTTACTACGTCGGATCAGCTAGTGGCCTGTGCTGCTGGAGGTCAAGACGGTATATTAGACACAGAAACATACCCTATAAGTGTATTGTACTATCCATTTCCTGATGCTCAAGATATCAGATATTATGAGACGGAGAATCTTTTATCTGATCCCGAGGATCTCAGTACTTATGAAGAGAAGACCTTGTTTAGAGAAGGGCTATTCGGTGAATTCATGGGAAGATTCGTATTGACAGAGATCGTTAATGATAAGTATGTACGCGTTTCTTTTAGGACTCAAGATACTTTATGGTATTCTAAGGCGATACAACTCAGGACCAACGAGAAATCTACTATTTATAATCCTAATCTATGTGCAGTAGATCTTACGGACAAATTTCAGCCAGTGTTCACATGGGATGAGGGTAGCACAACAGAAAACATTATTTTTTTCCAGTTGCTAGTATCAGAAAATAATACGGTCTATTCTGGTACCTATACAGAAGATCCCGTGTTCAGATATTATGATACGTCTAATGTCGTATTTAATGTAACTAAAAATTTTCCAGTCCCTACATTGACAGAAGGAGAAAATCTAAGATTTATCCTCATGGGTATAGGAGCCGACAACTGGGTAAACTTGATATCAGGTATTAATTTTACAGTAGAATAATATGTTATCATATAAGTTTGTCAAGTCTAAATTTTTATGGATTCCTGTCTTGGTGCTGTACGCGATGCTACATCTTGCTAAGTTAGAACTGTATCCGCTTTGCCTTTTTGGAATGTACTCTTTGCCGCTAGAAGAAGTAGTAGAAGAGTATAGCCTCTTTATTGTAAAGATAAACGGTGAAGAGCTAGACTACAAAAATATGCCCTACAAGAAGTTTCTCATGATTAATAATACGCTGCGGAAATATGGAGCCATGATCGAAAATGAGCATGTAGATCCTAGTGTCTTCACCCTAAGGAAAACGATGGAAAGAATACCCGGTAGTTTTCTAGACCTGTCTCTAGAGAAACCATATCATTATAGCGATCCAGAACAAAAATTATTAGACTGGTTACATCGTTTCCTAGATCTAGAAAAGACAGATCTAATTACTGTAGCTAAGCAGGATTATATTCTGCTAACAGATAGACACTATTCTATTATAGGATCTAATATTATTGCAGGTGAATAAGATCAGCCATTATAATAATTATCTGCTTTTCTATTGTGTAGTTTTTTTAGTCTTTTACGTCTTCAGGATTTTTGATGGATTGACGATTACTCAGCTAGTTCAGCCATGTTTTTTTGAGCCGCATGAGGACCCTTTGGTGTGGATATTTATCGCCACAGGGATTCCTACTTCAGTAGTTCAAAATATCTGGATATCACTAAGTCTAGATGTTCTGGTTCCTATTATTGTGGGTCTAGTACTATACTTTTCGCTAAAGCAAAAGAAGTCTTTTGAGCTAATCTTAATACATCTTTTTCTATTTAATTTTTATCTCCTTGTAGTGTTCAGTTATCCTAGTCTATCCATAAAGAAGTTCTTGGGACTTGCCCTACTTCCTATTCTTTTTTTAGCTAAGGATAAGAAAGCCTATCAGTTTCTATTCAGTGTTTTCAGATACTATGTACTTTTTATTTTTAGCTCATCGGCATTGTGGAAAATAGGCAGAGGATCTATCTTTCAGGAAAATCAGTTTGTCTATATTTTACAGGAACAGCATCTAGAACAATTACACTTTTTCCCTGATCATATAGTATCTACTATTGTGAGCTACCTTATAGCGCATCCGGAGATAGCAAACTTATTATTTTTAGGCGCAGTGGTTTTACAATTGATCTTTGTGGTTGGGTTTTTTTCGCGACGGTGGGATCCTTTTCTTGCATTTTCATTATGTGTTTTTGTAGTCTCTGACTTTTTGTTTATGAGAATAGAATATTGGGAATTTTTAGTATTTCTGCCTTTGTTTTTCTCATTGGGACAGGAGGACGATACTTTTTTTGCTACATCTTAGACGCCTGAAGTTTTACGTTAGCCTATATTACACTAATTATGTATTGCATTATTCTTTTATGAAAGAATAATTATCTTATTTATGATAGTTTATAAGAAATTTTGTTAATTGTAAAAGGCTACGGAATAGGAATTTTATTCAGAAAAGAATGCTTAATACGAATAGGAATTTGCATTATATAGAGAAAAAATCAGCAAGCCTTTATTATGATGAAATATGAAAAATAGATGGTTAGTTAAGTGTAACTCTAAGGTTGTGAGCTATGTAGAATAATAATTTGATTTTGAATTTTAGAAGCGTGAACAGTTATTCAGGTTTTATTTTGAATAAGTTGTTCATGCTTTTTTATTTATCCCGTATTATGCAGAAGAGAATCTAATGGTTCTGAAAGAGTTGAAATGTATAGCGCTACGCTTGATGTTTCATAACTCGCGCCACATTACTCAGTAGCGGAATATTGTCTAAGTTACTAAAATCCTATAAATTTGTTGCTCTTTCAACCCTCATAAAGAAGTTCTAAAGCTTAATTCGGGTTAAAATACTAACTTATAAGAATTATTTTCAGGGACATTTATAAAATCTACTTATTTTTATTAATCAGTCCCGCAGTAATATTTTTAAATCATCTTAATCCAGGTATTTTGATTTTACGCAAGCATTCTATTTTCGTTATAGTCACCCTATTAAGTATTCTAATACCTTCTAGTGGCGGGGCACAGCAAGAGATTAGAAATTTTATTTTTGGGCACAGTCTGATACATCATGAGTTCCAAGTTAATCCTACACCAAGTCAAGAAACATCGGTACCACACTGGATGCATTTTCTAGCGCAAGCTGGGGATGATGAATATTCAGTAAGTGGACAGTATGGATTCTTGCCTCAGCATGATAACTTGCCTCCTATTGCCCAGTGGGGGTTCGATGTTGTTCCATCTGCATGGGAGTCTGATTATGAATCTTTCGGGGATGCTGGTTTTACCACCATAATGATTACGCCGGGTAACTTTATACAGTGGCAAGGTCCTGAAGAGTTATATTATAACGACGACGTTTCTCCAGTAAGTGCTACACAAACGATATTTAACTGGTGCAATGAACAAGAGGAAGATCTCCGATTTTATATCTACGAGAACTGGCCGGATATGGCTGGATACCTAGGGGGTGGTTTTCCTCCTACAGAGCAAGAATGGAATCTATATAACGAATATCTCAACGGTGATTTTCATGATTGGTTTTTACAGTACTATCATCTGCTTAGAGAATCTATTCCGTCTTCATGTATCCGTATGATACCCACAGGCCCTATTATCAGTAAGTTATTATTTACAGCTCCCTATGATCAGATTCCTATAGATCAGTTATACGAAGATGACGCTCCACACGGTAGAGCGAGTATATATTTTTTAGCTTCATTGGTTACCTATATGTCCATGTATGAGAAGGAGGCACCAGAATACTTTGTAGTGGATGATATTATTCATCCTATCATAAGAGATAATTACGAGGATGTAGTGAGCTTTATATGGGAAGAATTAAATAGTTTTAATGATGCAGACGGAAACTCCTTAGTGTTTTGTTCCCTGGTTTCCTCTAATGATGAGGTAGTTTCTTCTGAACAATCCTTCTATCTTAGACCTAATCCAGCAAGTCATAATTTGACAATTTCTGGAGATATAAATTATAAAGGTATTAGCATATACGACGGCTTAGGAAACCTACATGATGCATATAGTAGTGTGAGTGGATCGGAAATATCTATTGACATAAGTAATTATACTTCTGGTTTCTATATTGTACAGCTCATAGATGAAAAGCAGAATAGTATTTCCCATAAGAGATTACTCATAACGGATCATAATTAAGATTAAACTATTTTTACGACTGCTGCATCGCCTACTTTTTCATAACCTATTTTGGTATAGATTGCATTGGACGTTGGATTTTTTGCATCTGTAAAAAGAGAGCAAAATTCATAAGATTCTAGTAATATGGAGCTTAGCTGATGTACCATGGAGGTGGCATAACCGTTTCCACGATGTTCTACAGGGGTGTAAACAAAGTTTATGACGATACCTTTATCTGCTGGTCTAGCGCTTTTGACCATGGCTACATTTTCTTTTGTTTTCCATAAGTAGATTGCCTTTTCCGCAATCCCTTTTTTAGCAAAATCTAGTGACTGTTCTTCTGTCATGAAATCTAAGACTTCCTTACAGAACAAGCATAACCATCCAGCCACTAATGGTAAGTCAGCTTCTGTTGCGATGTATAATGCACCTTCTGAGGATTGTATAGCTTTTAGTTTCGTAATTCTATAAACCATCTGTTCCATAGTAATTTCCCAGGACTTTTTACTTAGGCTACAATACCTTCTGGCTAGAGCTATGGCTAGATTTTTTTCCCCAATAATACAAGGTATCCGTATGTTATGATTAAAGAGGTAGTCTGATATTTGATCTATGTATTCTACTGATCCAGCTATGATGAAATTATGCTGAGTTTTTATAATAGTAAAAATTACTTGGTCCTTTTTCATCCCTGAGATGAAGTATTCGTTTTCTTCTGCTGTAGTATCTTGTCGCGCATAAAGAATTCCTAGTGAAAGGTTGTTTTCGGAAGGTTTCTCTGATAAGAATGGTTTTACCTGCTCTAGATATAAATGGATATCTGTATGATTGTGTATGTTTATCATATGATTATGGCTACGAACAAATATCTTAATTTTTCTGTTGCCTATCCTTATGCCGTATGTATAGATTAATAAATATTCTTCGACTTATACGATTATCTCCTAAGATAGTGTTCTATGCTTATGCTTACTATCGACCGGCTTCTCTGTCGAGCAATCTTATAGAAAAACTGCAGGACTGCTTGAGTGCGCAAGGACTTTCATTATGTAGGGATGATCTGAAAAGAATAAGCTATTACATTGTACTAAATAGGATTATGATCTCCAGTTTTGCCATACTAAGGGGGGAGCGTCTTACTACAAGAGAAAAATATCTAGGATCTTTAATGGGCGCATTTACACCTGTCTATGATGATCTTATGGATGATGATTTCTTCACCCATGAGGAGACTAGAGCATTTATGCAAGGTGATATCTCAGATACCAATTCATCTAAGCAATGGCTTATAGCTTTCTTGTACGATGAGATATCATCTATTCATCCCTCCATCGATCTTTTTGATAGGTATTTTGATCAGGCGGGGATAGCGCAAGACAGGAGTATAAATGAACAAAAAGATAGAACAACATCACTAGAAGCTACAAGAGATATTACATATCAAAAGGGTGGAAATTTCTGCTTGTTATTTAGGTCTGGACTTTTTCATGACTGGTTAGAAGGAGAAGAGAGTGCTTTGTATTTGCTAGGAGGAATGACACAATATGTGGATGATATTTTTGACCTGCAGAAAGATGTTACAGATAGCACGTATACGATTCCTGCTAAAATATTATCTGTAGATAATATCAGAGCAGATTATAAGCGAAGCATATCCAGGTGTTATAATGCATTCTTGGAAACAGCTTACAAGAAATCTAATATCAAGAAATTCTGGAGTATACAGTATCTGACCTTGAGTAGGGGATTCGTAGCTATGGATCATTTTAGCAACTCGCCAGTCATAGAATCTATAGAAATGATAACTAGCTTAGATAGACAGATGCTTGTTGTGGATATGGAGAAAATCCAGAATGTATGGAAGAATATAATGTACCTTATAAATTTTAAAAATTAGATTCTAAGTCTTTAGCAATTGTATAAAAGAAATTTGATCCCACCCCTAATTCTGATTCTACCCATAAGGATCCTTTATGAGAATTGATAATCAGCTTGCATAAGGCAAGACCTATTCCCGATCCGTCATATTCTTTCTGGGAGTGAAGTTTAGTGAACATTGTAAAGATGGTATCCAGATAAGTTTCTTTTATACCAATAGCATTATCTTGTATGCAAAACTGATGATGTGTTGGACTATCTAGATAGGTAAGTTTTATATCGAGCGGTCTATGCTCATCTCGAAATTTTATGGCATTATATATAAGATTCTGAAGAACTTGTTCTATTAGTTTTTTATCAAGACAGATAGTCAAAGGCATACTAACTACTTCAATGTTTGCCTCTACTGAAAGAAAATAGTCCTTCTGATCTTTTAAGAATTCAGAAAGGAAATCAGAATAGTTGATTTTTTCTATTGTTAGCATCTGATGATCTACCCGAGAGTAATTTAGTAGTGTTTCTACTAATTGCGAAAGCTTGTTACTTGTTTTTTCTATATAATCTATTTGTGTGTTTCCTTTTTCATCTAATTTTTCTCTGGAGCTATTTTGAAGTAAGACCGCAAATTTATTGATCTGATTTATTGGAGATTTTATATCATGTGAAACTAGATAAGCATATTTTTCTAACAGCATGTTGCTTAACTGTAAGCTTTCTATAAGGTTCTTTTTTTCTGTTATGTCTCGAATTATAGCAACCAAGTACTTATTCTTCATTTCATCTACTAGAATACTTTTTTTAGTGGAGATAGAAAGTAGATTGCCTTTTGCATCAGTTATACTCTCTTCATTAGTATTCGTTTTTCCTGTGCTGAAAACAAGCTCGTCTTTTTCCCAAAACACCTTTGCTTGGTCAGCTGGAAATAAGTCGAAATCCGAATTACCTATCATATCCTCCTGGGCGTATCCAGTTAGTTGGCAGAATGCGTTGTTGACGTAGACCCACCTATGATCAATATCTTTTACAAATAGTGGATCTGCTATATTATCTAATATAGTTTCTAAGAAAGAAAGTCTGAAATCACTCACAACTAATTATTTTAGATAGAGCCTAAGCTTATCTTGCGTAATACTAATATTGGTTTCCTAGGGGTGTAAAAAAACGAATAAAAGGGTGTGAACATTCTCAATGTACAAATAAAATAGGAATAGGGCGAAAATTACAACTCTTCTCCTTCCACATTAACCATGAGGATATCTCTGTCAAATAGGTACAAACCACTCTTATCGTCGCCTATAAGTTCTAGCTTATCATTCATAGTTCTTGCAAGAGCTTCCTCCTCTACCTGTTCTGCAACATACCACTGTAGAAAATTATGGGTAGCATAATCTTTTTCTCGTAAGGCTATTTCTACCAAGTTATTTATACTTTCAGAGACCATAATCTCATGGCTAAGAAGTTCTTTGAAAGCATGCTTTATAGATGGAAAAGTTTTGTTAGGTTGTTCGAATGCAGGAATTACAGCAAATCCACCACGATCATTAATAAAGTGTATAAGTTTCAGCATATGCTCCCGTTCTTCCTCACTATGTCTGTAAAAAAAGGAAGTAATATTGTTAATGCCAGGTTGTATTTCTGCCCAAGATGCCATAGCAAGATATACCTGAGAAGATTGGCCTTCGATTTTTACTTGCTCGTTGAGCGCTGCTTGCATCGTTTTAGATAACATTTTCTATTTTTTTATTTTAGAACTCTGAATAAGGAATGACTAAGATAACACTATAAATATTCGGAGTGTTCACCTTACACGCTAAGAATTAGTCTAAATTAGGGAGTTTAGATCTAAATGTAGTTGTCATAAATCATCTATGCAAAATGCTGACAATTACAAAAGCAAGGATTGTACAGACTATACCATACATAAAGAAGTTATAACACCATCTTAGGTACTCATATTTTTTACCTAGTGACTTGCCCAGAAAGAATAGATCTCTAGTGATAGAATTATCTAACTTCTCATTGTCAGCGACAACTTGTTGCATTCCTTTTTCATAAGCCTCAAAATTCATTTTGTAGTAATTGCCAAAGAAAAATAAATTAGATTTTTTTGCAGAAATCATATCTTCAGTTGTAATTCCAGACATATCTATAGGCCTGGTAGATAAAGTGGCAAAGATCATAGAGATTGCACTTACAATGGCTAGAACTGCGGTGGGTATCATTAGATTTTCATTGGTGTAAAATCGGGCAACAAGCATAGGTATAGCTACTGTAATTATAATAGCATTGACACTTAGCATAATATTAGCTTTGTTATCTGCAATAGCACTTAGGTCTATATGATTCCTTAGAGCCGTCTTCAGCTGAGTCTGTGCACTTTTACTCGATCCTATTGTCAGCATTTTATTCTTTTTTCTAGCTTTCTTTTTTCTTTTCTGCACTTCTTTTATGAGGCGCTGAAGGTTTTCTGACTTACCTTGCTCAAATAATCTTTTACCTTCCTCCGAACAATAAGTATGAAAATTAAAGAAAGAAATATTCTCTTGGAGCCATGATTTTTGATTTACCTTTTTGTCAGAAAAGTTGTTTTTCTCCTGTCTTAGCTGCTCGGCTATTCTACGATAATTTACATTAGCAAGTCCACTTAGGTCCGCATCTCTTATAAGCTGACATAGCTTTTCCTTACCTTTCCATTCTATTTTTGTAGCTTGGATGCAGGCTATAACCTTATTAATCTTATTGCTGTCAAATAAATGCTCTTCTAAGAATTTTCTAGCGATTTCAGCACTATGATGTTCATGGTTTTCAGGATCTATGTAGAAACCGGTATCATGAAAATAAGATGCGATTAAGAGTATCTCTTTGTCTGTAGAGTTGAGTTTAGCCTCCTTAGCAAGTTCTTTTGCAGAATTGACCACGCGTAGTGTATGATCATAATTATGGTATGGAAGTTTTCTAAACACTTCATTTTCAAAGATGCGCTTTACATATGCATCTACCGACATCAGGATATCACTCATAGGTTTTATAATTACAGGACGGTTACTCTAAGTGCTTTTAGACCTTCAGCGCCTTGCATGGTATCGAGCACTAGATCTTCATATGCTTCATCTACATAGCCTTTATCTATTAAGTAATTAATATAATCTATGTATTCATTTTTATCATCTTCATCCAGATATACTATAGCAATCTTTCCAGCAACGGTAAGTCTTTCTTTAGTCCCTTTAATTATTGCTTTATCTATTCTTTTTTTCAGTATTTCGTACCGTACATTGTAGGAACCATCTACATCAAATTTCTTTTCGTCCATCCTGAATCGTATGGATAGAGGATGATTATAGACGAATATAAGTTCTGCGGTCTCTAGACTTATAGATAATTCAGGCTGAATTTTTTTAACAAGCCGAGTTATTTCACATGTATTTACAAGCTGCCATAACCTAAAATTCTGAAGATCATATTTTCTGAATTTCTTATCTTTCAGTAAGGATTGTCCTACGTACATATTATACTCTACTCCATCAGTTTTGTATTTCTCAAAATAATGAGGAAGATACTTTTGTAGTTTCTTTTCATCTTTAGAAAGAAATTTTGAAATCGTATTTCTTACTTTAACTACACTATGTTCGAAGGATCTTCTTCTAGTGTAAATCACACCTATTTCAGGATCTAATCTGCTTAAGTAATTTTTATAGACCTTTGAGGGAAGATCGGAATACCTTGAATACAGATCATGTAACATAGGATGAATCTCATTTACAAGAAAACTTACAATTTTTGTTTCGTCATTAGAAACAAAATTATTATTTAACTCTTGCAGCTTATTTTCTATTTTTGTTTTATAGGCATCTAATAGAAATAAGGTGTCTTTTCTTAGCCATTTGCTCACGACCTCTAACAATAATTCTAGATTTTCTTCTAGATCTTGCTGGATCATAGCACTCCTCATTATACTAGAACTAACGATATCAGACTGAGCGTACAAAGGATGTACATCCTGAAAAACAATAGGGGCAATAGCTTTGTCTAAACCTTTGCTCTCAGAAATATATTGTTCTAAGGCTACTTGCTGGAATTTCCACTCTACGCTAGGATGTATAGATGTAAAGTTCTGTTGTATTATCGCTGCTACGGATGCTTCTATCTTTTTTAGATAGCGATCATAGCCTAACTCTATGATGTTGAATATTTCTTTTAATTTGACTACAGTTAGGGCATTGAACACATCAGGAATTTTAGATGCTAATCCTAAAATTCCACATATATTGTTTTTTGGATCTGTAATGGGATTAAGTATTATACTTCGATAACCTTTTGCCGCTAGCAGTTTCTCACCTTCAGACTTATACTTTATAGTATTCAGGTCAGAGATGTATTCTGGTAACTTCTCCACCATTATCTTATGAAATATACCACCTTTATTGTCTGAATTATCTATGTAGTCTATTTCACTAATATCAGATTTGCCTGTTAGGCTGAACTTGGTATTTTCTTGGATTTCTTCAAAGTTGAGGACCATATTTCCGCATTCTAAATCTTTTATTTGCAAAAAGCTTTTAATATAGCTTGCTAGAATAGGCAAGAAGTCGTTTTTATCTATTTTTTCGCTTTCATATCTTACCCACTGTTTCAGCTGTGACAAGGTCTCTATCTCAGTTATATCATGAAGTGTTCCTACAGTAAAGCCGGTGAAAGCAAATTGATCTAGCGGTAATTTTTCATTCCATAGTTCTTCATTTTCATAATGATGTATCAGATGATTAATTTCTGGCTGAGATAATTTAGGTGGATCTCCTTTTATGCTTACATCTACAAAATCGAAGTTTACTAGGGTCTGGTAATGCTTTTCTATTCCTTGACCGATATGCCTAAGGGTGAGTATCTCATTCGTATTGAATGAGAGATTCTGGTTGTAAAATTTATTGAGTATATATACGGAAGCGTCCCTGGTTGCGAAATTTTTATAGCTAAGTAATTTGCTAGGGTCTACTTTCATTAACCATTGATCATCGTTGATCATATTTTCTAATGCAGCAGTCTTAACGATCATATTTTTTTTGAAGGGCGCAGCTATATAACTTAATTGATCAATAAAAAGCATAGAAGGCACTATAAGATCTACTAAAGTTTTGAAATGTGGGTGAACTGCTAATTCCTCTAAGGTAATAACCCCTTCTTGAGTTAAGACATTATTTTTTTCTATGATGGGAAGTAATACAGATTTTGTGCCGTCGCAAGCATTGCACATGCGTTTTTCGAGACCATCTATATAAGGCGTGAAGCTGAAAGTGGACTGTATATCATCAACAGACATGTTTAGAAACTTGATCACATCTCCTACAGAGGCGTATTCTTTTTCTAAAATATTTTCAGCAACCTTATTAGAAACCTTACCCATATTATATTTCTTACTTTTTGTATGTCAAAATTAATACCAATCATAACGTAGTAAAGTGATTATGGTTATTTTCTGACCATGGATTAAACTTAAAATACAAATTAAATCATAATTAACAAGAGCTATAGGGTATATATGTATATGCTCTTTTAGGAAGTGAGAGGCTACTTATCTATAAGACACTAAGTAATAATATACAGGGCAAAGCAAAAAAAAAGATGCTCCACAAAGTGAAACATCTTTTATTTTATACTTTTTGCAAGTATTTTCTTAGTTACATTCGAAACCTAAAGCTTCTTGAGCAGCAATTTCTGTAGCAAATGCTGTCCCAGATAATGGGCCATCACCTTCACAGATTTCTACATCAGTCTCACCGTCCATAGTACAAGTCTCACAGTTGTCACCTCCACATGAAGCTAAAGAGAATGCAAAGAAAGCTGCTAATACGATCAATAAATTTTTCATAGTTTGTTGTTTTAATTTTTACTAATAAGCCGCAAAGGTATAAAATTCATTAAGATGAGTATATGAAAGCAAAGAAAAATTTAACTTTCAGACGATTACTTAACATTTTACTTTTAACGACGATAAAGTAGGTTATAAGAATATACTGTAACTCATATACAGTAAGAATGCTTAGTAAACGAGTTTTTCTGAGAAATAGCTCCTTGACAGTTGTAATATTTGTACAAAACCTTCGTTTTAACAATTATATCGTCTCATCGAACCGACTTTCGCCCATTTTGACCACCATGAGACTAAGGAAACTGGTATTTTCATCTTTATTTACATAATTTGTAAAAGCTTAGGCAACCATATTGCACCTAAGTGTACTATAGTTAAAGAAGGATTAAAAGCGAGCTAGATGAACGTGATCTACAGATTTTATTACTTTTTTTACTTTATTGATTTACTAACTAGTCATTATAAAAAATTAGAAACATGAAAAAAATTATTTTTTTAGCTTTAGCAGGATGCTTTTTCTTTTTTCAGGCTTGCGAGTCTGACCTCGGATCTGTTACTGCAACATATGTGGAGGCAACAGCTATCTACGGAGACCTAGACGTAATTTATACTACAGAATTGAATGCACCAGCGGAGGCTATAGGCAACCCAGGAAAGATATATATCGCAGAAGAGTTCATCTTGATAGGGGAAGAAGAAAAAGGAATACATGTGATAGATAACACAGATTCAGCTAACCCACAGAACGTAAGCTTTATAAACGTGCCAGGAAACAGAGAGTATTATGTAAATGGTAATTTCTTATATGCAGAGAGTTATTATGATGTTGTGAAAATAGATATCTCTGATCCGAGAAATGCAGTGTTAGAGGAAAGAGCAAATTTTGTAGTACCACTAGAATACATTAACGAAGCAGGAGAGTCATTACTAGGATTTTCATTTAATGAGGTAACGAAGGAGTTAGATCCTAAGTCTAATTTTTACCAAGATGTGATAAATAACCAATATGTATATTATGATTATGCTCAGCAGGTTATTCCAGCTTCAGCAGTGCCTTCTTCATTTGCAGGAAATAGCGCAGCTAGTTCTGGTACGGTAAACAGAATAACTTATGCTAAGGATCATGTCTATATTTTGGGAAGTTCTACACTGAACATTATAAGAGACACACCTGGTTCTTTTGAGAAGGTAGATGCTCCTAATTCACTTTTCTGGGGTAATGATAAAGAGACTATTTTCCCTCATGGAGATAATCTATTTGTAGGATCTAGAACGTCTATGGATATATATGACATATCTGATGCTGAGAATCCAGAACAAGTTTACAAGTTTGATCATGCAACTTCTTGCGATCCAGTATTGCCATGTGAAGATGTAGCCTATGTAACGCTAAGAACTGCAGATTTTTCTCCATGTCCGGGCAATATAAATGCACTCATAGTCATTGACATAGAAAATCTAAACGCTCCTAGTCAGATAGATGAGATCGAGATGAAAAGTCCGTTCGGAATGACTGTATCTAATGACAAGTTATATGTAGGAGAAGGAGAAAACGGATTGAAAATTTTCGACGTAACAAATAAGCAGTCACCACAGCTATTACACTGGGAAGAAAATATCCAAGCCTATGATGTTATACCACATCCTACAAGAAATGACCTCATCTTAGTAGCTGGACCTAATGGATTAGGTCAGTACGAGATCGACGGAAATGAGACGCTTACACTGGAAAGTACAATTCAGTTTTAAAAAAAAAATGAAAATTAATTTGATCGTTATGGTAGTATTGCTTTTTATAGGCAATACTACCGTAGCACAAAAAAGCCGAAAAGGCAGAAACTCCCGGAAAGCAGAAAATTCTGGCGAACGTGTCAAAATATATATGGATAACGGTTCTATTTATAATGGAATCCTGATCTCTCAGACAGAGGACTCTCTGACGATGACAGCCTTTGAAGACAATATTATAACGCTCGCAAAGGATGAAGCGGACAGAATTCTAGATAAAGATGAGGCCATCGTTTTTCCTAACGGTAAATATCATGATACGCATGGATTTTTCTGGGGTATTGCCCTTTCATTAAATCCTGTTACACTAATTCCGAATGGGGATGGCGATGTACTAGAAGAAAGAGTTCTTTCTCATCTAGAAACTTACTATGGGTGGAGACTGAATAAGAAATTATCTCTTTCGTCAGGGTTTGCCATCGAATTTAATCAAGCGAGGCTTGCCGGATTCAATATTGATACTAGGTTTTCAACCTTCTATGGACAAGCACATTATAATCTTACGGATTCTAAGTTCAGATTATATTCGTATGCTCGTGCGGGATATGGTTTCGCTGATCAAGATATATTTTTACAAAACGGTCATAGTGATGGTGCCCAATTTCAGTTAGGCCTAGGATTTAAAATTCCATCTCGCAAGAGGTCTAAGTTTCATTTTGCTCTAGGTTGGCATTTTCAGCAAACTAGCGGTACAGATTTCTTTTTTGATAACTTCGGTAACGAAGTACGTACGGAATATAATTTGATTATTTCTAGACCTGTCTTGAAAGCGGTATTCGAGTTTAATTGATCCATAAACTTGTTATAAATATTTGTCACAAACTAACTTATAATGTAGTTCTCTTTTGAATGTGACGTGTAGAAATACAAGTCTTATCGAGATTTTATAAGTATATCATAGAGGGACTGCACTTTACATGTAAATAGTTAGCAATCAGTATTTTAACCATTTTAGTGGAAAGTGAGACAACGTAATAAAATATTTTATTAAAATTATTTAGTTCTGAACTTGCAGAACTAAATAATATATTCTATGTTTGTATTATGATTACAGAAATAGAGAATACAAAAGCATTAAAAGAAAAGGTAGAAGGCCTCGGAGTACTCATGGAGAAGTTCGGAAGAACACCAATAGAAGGAAGAGTCATATCTTATCTTTTATTAGCAGAGCCATCATATAGATCTTTTGATGATATTGTAGAATTTATTCAGGCTGGCAAAAGTTCAGTAAGTAATGCACTCACGATGTTCCAGAAAGAAGGAACAGTCAGTTACAGAACATTTAGCGGAGATAGAAAGAGATATTTTATGATCAATGCTGAAGGATGGAAAAAAAGTTTTGAAGATAGTGTTACGAATTTGACAGCATTAAACGTTATGCTGGAGGATGTATTGAAGTTTAGAACCGGTTCTGAAGATTCAGATTTTAATGCAAATCTTAGAGAATTACTAGATTTTCAGACACACGTAACCAACGAGCTTACAAAGACCATACATAAGTGGAATAATCGGTAATTTTTTTTGTACTTATAGTTCTATATTTTCAGAACTAAATAATAAATTAAAAACATAACACAATCAATGAAACAAAATATCAAGCTTATAATATTCTTTTTAGTTTTTTCTAGCTCTATCTCAGGTCAGGATACATTATTCTTAAGTATAGAACAAGCTATGAAACTTAGTATACAGAATAATCCAGATCTAGCCAGAGTGGAACTTGGGAAAGATCTGTTAGAGCAACAAATCCAAGGGGCAAAATCTGCAGGGCTACCACAGATTAGTGCTAAAGGTGGAATTACTGATAACTTTACGCTGGCGCAGCAATTACTACCAGGAGAAATTTTTGGACAAGAAGGTCAGATTGCGGTTGCTTTCGGAACAAGATATGGTCTGAACGCTGGTCTAGAAGCAAATCAACTGATATACAGCAGAGCTTACAGCACTAATTTGAAAAAATTAGATGCCACTAGAGCCACAGTTGCCTTACAGACGCTAGCTACTATAGAAGATCTAGTCTACAATGTTGGTCAACTCTACATTCAGTACCAAACAGCAGCTGAACAAAATAAAATATTAGAAACAAACATAGAGAAAGTGGAGCATTTGATTTCCATTGCAAAAGCTCAGTTCGAGAATGGAATCATCAAAAAATTAGATGTAGATCAGATTAGAGTTAATAGAACAAACTTATTGTCACAGAAGACAAGTGTAAATGTAAATCTGCAACAATTACTTAATACGCTAAAGTTTTACCTAGCAGTTGAGAATCATGTAGAAATAAAATTAACAGAAAGTTTAAATAATCAGCAACGGTATCCGCTTTCTTCAGAATTGCTTATCGATGAGAATATCAACTATAAAATTCTTAACCAGCAGATTATACTCAATCAGCTAGACGATGAGGTGATTAAGGGAAATTTTTACCCTACCGTTTCTGCATTTATACAATATAATTATAGTGGACAGGCTAATGAGCTAAATTTTAAGAGCGATAACTACTCAGGTTTTTTTGCGGGTCTATGGGGTATAAATGTATCTATGCCGCTTTTCGATGGTTTCAAAAATAAAAGAGGACTCGAGGAGAATAAGATTAGAGCAAAACAATTACAATTAGAAAAAAATCAACTCAAGAATGCAATGACTATGAATTTCCGAAATGCTGAAAATGCGATTACTCAAAACGAATCCCTTATACAAACGCAAGTAGAAAATATGGAGCTTGCAGATGAAGTATATAAGATCACGCAGTTATCATATCAAGAGGGAGTAGCGCCATTGACAGATTTGCTGAATGCGGAGACTGGCCTACGAGAAGCACAAACACAATATATCACAGCTAATATAAACTTTAAACTAGCGGAACTAGAGCATATCAGAACCAGTGGGCAGCTAGCTCAACTGATCAGACTAAATCAAAATTAAAAATACAAACAAAAATGAAATATATCAAATTTATCATAACGGGAGTAATTGTAGCATTTCTTGCTTTTATGGCTTACTCTAAGCTCAAAGCAAATAAAGAAGTCATAGATGAAAAGGCAGAGCAAACTGAGTTTGTTGTAAAACAAATCCCTGTCAATACGGTCAGAGTAGGTAGTACTAAACTTTCTAATGAGGTAGAGTTAGTGGGAACCTTCGAAGCTAGAAAAGAACTTAATGTTATTGCAGAAATTCAAGGCAGAATAGTTGCCGTATATGTAACAGAAGGTCAAGCGGTTAGTAAAGGTCAGCTCATCGCGAAAATAGATGATTCTACGATACAGTCACAACTTAGAACTGCTCAAGCTTCTATAGCGAAAGGAAAAAAAGATGTAGAAAGGTACCAGAATTTGCTTAAGGTTGGTGCTATAAGCCAGACACAATACGAAGAGGTAGAACTCGGTCTAAGAAATCAAGAATCTAACGTTGCGGCTATACAACAACAGTTGCAGTACACCACAGCTAAGTCTCCCATGAATGGTATAGTAAAAGAAGTTATTCTAGAAGAAGGAAGCTTCGCTACACCTAGCAAAGAGATAGCATCTATCATTGACATAAATAAACTAAATATGGTTGTCAAGATGGATGAAAAAGAAATCGTAAAAATCAGAAAAGGTAAAAAGGTAAATATCCTAACAGACGTATACGAAGAGAAAGTTTTTACAGGAATGATAAACCAAATTTCTGTCCAAGCAGATGCCGCAAGGAAATATGAAGTAGAAATACAAGTCGCTAACAATAACAGCCATCCTCTAAAAGCAGGAATGTATGGAACAGCTTTTATTCCTCTAGATCTTAATAGGGAGACAGAGGTGATGACGGTACCTAGAAAGAGTGTAATAGGCTCCGTTAAGAATCCTCAAGTATATACAATCAAGGATGGCAAAGCGACTATAGTAGATATAGAAGTAGGAGAAAATATAGAAGATATGGTGGTAGTACTGAAAGGGTTGCAGCTAGGTGATGAGATAATTACTACTGGACAGATCAATCTACAAGAGGGAAAAGAAGTAAGAGTGATAACTAAGGATTCATTCGTAAACAATAAATAATAACAACCATGACGATTACAGAATTAGCCGTAAAAAGACCATCATTAGTGGTTGTATTATTCAGTATACTTGTATTCTTTGGGATATATGGATACGGAACACTGACCTACGAATTGTTACCCGATATCTCTTCTCCAGTTATAACCGTTTCTACTGTATACGTAGGAGCTACGCCATCAGAGGTAGAAAGCTCAGTAACTAAGCCTATTGAAAATGCTTTGTCTTCTCTAGAAAATATTGAGGGATCTCAAGCAATCTCTATGGAAAGTTTTTCTAATGTTACCATCACACTGAAGTATGGTACAGATGTAGACAAGATCGTACAAGATGCGCAACGGAAGTTAGATGCCATTGTAGCTAATTTGCCGGAAGACGCAGGAGATCCGTCGATAGGAAAATTTTCTCTAGACGAGATGCCGATCATGAGACTAGGAGCGAGCTCTACGATGGAGGATGTAAAATTTACTAAGCTCTTCGAAGATATGATACAGCCTGAGTTATCTCGTATAGAAGGTGTAGCGCAGGTAAATATTATAGGTGGAGCAGATAGAGAAATAAATATAAATGTAGATGCGAATAAACTGAAACATTATAAACTGTCTCTACTTCAGATCTCAAACGCTATTAGTCAGGCTAACCTGAATTTCCCTACAGGAAGTGTAAAAGACAGTGAGCAGGATATATTAGTAAGATTATCTGGAAAGATACAGTCGCTAGAAAAACTGAGAGAGCTTATAATAAGCACTTCACCTAATGGGTCTCAAGTTTTCCTAAGAGATATAGCAGAAGTATATGATACGAAAAAGGAAATAGAAACTCTATCAAGAATTAATGGACAGCCTTCACTCGGAATCACTATCTCTAAAACAGGAGATGGGAATACGGTAGACGTAAGTGAGAAAGTAAGAAATCAGATTGTAGCTCTCGAGAAAAGATATTCAGAGGATAATCTGAGTTTTGAAATAGCAAATGACAGCTCCATATTTACACTAGAAGCGGCTAATCACGTTATCGATGATTTAATTTTAGCCGTTTTTTTAGTAGCTATTATAATGCTTTTCTTTTTGCATAACATAAGAAATGCCATCATCGTAATGGTTGCCATACCTGTATCTGTAGTGACGACCTTTGCCTTTATGAGTGTTGCTGGATTTACATTAAATCTTATGACCCTGCTTGCCCTATCATTAGTTATAGGAATTCTTGTCGATGATAGTATAGTAGTGCTAGAAAATATCCACGCAAGGATGGAGAAGGGTGCAACGGCGAGAGAAGCGTCTATGAGTACATGGAAGGAAATAGGCTTATCTGTTTTTTCTATAACTATGGTAATTATAGTTGTTTTCTTACCTATAGGACTTGTATCAGGTATAGTAGCTGATTTGTTAAGACAGTTTTCTTTAGTAGTAGTGGCGGCTACAATAATTAGCTTGGTCGTATCATTTACATTGACACCATGGTTAGCTTCTAGATTTACTAAACTTACACACCTGGACAGTAAGAATATTGCACATCTCCCATTGATAGGATTCGAAAAAATAATCAAGGGTATTCAGGGCATATTCGGATCTATGCTGAGTCTAGCATTGCGATGGAAAGTGCTTACCCTTATCGTAATATTTGGTATGGTAGGAGCTTCTTTTACCCTTATGACAAATGGGTATATCGGATCTGAGTTTGCGGCAAATGGCGATAATGGTGAGTTCCAGTTACAGATAGAATTACCGAAAGAATCTCCTCTAGAAGTTAATAATGTACTTACACAAGAGGTAGAAAAATACCTGCTTACTCTAGATGATGTTATAACTGTATTTACAACTGTAGGACAAAGTAGTGGTGCGATGAGTACGACTTCTACAGCCTACCTAAGTGAGATAAATGTAAAGCTGGTAGAAGCTAGCGAAAGATCATTATCCTCTGACGAATATGCAAGAAAAGTAAAAGAATATCTAAAGACGAACATACCTGGAGCTAAGTTTACTGCAGCTGCGGTAAGTATGGTAGGGGGTGGTACAGCTGCTCCTATACAATTTACTGTGCAAGGGACGAATGTAGATGAACTCATTGCATTCGGAGAGTCACTGGTAAATGAAGTAAAACAGGTTAAAGGTACTGCTGAAGTAAAGTCTACAGTAGAAGGTGGTAGCCCAGAAATCAGAGTAGATATTAATAGAGAAAAACTTGCTGATCTAGGCTTATCCTTAAGTTCTGTAGGCGCAACTATGCAGAATGCATTTACGGGTAATACAGATACAAGATTTCAAGATGATGAGTATGAGTATGACATCAGAATACAGTTAGATGCATTTAATAGAAAAGATAAGAGCGATATCTCAGAAATCACTTTTCTTAATGACAAAGGAGAGCTAATTGCACTGAACCAGTTTGCTGTGATTACAGAAGATTCTGGTCCATCTAGACTAGAGCGCAAGGATAAGATATCATCCCTAACGGTCCAGAGCCAAGTAATAGGAAGAGATCTTGTATCTGTAGGAGATGAGATCCAGAATAGAATAGAAAAGATGAACGTGCCGGAAGGAATAACGATTTCTCAGGGGGGAGATCTAGAAAGTCAGGCGGATGCATTCGGAAGTTTGATATTTGCCCTGCTTACCTCTATTCTTCTAGTCTATCTTATTATGGTAGCATTGTATGATAGTTACGTCTATCCTTTTGTGGTGATGTTTTCTATCCCTGTGGCCTTGATAGGAGCATTATTAGCACTCGCTTTATCTATGCAGAATATGTCAATTTTTGGAATGCTAGGACTGATTATGCTGGTGGGATTAGTTGTAAAAAATGCCATCCTTATTGTGGATTTTATCAATCAACTGAAAAGAGAAGGGATGGATAGAAAGAAGGCTGTAATCGAAGGAACCTTGCAGCGTTTCCGTCCTATACTAATGACAACTATTGCCATGGTAATCGCTATGATTCCTATCGCAGTGGCATCTGGTGCTGGGTCAGAATGGAAAAATGGTCTAGCATGGGTACTGATAGGAGGACTGACAAGTTCCATGATACTCACTATGATTATTGTACCAGTAGCGTATAGACTAGCGGATGACATAGATGAGTGGATAGGAAAAAAACTAAAGAAAAAAGAAACGATAGAATTAGCACCGCAGATTAGCTAAGTCTATAAAATCAGATATTAGAATAATCACATTAGTATCAGAAATTATCACAAAAAAAAATACATTAAAATATTTAAACATGAAAAAATTAATTCTTTCAACATTTACATTTCTTACCATTATATCTTTTACAACTGCACAACAATCATTCGGCGTAAAAGGTGGTTTCCATTTATCTAATCTGGCAACGGATAAGGCAGAAATTCAAGAAAGCAATAACAAACTAGGATATAGCATAGGACTAATGAATCGTACGGAAAAAGGTTTTATGGTTATCCAGACAGAATTATTATGGACGCGAAAAGGCGCTAAATACACCTTGGCAAATGGAGCGACAGATGTAAATGCTAATCTGGATTATATAGAAATTCCACTCTCTTATGGTGTCACCCTATTTGATAGTCCGATCTCAGTATATGGAGGTGTATATGGAGCGTACTTATTAGGAGCCAATTATGAATATGAAGATAGTAATGAAAATGTAATAGCTACTTATGATAGCAAAGACCGGTTCAATAAGTTAGATTTCGGAGCACAACTTGGATTACAGTTTAAGCTAGATAAGTTACTGATAGATGCAAGATATTCTAAGGGGATAAGAAATGTAGAAAGTGATGATATCCAAGTAAATAATCAGGTTTTTGATGCAAATGACACGAAGAATTTCAATTTTCAATTAGGAGTTGGAATCTTATTCTAAAAATAATAGCATGGGGTTATTGAATCATTTATGATGGGTCATCCATTAGCAAATTTTAATTTTTAATTAAGCAACATAAAATCCCATCTACTAGATACACCGTACTTTTTCAACTAATAAAAAATAAGTAATGCTAAGGCTAATTATTTCTATAATACTACTCACTATTTTTTCTAAATCAGATATGAAAGCCCAATTATCAAGTTCGGGTATCAGTGATCAAGCACAAAAAGAGGCAGAAAAAATATCACTCGTGCTTAATCTAACTAAACATAATAAAAATAAAATAGCTGAAGTCTACACGCTCTATTATGGACAACTAGGGAATGCTATAAAGGCGCCGAAAAACTATATACGGAATGTAGAGCTTGCAGAAAAAACCAAGAATACAAGCATAGAAAAAATATTAGGCAATGCTAAATTCAAATCTTATCAGATTTTTGAATCTATATATACTAATGAGTCGCTAGAGTATTACAAAACACTATCTACATCTATCAACAAAATAGAAGGTTTAGAAATTGAAATAGCTGAATACTATAGACTTAAAATTTTTCCAGTGATCTCTAAACTTAGACTAGATTTTGATGAAAAATTAGCCTATAAGGATAAACAGAAAATAGATAACATAAAGGACACCATCTATACCAACTTAACCATTAATAATGATTCGCTAGTTGTAGATAATTTTGAAAATCAAAGCCAGCTATATTATGATTTGCTATCATTTTCGTCCAAATACGATGACGATATTGCACAGGTATATCTTAAGGTAGATCCTTTTGCTTCGCGATGGACTTCTGATATAGAAGACATACTAGCTCAGTATTATACTGAGAATCAAGTTGAAAATTTTGCTAACCAAGATATAGAGTTAAAGAAACTAGGTGTTCTAGGTTCGATAAATGAAGTGAGCTTCTTATTACTTGAGCCGTATAGCATACAGAAGTTTTATAAAAATTTATTGTTAGTACAGCAGATAAAAAATAGTCTGACAGAAATTAGGGCAAAAAATTAATCACCCATAACAAACAAGCTAAAATTATAATTATGTGTATGTACACGAGTGATTCTTTTGATCAGCATATAGAAACTATTGAAATCAATATAGAAAAAATACTATCTAATGATTGCATTCAGAATAGGAAAAATAAAGAATATCAGTTTTCTCTAGACTGCAAAAAGAAGAACATCATAGCACATATAAATTCTAAAGAAGCAGCTACAGATTTTAATTCTTTACTATCAGAGAGAAGTGTAAAGTATTATTTTTTTACAGTGGTAAATAAGATAGCACTAGTCACGAATCGAACCTGTGTTCCTATTGTAAATGGAGAAATAGAAAATCTTTCTTATGGTGTAGAAATAGAAATTTTTCATATTGATCAGATCTCTTACGCTAGAAAATGGCTTAGATAAAAATTAGAAGATTAGAAAAATAACTTTGATAATGACTACTTCGTAACAAATATTGAATGAAAGAAATATTAATAGAACATAGGGAGCTGAGAAAGGGGAGCAAGAATGGAATACGCCGGAAGAAAGAATATGGGATACATATCATACGATTAATTCTACTCGAAAAGGAAAAAAGGAAAACTTCATTTCCCAGAAAAAATAGGAAATGATTATTATTAATTAACAAAAAATGTAGTGAAAAAGGACAAAGATAATAAGATTAAAAAAGATAAAAGCGCCATTCAAACCTTATTCCGGACTATCTCAAAAAATCATTATGCGCTACTTGCGATGATCGATCGTAAGGCTAATATTATTTTGACAATCAATTCCATAATTATTTCTATAATTTTAGGAGCAAGTTATTTAGCGCCTGAAGATCAAAAAACTGATATTGAATTAATGACTACGATTACTATATATTTCAGCTTAGTGTCTATGATATTAGCAATATTGGCTATACGACCTCACCAATACAAAGATCCACAATCTATGCTGTATAGCGGGACGTTTACAAAAAGCTCTCAGAAGGAATTTAAGGAATCCTTCAAAATAATGATGGAAAGCGGTGAATCAATTTATGAAAATATGATAGACGATCTGTATTGTCTGGGGCAGTCAATTAAAAATCGTCAGAAATTAGTCTTCTATTCGATCACAACTTTTGTTCTAGGTATAATAACTAATTTACTGCTAAGCTTTCTTTATTTGTAGAGCGCTTCTAATTTTAGAACAAGGATTAAATTTCAAATTTTATTATGTCAGCTTTATATTTGTTTTCAGATCAATTCGTGAGATTAATACAGTGGTGTTTGCTTGTCTTTTTTTATTTATCTGGGCATACTATCATGGGTCAGGATATACTAAATATTTCTCTCCCTAATAAGCCGATAATACATACAGCTTACTTGGTAGGGGATAGTGGTGGAATGGATACCGATAACCCACCGAACAATATCGTTTTAAACACGATAAAAGAATCTATCAAAGGTGATAACAATGCTTCGTTGTATTTTTTGGGAGACAATATTTATCCTGTTGGCTTGAGAGACAGCACCTTAAGAGTTACTTCTGATTCTGATATTCTTGGTCTTCATATCGACCTTGCAGAATCTATCGATAAGAAGAGTTATATGATTCCAGGGAATCACGATTGGGCAAGTACTTCATTAGATTACAATAGTATGGTAGGATTAAATAACTATCTAGTAGAAAATAGTAAGAATCTATTGCTCCAGCCAGCTAATGGTTGTCCAGATCCTTATGTGATCAAGATTTCTAAAGACCATATTTTTATACTCATAGATAGTCAATGGTGGGTGGAAAATGCCGATGATGAGAATCTATCGTATGATAAATGTGAGATTACTAGTAGACATGCATTTGCACTAGAATTGGAAAGTATTTTTATTAAACACAAGAATGATCAGATAACTGTTCTACTTCATCATCCACTAATGTCAAATGGTAATCATGGTGGAAAATTTTCATTCAGACAACACCTCTTTCCCCTTACGGAATTACGTCCAAATCTTTACATCCCGTTGCCAATGATAGGTTCGATATTACCTATTTACAGAAACCTAGGGATTAACAAACAAGATGTTTCTTATCATTGGAACAAAAAATTGAAATCAACTTTTGATAGAATAATCGCTAACTCTGGAGCTAAGCGCATATTATTTATTTCAGGCCATGAGCATTCTCAGCAACTTTTCAGTCCCGAACCAATTATTAGTAAATCACAAATCCATCACCTAATTAGTGGTAGCGGCTACAAACAATCTTATGTGCGAAAAGGTGGTAATTCAGAGTTTGTATCCAATGAACGAGGGTACCAAAAACTATACTTCTACACAGATGGATCTGTATGGCTAGATATTATAGCTGTGTCAGCGCAAGATGAATCAATTACTATTTTCAGGTCCGAATTATTTAGTAATAACAAACAAATAGATACTGTTACAAGCCGAATATATCCAGAGTTAAAAGACAGTGTAATTGTGAGGCCAAGCAAGACTTTTAAAGTGGGAAAATTTGGAAGATTTTTTGTTGGAGACCAATATCGCGATGTCTGGAAAACAAAAATAAAAGTTCCTGTAATCGATTTACAAACTATAAAAGGAGGTCTTGTTCCTGTAAAATTAGGTGGAGGTGCGTCATCAAATTCTTTGCGGCTTGTAGACCATCAAGGAAGGGAGTACATACTGAGATCTGTTGTAAAAACTTATAAGCGATTTCTCAAAAATAAATACAGTGATATTATCTGGTTAGACTATTATGGTGACGAAAATGCTTCTGCACTTCCTTATGGTACGCTATCTATTGGTAAATTATCAGACGCTATAGATATTCCTCATAGTAATCCTAAGCTTTACTATCTCGCACATCAAGAAGCGCTGGGACCATACAATGAAATGCTAGAAGAGGGGCTGTACATGCTGGAAAATAGGCCAGATGGAAAACTATGGTCTAATCAAAAATCATTTGGGTATGCACCTGACATCGTTAGTAATAATGATATGAGGAAGGCAGTTATGTCAAAAGCCACGCACAAGGTGGATCAGCAAAGCGTTCTGAAGGCTAGACTTTTTGATATGTGGGTTCACGACTGGGATAGACATGCAGATCAGTGGAGATGGTCTAAAAATGAAGTAGGAAAAATGACGACCTATAAACCGATTCCTAGAGATAGAGATTGGGTTTACTTTAAATATGATGGACTGATATATTCTTTCATAGGAAAATATATAGAGAGAAAGCATAGTTCTTTCAAGAATGAGATTTCAGATTTAAAGGGTCTTAATATATCACCAGCGCATTTTGACCGAGCTAACTTGAACGAACTAGAGTGGGAAAAATGGGAGAAAGTAGTTGCAGAAATGCAACAGAATCTTACAGACGAACTGATATATAATGCATTATCTGATATGCCAGAGGAAATACTCCCGATAGTAAGAGAAGAAATCTTAGGTAAGCTTATCGTAAGAAGAAATGATCTAGATAAGTATGCTCTAGAATACTATAAAATACTTTCTAAAGAGGTATCTATTGTAGGAACTGATAACAAAGATTTCATTCAAGTGACGCCGCTAGTCGGGGACTCTACCAGAGTCTCGTTAGTCTCAAAAAGGAACAAGAAAAAAGATATCCAGAAGTATTCCCGTTCGTTCTCTAATGATGAAACAAAGGTGATTAGAATATATGGTTTACAAGGAGAGGATTATATCGATATTGACAGTGGATATAGTGATATAGATATACAATTTATCGGAGGCTTAGATATTGACATACTTAACTATGATCAGGATGCAAATACTGAGGTAACGGTATATGATAATGTCAATGGGATAGAAATTCCTAAAAACAAATTCATCAAGTCTAAACTAAATAATAAGATGGCCAGCAATAGATATGATCCTAATGATTTTAAGTATAATTCTACAATACCAACAGCAACTATAGGGTCTACTTTTGACGAAGGTCTTTGGTTGGGAGTAGGATTTATAAAAACTTTTCATGGTTTCCGTAAGTCTCCTTTTGCTAGCAAACATGCATTATCTCTTAAAGTTGCACCTTTTACAGCTGCCTCGTTAATGTTAGATTATAGTGCAACTTATAATATTGCTAATAGCGACTTGCAATTATTAACAGATGTATTTTTCCATAATCCAGACTATGTCAATTTCTTTGGGATTTTTAATGAAAGAAATAATACGGACGACAGTCAATTTAACCGAGTAAAATTATCCAGTTTTGGATTGGAAACAAAAATGAGAAAGTTTTGGAATCGAGATGCCATCTCCGTTAGCCTCGGTCCGTATATCAAAAGTTTTAATATAGATGAGGACGGCGACCGTATTATAGAAAACTATGACCTGCTTACTAAAACGTATGATGATGATGAATTTTATGTAGGAGGTACAGCAAATCTAACATTAACCGCAATAGATAACTTGAACAAGCCTTCTTCTGGATTTAAATATAGCTTAGATCTAGATTACAATAAGGGCATTGACCTTACATATAATGCCATCAATATATACTCAGATTTTGTTTTTTATTTTCCAGTATTACAAAGTCCCGATATTGTATTTGCTGGAAATCTAGGTTTTGCTACCCAATATGGTTCCTCCGACTGGTATATGACACCCTCGATAGGTGCCAATAATCACCTGAGATCATTAAGAAATGACCGGCTGAGAGGAGAGAGAATCTATTACCATCAATTCGAATTACGTAGTCATCTGGTTAGTTTGCAAAATAGATTTCTTCCTATGGATGTAGGTATCACAGTAGGTTACGAGGGGGCAACCGCAACCTACAACAATACAACTACCTCTTTAAAAGGACTGAGCATAGGGCTTTCTATGAATATTGCGGATCTAGTAGTCATTCACCCCTATTTTGCGAGAGCGGAAAAATTAAATGCTTTTGGTCTAAGTATGGGATTCAAATATTAAAAACTGGCTATCTGTTATGACATTTGTTGCGCAACTAAATCTATAAAGCAGGTAAAGAAGCTTTTGCCATAGCGGGATTACAAATTCTTTTTTCAGATACCACTTTCGTACATAAGAATGTAGATGCTATAATCTAGCCTTAAACAATAATCCACGTTTGTACTCTTGCACTATTCTTTTTTTAATTATGCCATTATCAAATTAGTAACAAAAATAGATTAAATATCTTCGGGATTAAAGTAAAAATTATTACTTTAACCACTAATGAATAAAGTGCAGCATTTTAGTTTATTTAGTGATTTTGATATTGAGTTGTTTTCTGCAGGAAAACATTACAAACTTTATGATAAGTTTGGTTCTCACATAGTAGAACACAATGGGGACCAAGGGGTATATTTTTCTGTATACGCACCTGCCGCTAAAGAGGTTTCTATAATCGGTAATTTTAATTTCTGGAATGGTCATGAGCATCTACTCTCTGTAAGATGGGATGGATCAGGAATCTGGGAAGGATTTGTACCGGGCCTAAAGCATGGTGATCTTTATAAGTATAGGATTCTATCTAACCATGATGATCAGGTACGTGAAAAAACAGATCCTTATGCTAGAAAATATGAGATGCCTCCTAAAACAGCCAGTTATATTTGGGATGCTGCTTACGAATGGCAAGACCAAGCATGGATGACGAATAGGGCAGAAAAAAATGCCCTAGATAAGCCCATGTCTATATACGAAATCCATATTGGAAGTTGGAAGAAGAAGGAGGGAGATTTTCGTTCTTTGCACTATACAGAGCTTGCAGAAGAGCTAGTACAATATATACAAGAGATGGGGTATACCCATGTAGAAATGTTGCCGATCACGGAGCATCCTTTCTATCCGTCCTGGGGCTATCTCAGTACGGGGTATTTTGCTCCGACTTCTAGGTATGGAGATCCAGAAGAGTTTAAGTATCTAGTAGACCGCTTACATCAGGGAGGTATAGGTGTTTATCTAGATTGGGTGCCTGCGCACTTTCCTTCTGACGAATATGCACTAGCAGATTTTGACGGCACCTGTCTCTATGAACATCCTGATAAGAAGAAGGGATTTCATCCAGACTGGAATAGTCTGATCTTTAATTTTGAGCGACCGGAGATATGCGCGTTTCTAATTTCTAGTGCACATTTCTGGTTTGAGCATTTCCATATAGATGGACTGAGAGTGGATGCAGTTGCGTCTATGTTATATCTAGATTATTCTAGAGAAGAAGGAGAATGGGAGCCTAATCAATATGGAGGGAATGAATATCTAGCGGCTATCGAATTGCTAAAGGAGCTTAATCTATCTGTCTACAAGGATTTTCCTGATGTACAAATGATGGCCGAGGAATCCACAGCTTTTCCTGGAGTGACAAGACCTGTGGATCACGGTGGTCTAGGTTTTGGTCTGAAGTGGATGATGGGTTGGATGAATGATACCCTAGAATACATCAGTCTAGATCCCATATATAGAAAATATCATCATGGAGATATAAGTAGATCACTGACTTATGCATTTTCCGAAAACTATATTCTTCCGTTATCTCATGACGAGGTTGTGCATGGAAAAAATTCTATACTCTATAAGTTACCAGGAGATGAATGGCAACGATTTGCTAATGCACGATTATTGTATGCATACATGTTTACGCATCCAGGACAGAAGTTATTGTTTATGGGTAATGATGTAGGTCAGACGGATGAGTGGAAAGTAAATGAAAGTATCTCGTGGCATTTGCTAGACTATGCACCGCATAAAGGGCTTCAGACTTATATAAAAGCGCTTAACAAAACCTATACATCTACTCCTGCACTTTATGAAATCAATTACGCTGTGCAGGGTTTTGAGTGGATAGATTTTCAGGATAATGAAAACTCTATATTGGCTTATATTAGGAAAGGGAAGGATTCTTATGTGCTGGTTATCTGTAATTTTACGCCGACTGCCATGGAAAATTATAGGGTAGGCGTACCCGAATTAGTCCAATATAAAAGCATACTCAGTTCTGATGATACGAGTTTCTGGGGGTCAGGAATAGAAATGAAAAAACTGAAAGCAGAAAAAATAGAAAAGCATGGCCGCCCATATTCTATATCCATGCATGTTCCCGCTCTGGGGGCAATTATTTTACAACCAGAAACTTAATAGCTTGTGAAGTCAGTATTACATATATCTACGGAATGTTATCCAGCTGCAAAAGCTGGAGGGATGGGCGATGTTGTAGGAGCGCTACCTATTTATTTACCAGAAGTAGGATATAAGGCATCAGTAATTATTCCTAAGTATAGTAATAAATGGATCAGTGCGCAGAAAACTAAAAGTATCTCTAAAGGTACGTTCTCTTTAGGAGCGGAGACAATTGCATATAAGGTAGAAAAAGTGGTATCTGATGAGCTTTCTTTTCCGCTGTATGTTATGGATATTCCTGGCAAATTAGATAGAGCATCGATATATCTAGGAGCGGATGGAGAGGCCTTTCCTGATGAGGCAGAAAGAAACATATCTTTTCAGCTTTCTATATTGGAGTGGGCGAGTTCACTGAAGAAAAAATTTGACATTCTACATTGTCATGATCACATGACGGGACTCATTCCTTTCTTAAGCCGTCATGCAGATCAGTATAAATCGCTTGAGAAGACCCCTACATTTTTCACTATCCATAATGGACAGTATCGTGGTGTTTTTGACTGGTCTAAGGCTAAGTTATTACCGCCTTATGATATATCGAAAAGTGGATTGTTAGACTGGGATAACACTATACATAGTCTAGCTGCAGCGATCAAATGTGCAACACTAGTCAATACAGTTTCTCCCTCTTATATGGAGGAGCTATCCGAAGATTTTGACAGACTTACCTCTCTTATAAAAGAGGTAAAAGCTAAGACGCTAGGAATTCTTAATGGAATAGATACCCAAGTATGGGACCCTGCTAATGATCCTATGATAAGTCATCATTATAAGAGGAGTGCTAAGTTGTTTAAGAAAAAAAATAAAGAAGCCTTAGCAGAGCAATTTGGTTTTAGTTCAGTAAGACCTTTAGTAAGTTTTATAGGACGTTTTGCTTTTGAGAAAGGAGCGGACTTATTGTCTGGTGCTATAGATCAGGTGCTGAGACATCATAAAGAGGTACAGTTCTTCATACTAGGATCTGGAGATAGAAAAATAGAAGAGGGGGTAAAAAATCTACAAGAAAGATATCCTGATAATGTTGTTTCTGTAATTGCTTACAATGAGACTTTGGCACATAAGATCTATGCTAGTTCTGACTTTATCATTATGCCATCACGATTTGAGCCCTGTGGTCTAAATCAGATGTATGCGATGCGATATGGAACCACGCCTATAGCTAGAAACACTGGAGGATTAAAGGATACTGTTCCTGACATAGGTGACGGTGGTAATGGGATAAGATTTCTCAGGGCGACAGAGCAAGATATTGTTTATTCCGTAGGGAGAGCAATAGAATTCTATGCAGATACAAAATCTTATGACAAGCATACAAAGAAAATAATGAAATTAGATTTTTCGTGGAAACAATCAGCGCAGAAATATGCTGATAATTATAATAAAATATTAAACCTAAAGACATGAATAAAAGTACAGTAGCTATCATACTCGGAGGAGGAGTAGGAAGTAGATTATACCCACTAACCAAGCATAGATCTAAGCCTGCTGTACCTATAGCTGGGAAGTATAGACTGATCGATATTCCTATTAGTAATTGTCTCAATTCTGATATAAAGCGAATGTTTGTATTGACGATGTTTAACTCTGCATCGCTTAATCGACATATCAAGAATACCTATAATTTTGACATGTTTTCAGATGCATTTGTCAATATAATGGCAGCAGAACAGACACCAGAGAATCAAGAATGGTTTCAGGGTACAGCAGATGCGGTAAGACAATCCAAGGCGGAACTAGATAAAATAAAATACGAATACGTCCTTATACTTTCTGGTGACCAGCTCTATCAGATGGACTTTACTAAGCTCATGGATTTCCATATTGCATCTGCTTCTGATATAACGGTTGCAACAATACCAGTGATAGAAAATGATGCAACCTCGTTTGGAATTCTGAAGGTAGGGGATGATTCTATTATAGATGACTTTATAGAAAAACCTTCTAGTGATATTGTTCAAGATTGGAAATCGCCAGTATCTGATGAGATGAAAAAGGAAGGGAAAGAGTACCTAGCCTCTATGGGTATATATGTATTCAATAAGAAAGTTCTAGACGACCTATTTAATACGCTTCCAGATGCAAATGATTTTGGAAAAGAACTGATTCCATACAGTGTAAAAGAAGACAATATGAAAGTCTCTAGTTACCCTTTCGAAGGGTACTGGACGGATATAGGAAATATAGCTTCTTTCTACGAAGCGAATCTGAAATTGACAAAGTACTTACCTGAATATCATCTATACGACAACGAAAGTAAATTGTATACACATGCTAGATATCTTGCACCATCTAAGTTTTTTGATACTAAGATAAGTTTTGGACTGATATCAGATGGATGTATATGTCATGCAAAAGAGATCCATTATTCTCTGATAGGCATACGATCTAGAATCGGCAGAAATACAGTCATAAGGGATAGTATTATCATGGGAAATGATTATTATCAGACACTAGACGATATGAAGCAAATGCCAGATAATAAGCTTTTAGGAATTGGTAATGATTGTTACATAGAAAGAGCTATCCTAGATAAGAATGTTAGAATAGGACATAATGTAAGAATCGTAGGGGGTGAAAATCTAGAAGATGTAGAAACAGATAATTATTGTATCAAGCAAGGCATAGTGATTGTCAAAAAAGGTGCTTTTATAGAAGATAACTCAGTTATAGGCGTGGAAGAATAAATATTGAAATAATTAAGGTTACTATATAGTTTGAAATATTAAAATAGGACTTACTGTAAAGAGTACAATGGTTTTAAGTATAAATATTTTAGACTATTGTAATGAGAACTGTTAAGTAGAGTCAATCATAAAGTTCACTTTTAATACTCACACAAGGATTAGTGTAATTTTTACATAAAGATTGTTATTTTCGCTTTTTCATAGAATCAAGAAATGAAATTATGCAAGAAAATATAAATACGCTAGAGTCTTATCCAGGAAAGTTACAAGAGGTTGTTCTCGAAGATAATATATGTACCATTATATCAGAAAACGATGCCGTGTTAAAAATATACTGTATCTCAGATGATATTCTACGGTTCAGATATGCAACGGATGGATATTTTCAGGATGACTTTTCCTATGCAATATGTGATAATTATAATTCTAAGGTGGGAGATATAGTACTTAAGGAATCTACTAGTAGTGTAGAACTGCATACTAATTCTATTGTTTGCAAAATTCGTAAATCCGACCTTTCTGTAGACATATCTGATCAGGAGGGTAATCTTATATTAGAGGATGAGAAAGGTTTTCACTGGGAGCGCAATCAGCAGCACGGAGGGAACATCGTGCAGATGACTAAGAAAATACAGAATAGAGAGATGTTTTATGGTCTAGGAGATAAGCCTACTGATCTTAATATCAAGGGGAAGCGTTTTGAGAACTGGGGAACGGATAATTACGGGTATGAGAAAAATGCAGATCCATTATATAAAAGTATACCATTCTACTACGGACTTCACAGTGGGATAGGGTATGGGATATTTTTTGACAATACGTTTAGAGCTTATTTTGATTTCGGGAGTGAGCGTAATACAGCAACAAGTTTCTGGGCTCAGGGTGGAGAAATGAATTATTATTTTATCGCAGGTCCTAAGCTTATGGATGTTTGTGAGCGATACACCTTACTTACAGGAACGCCTGAGATGCCTCCATTATGGGCGCTAGGATTCCAACAATGTAAGTGGAGTTATTATCCAGAATCTAATGTAAAAGAAGTTACCAGTAAGCTTAGGGAATTAGAGATTCCTTGTGATGCTATCTATCTCGATATAGATTATATGGATGGTTTCAGATGCTTTACCTGGGATAATGAAAAATTCCCTGATCCTAAACGAATGGTAAAGGAGCTCGCTGATGATGGGTTCAAGACGATGGTGATTATAGATCCGGGAATAAAAATAGATAAGGAATATAGTGTGTTCACCGAGGGCCTAGAGAAAGGCTATTTTTGTAAGCGGCCAGATGGTCCTTATGTCAATGGTAAAGTATGGCCAGGCGAATGTTATTTTCCAGATTTCACGAGAGCGGAAGTACGCGATTGGTGGGCCAGCCTATATGAGGAGCTGATACAAGAGATAGGTGTTGCAGGGGTATGGAATGATATGAATGAACCTGCCTTGTTTGATGTACCGTCTAAGACTTTTCCAGAAGATGTTCTACATGATTATGATGGCCACCTATGCAGTCATAGAAAAGCGCATAACATATATGGAATGCAGATGGCAAGAGCAACGCAAGAAGGTGTCAAGCGGTTTTCTGGAGGTAAGCGTTCTCTAATTATAACTCGTTCTGGTTATTCTGGTCTACAAAGATATTCTTCAGTATGGACAGGAGATAATATTGCTACTTACGAGCATTTGTGGCTTGCGGACGTGCAGGTTCAGCGATTAGCGATTTCAGGAATTTCGTTTGCAGGTTCTGACATAGGAGGGTTCATTAATCAGCCTACAGGAGAACTATTTACTCGATGGATACAGATGGCGATTTTCCATCCTTTCTGTAGAGTGCATTCTTCTGGAGATCACGGTGATCAGGAGCCATGGTCATTTGGAGAGAAATATACAGACCTTTTTAGAGAAGCAGTAGAGCTGAGATACAGGTTATTACCATACATTTACACGAGTTTCTTCCATTATCATAAGTATGGTAGACCTATGATAAGACCTATTGTATTTCATGATCAGGAAGATGTTCAGAATCATAATAGAGATCACGAATTTCTTTGTGGGCCAGACATCTTAGTTGTGCCTGTACTGAACGAATCTTCTAATAGTAGAAACGTATACCTACCTAAGGGTGACTGGTATAGCTTCTGGGATGGAACTTTATATCCAGGTAAATCTGAGCTAGTAAATAAATTTGATCTAAATACATTCCCATTTTTCGTAAAAGCTGGAGCTGTTATTCCTCTTTACCCTGTTATGCAATATACAGGCGAGAAAAAAATAGATGTAGTAGATTTGAAAATATTCTATTCAGTAGATAAGTATATTAGTGAGTGGTATGAAGATGAGCATGACGGATATGCTTATGAAGACAAGCATTACAGAAAGGCTAAATTTAGTGTCGAAGGTTCATTGACTGAAATGGTAATCGAACAACAAATAATAGGAGCTTTCCAAGCTGAGTTTCACTCGTATAGATTAGACTTAGTAGGGCTGCCTTTTACACCGACCACAGTAGAAATCGATGGTAAGTCTATGGCTTATAACGAAGAGACTAGTTTAGTTAGCGCAGACTTTAAGCGTTGTGTTGTAAAGATGGTGTAAGTACATGTAAGAAAATAAGTTTTTTCTTATAACTATGTCTAAAATCTTGCTAGTTCCTAGGAGGCTGAGCCTGCGGCGGGGAGACATTATTCATAGTGCGTTTTTTTCTGAGCCAGAATTGGTATTAGAATCACTTACGAAGAAGCTTATAGGATTTCCACTTATTTTCATGGTATCACAAGTTTACATGCTAGTTCTTAGAATCGAAAAAAACTGCCAGGCACTATGCAGCATGCCCAGCAGTCAAACTAAATGATTAACACTTTAAAAAAAACTATTTCTAAATTGTATGGTAAACACTTTTTTATATTCTTAATGTATTTCCATTAAACATAGGAATTGACATAGAGAAATTTTCTCCAAACATAAGCTTCTGCTCTTCTAATATACCAATGGCGATCTGCTCTCCCATTAAGAGGGACTCATAATAATCTGAGAAATAGTGTACGCCTGCCCAGTTTCTGCCTATGGAAATATTAGAGGCTAATTTATTCAGCTCTCCTTCTATCGTAAGATGAGCATCCTTACCTTCTCTATCCATCACAGGAATAAGTTTTAGTTCCTTGCCGTCATCTACAGATACATAAGCCTTGTTTGATACCTTCCCATCTACCTTCAAGACAGCGGTGCAGTCAAAGAAAGCTTTAAGTATCGTAATACAGGCACCTGCTACAGTGGCATGTCCAGCCCCATAGGCTGGATGCATAGGGGAGCCCTCTGTGAATGCCATCGGCAATAAAAAGTTTTCTTCACCTTGGTCTGCTGAGTTTTTATTTTTTATTCTATCTAATATCTCATTCTTATTATCTCCAAGATCCTGCACTACATCTTTCAGTTTAGGAGCCATTTTGTCAAATATCTTATATTTAGAAATTCTAGCTGCGAGAACTTCAGGTCTACATCTTCTGTGGATATTGTATTTCTGATAACGCACTGCCTTAAGCGCTCTAGTTGCTACCTCAGTTACTAAAGATAAGATATGTGGTCCACCGAAATGAGCAAACCCTTGCTGATGATCTCTGGTGTCATCTTCTTGGAATGGAATTCCTGGGTCGAACTTAGCCCTTCTTCCTAAAAGTATCAAGCACGCATTAAGATAGGCTTCGTACAACGCATCATAGTGTACATAGGTTGCTAAGTCTCTTGGCGTGTAAATGAATCTTCTTTTTTCTGCAGTTTCGAATTGTTCCAATCCACCAACACTGGCTGCATTCTGTACATCAAACCATTCATCCCAAGTCTGCATATAGTCTTTAGAACTTGCTACTCTTACTCGCTGGTCTATATTGACAGCACCGTAGGAAATCAACCCAACGGCAGGGCTTCTTTCGCCATCTATTATATTGACACCATTATTCCCAATTAACAGAAATTGTGAAATGTACGGCCCTATATCATCACCTTTAGTTATTCCTCTAAAAGCATTAGTAGGATTAGGACACATTCTATTACATCGTCTTGCTTCTTCAGCTGGATTTAGTTTCAGTTCTTGTTTTGAGAACCATTCTAATTTTCTAAGTTGATTGACTAATGCAATATACTCTTTAACTTGTTCTCTGTCTGTATGAAATTCTTCTAGACCATCATCCTGATTGATTACTCCATTGAGAGATATGTCATTAGAGAAATCACCAAGGTATTGCTCTTCTATAAGACCTGCACTAAGTGCATGAAAAGGAATATCCCTAGCTAGGGCTTGGACATAGACCTCTGCCATTTCAGCGGTAAGTTCAGGGCTGCCTAGCCTAGGTGCAGGGGGCATGGTTACAGCATGTGCATCTGGTCCTTCCAACTCGTAAGCAAGACCAGCACTCTGGCTTTCCCAGGCTCTAAGGTTAACTGGTTTTATTTCATCACCATCTTTAGTTTTGTCGGGATTTAATTTTCCATAATTGGCGATATCTGATTTCCATTTGTAAGCTCCCTGTGGAGGCGTACAATTACTAGAAGATCCAGAGTGCGCTTGTGGACCTAGCGGCGTATCTCGAAAATCTCTAGGATCTCCACTATCTATTGCCCTTATAAAATACTGAAAGTTAAGAGGGTTTTGTAAAAGACCTGTGTCATAATCATGGGGCATACCTTTAGTAAAACTCATAAGAAAAGAGGGCTTTCCTTCTAAGCTTATAGGAGCTATATCTTTTACATATAGATTGTCTTTTTTCTTGTCTTCATGATGAATTTCATGTTTTTCACTATGGTTTTTTTTATGACACTTTGCTATATCAGATTCTTTTTCGTGTCGAAATTTTAGTTCATCACCGTTACTATAATGTCTTGGATGATATCGGTCTGTTGCGAGTTGATTAGCTGCCTGTCTTTTGTCCCAGGCTGAGGTTTTCCTATTGATGTTCATTACAAGAATTTTGAGATTATTAAAAATTGATATCTCTATTTTTTTATAAATTCGAGATACTTTCTTGTAATTATATCAGTGAAATCCTCATTATGTTACCTAGTAGGAAAGAATTTATTTTAGCACGTACTAAGTTTTTAACTAAGTTCTTTAGAATATTTAATCATTAACCACCTACCTCATCTTAGGCCTTCGTCTCTTACTAGATCTTCCTTGCATCATCTGCATACCTTGCTTACCCATAGAGCGGGCAACTTTTGATTGGCCAGAATTTTGAAGTGCTTTTTCGAACATGTCTACCTGCTCTTTGAGTTGAGGCTCTGTAATTTTTAGTTTTTTCAGATCTCTGAAGTGATTTTTTGCAGCAGTCCATTTATTCTTTGAGCCATTAATATTTGCTAACTGCAGCAAGATCATTCCTTTTTCGTTATCACTAGGTAATTTTATTTTTAACGCTTCTTCGAATAGAAGTTCAGCTCCGTTATGATCTTTCTTATTCATAAGTATAGAACCCTTAAGGATATAATAGAAAGCTCTATTTGTAACATAAAGATATTTTGGTTTCCATGTCAATCCTAGACGCTGCTCTGCGCCATCAAAATCTTGTTTCTGTACCATCTGCGCAGCAGATTGTATGGTACCCAGCATAATGTAACTCACTAGTAATCCTAAACCTATAAGTAAGAATGGAAAGGCATACCAAAAACCGAATGCAAAGGCTAGTCCAACACCTCCTAATAGAAACAGTGCGATTAGAGCAAACTTTAAGTATATATTTATTGTAAACATTTAATCTAATTTTGTAAGACAAATATAAGGATGTTAAAAGGAAATCCCTACATCTATTTTTTTAATTATGCTTTATAGTGGTTTGAGCTGATCCGATACAGGCAACAACGCTTAATATCGGGATGTGAAAGTAATTTAGGATGGTCAAATGAATCTAATTTTATCATACCTATTTTCTGCATTACCTTCTCTGATTTTTTGTTTTGTTCTGCGGCCAGGGAATATATTTCTGTAAGCCCTAGATCCACAAAAGCATACTGGAGAGTAGCTCTTGCTCCTTCAGTAGCAAACCCCTGTCCCCAAGCTGATTGTTGTAATCTCCACCCTATGTCCGTAAAGGGTGCAAAAGAAACATCATAGTCTTGATAAGCGATCCCTATGAAACCTATAAATTTATTATCATCTAGGGTATCCACAGCAAAATAACAATATCCTTTTTCAGCATACATTTTTTGCATTCTCTCTATGAAACTTTTACTCTGTAATCGATCTGGCATAAAAGGAAAAAATTCCATAACATCGGAATCTTGATTAAGTAATGCCATAGGTTCTAGATCTGAATCTAGCCATGTCCTCATACCTAATCTCTCCGTGGTATATAGATATTTCTTTTTCATCTTTGTCAAAGATAGGTCTTACAAACACATATTTCAAGGATGTAACATATATTAGAGCAAGCAAGATAAGGTCATACACTAGACGTTCTCTTATACTAATCGAACATTTACACTCTGGTAATGCTAATACACGCTACATTTACATACAAATACCTTGTCATTTACAAATGAAATTCTAAGGTTTAAATCCTATAATTAATAACCAAAATATAATAATGAAAAACTTAATTTTCCTACTTACACTTATCACTATAATGTCCTGCCAGCAACCGAAATTGAAATCTGAGCAAACAAAATCAGAGAAAATAGAATATCCTGTAGCATTTGCTAAAGTCCTAGAGGCTCATGGAGGAATGGATGCATGGAATAAGATGCACGGCTTATCATATGATATGGTAAATGGCGAAAAATATGAAAGGCAAATTATTGATCTTAAAGATAGGAGAGAAAGAATAGAGGGTGAAGATTTCATCATGGGATATGACGGACAGAATTACTGGGTAGAAGCTGATACGTCTTATAAGGGAAATCCAATATTTTATAAAAATCTTATTTTCTATTTTTATGCAATGCCATTTGTGTTAGCCGATCCTGGTATCAATTATACAACTGTAGATCCACTACTGTTTGACAATGTTTCCTACCCAGGGATAAGAGTTGCTTATGATGATGGGGTCGGGATAAGTCCTGAAGATGAGTATTATATCTACTATGATCCAGCGACCTATGAGATGGAATGGTTGGCTTATACGGTTACTTATTTTAGTAATGAGAAGTCAGAAAAATTAGGCTGGATTCGTTACGATGACTGGCAGAAAATAGAGGGTATTCTTTTACCTAATTCTATGGGATGGTTTAAGTCAGAGGACAACCTTCCTACGGAACAAAGAAATAGAAGATCATTTAATAATGTCAAATTAGTTGATTCAGAAATGCCAGCTTCCACCTTTGCTAAGACAGAGGTAGCAAAAATTGTGGAGGAATAAGAAAAGCGATTACTTAAGTTTCGGCACTCGATAAGAGATTAATTTATTAAACTAAGGATAGTAATCGAGTATAAAAGATAGAAATCATTATTTTTGCAAATCTAAGGAATAGGGAATATTTTCTTTTATAATTGCAAGGATTTGCTTTTTCTAAGGGAATCATTTTTCGTAGAGAAAATTATGTAATTCTTTAGTTATTAGCGAACTGGCTATGCCTTGATTATATTGCTACATAGTTTTTAGTGCTGACTTCTTAGGGGTATTGATTGTTTATTTTTTTTTATAAGAGAAAAATCGAACCATTCCTAGGTTCATATAGTAAGTTGGTAAAATACGAATATGGAAAATCAAAACAATAAGTCTAAAAGCGAACTAGGGAATGAAATTATTGCTAAATCTACTGCAAAAGCATCTGGACTAGCAGCACTCCCTATACCTATTCTCGATATTGCTGGGATAATTTTTGTACAAGTGAATATGGTGGAAAAATTGGCTGAACTGTACAATATCGAAATTGAGAATAAAAATAAATTAATCTTATCTTCTGTAGCATCTTCAGTAATTACAAAGTTAATAAGTGAGTTAGCAGGATCAGCAGCTGCTGCAAGTAAAATGGATAAGCTATTTGGAGGATCGCTCATCAAAGCAAGTATTACAGGGTTTTCTACCACAGTAATGGGAGAGATATACAAAAAGCATTTTAGTAATGGTGGAAAGGTAGAAACCATAGATTCAGGAGCTGTCGTAGAATATGTACAGCATGAAATTGCATCTGACAATCTAAGTATACAGAACTTAAGTAGTAAATTCGTTAACTCCGTAACAAGCTAGATAAAATTTTAAAAAATGATCATTGATTTATTAATTTGTGCAGTCTCTTTTTTTATAGGTGCAAAGCTATTATCTGGTGTAACCTTAGAAAGTTTTGTGCAAGCTTTGATAGTCGGAGTAGTAGTAGCTATTCTAGATGTCACTATCGGGAATGTTCTCAAAATTGTAACCTTAGGAATTCTTTCTTTAGGAATTTTTAATTGGTTATTGAATGCCATTATCATTCAGATCGCTGACTGGTTCTTACCTAACTTTAAGGTAAAGAATTTCTGGTGGGCATTACTGCTTGCGGGAATAGTGAGTTTAAGTTCTTCTTTGATAAGTTCTTTTATATAGTGTAGCTTAATGTATTTCTTAGTTTGTTACTAAGCCTATAAATAGCTAGATAAGTATTGCTTAAAGTTAATTTAACAGTTTTAAAGCAAGAACGTATTTCTATTAATGTATATTGAGATAAACGCGCAGTAGTTATAGATGTTCCAATAGATAAATTTGATCTATTAATCTTAAGCGTTACAATATGAAATATCTTATCGTACTGTTGTCCTTTATATTCGCAATTTCTTGCAGTGATGAAATGTCCATTATTCCATCTCAGAACCTCTCAAAAGTGTCCATAGAAAACGGTCGGTTTAAAAAAGCCAATGGAGAAAGTTTTTTCCCCTGGGGGTTTAACTATACCAACCCAGTAAATGTAGGTCTGATAGAAGATAATTGGATGGACGAAAATATATGGAAAACGATACGGTCTGATTTCATGGAAATGAAAGCCTTGGGCGCCAATGTTGTTAGAATTCATCTACAATATCATCAATTTATGCTTGACGCTGCTAAACCAAATTTGACGAATCTCGACAGATTAGAAAATCTTGTAAGATTAGCTGAGGAACAAAGTTTGTACCTCGACATTACAGGTCTAGCAGCATATCGAATGGAAGATCAGCCTGATTTTTATAGTAAGATGACAGATGAAGAAAGATGGCATACGCAAAAAATATTCTGGGAAAGTGTAGCAGATAGGGTAGGTGGTAGTGATGCTGTTTTTGCTTATAACCTGATGAACGAGCCTGTAGTTTCTGTAGGCTGTTCTACGAATTCTAATTGTGAGTGGTTACCTGGTAGCAGTTTTGGAGGTTTTTTCTTTGTGCAAAATATAACAAGAACAACAGGAATAGACTATCTCTCTACGATGAAAAATTGGATCGCAGAAATGACGGAATCGATAAGAGCTAAAGATAAGATAACACTCATAACAGTTGGATTTCTAGATCTAGGAAATTATAATCGTTTTTCATCTGACCTAGATTATCTAAGCCCTCATACCTATCCTAAGTCAGGAGAAATACAAGAAGCAATAGATCATGTAATGGATAACCAAAGTGATGTTCCGTTAGTCATAGAAGAGACTGCTAACCTTATGTGTAATATCGAAGAATTGGAAGAGTTCTTAGAGGGTATAGATGGAAAATATAATGGTCTGATGGGTCATTATTTTGGACAGACCCTTGATGAGGTGGATGATGGAACGATCTCTGGAGCTTTACGGAAAAATTTCTTAGAATTTTTTATCAATAAAAATCCAAACTAATTATTATGAGGAATACTATTATTCTAATTGTAGCCTCGGTTTTCATAACGATGAGCTGCAAAAATGAGGATTGCCGTACATGCACAGGCACAGTGACTAACTCAGGGGAGACAGCTGACTGGACCGTTTGCGATGATGATGGTAACGTAATAAGAACTAACAATACAACTGGAGAGATCACGCAATCGACTAACACACTTCCTGAAGCAGTTGCCTTTTTGGAATCTATAGGATTAGATTGTATGGAGTAGGGATTACAATGCCGACAATAGGTTTAAGAGAAAACCATTTCTTTTTTACGCTTTAATTATTCTGAAATGTAAAAGGAAAATTTAATCTTGGAGTATGAATTCTTGTTGATCGAACATTTACTCGATACTAGGGTTTTACCTGCAATTAAAATTTAGAAAACTATACTATATGAACGGAGCAGAACTATTTGTAAAATGTCTGGAAGAAGAAGGAGTAAGCCATATATACGGTGTACCTGGAGAGGAAAATGAAGATCTATTATTTGCCTTAGAATCTTCCAATATCGAGTTTGTACCTACAAGGCATGAGCAAGGAGCAGCATTTATAGCCAATGTATATGGACGGTTGACGGGCAAGGCAGGAGTCTGTCTCGCTACGCTGGGCCCAGGAGCTACTAATCTGATTACAGGAGTTGCAGATGCATATCTAGACAAGGCACCCTTAGTTGCCATTACTGGCCAGGGAGCGCGTAGCAGAATGCACCACGAATCACACCAGATGATAGATATTGTACAGATGTTCGAGGCGATAAGCAAGTATAATACTTCTATACAACAGGTGGAGGTAATCCCAGAAATTGTAAGAAAGGCTTTCAAGATCGCGGAAACAGAAAAGCCTGGGGCGGTCCACATAGAAATGCCAGAAGATATAGCGTCAGAACTATTAGAGAATAACAACAGTGCACTTTCAGTAAAAACGGTAAGAAGACCTAGCGCAGATAGTAGAGCAATCAGAGAGGCTGAACAAATATTAAATTCCGCAGAAAAGGTACTCATTCTGGCTGGGAATGGTGCGATAAGAAAACGTTCTAGTGAGGCCTTATATAAGCTGATACAATCCACAAACATAAGAGTAGCTAATACCTTTATGGGTAAGGGTGCGATATCTTCTAAAGATTTACTATCTCTAGGAACAGTGGGATTAGGATTCAAAGATTATATTATAGAAGCTTTTGAAGCGGCAGAAGTAGTTGTATGTGTCGGCTATGACATTGCCGAGTACGACCCTAAGAATTGGAATATAGGTATTAAAAAGAAAATTGTACACATAGATTTTGAACCCTCTGAGGTTTTTGAAGATTATATTCCAGATGTAGAAATCGTCGGAGATATATGTGATGCACTTACTCAGCTAGAGCTTACTGTAGACAAAAGATTCGAAATAGAATGGACGACTGCAACTAAAAACCGAATAGATGAATCTATAGCAAAATACACAGCTGATGATAGGGAGGAACAATTTGACACACCCATGATTATCAATGCCATAAGACAAGTGATGCCAGATGACGGTCTGCTCATAAGCGATGTGGGAACTCACAAGATGTGGATTGCTAGAAACTATAATACATACTGTCCTAATGGTTGTATAATTTCTAATGGACTAGCCTCCATGGGCATAGCTCTACCAGGTGGAATAGCGGCGAAAAGCATAGACAAAAATAGAGCAGTTGTAAGTCTGATGGGTGATGGTGGTGCTCTGATGAATTTCCAAGAAATAGAAACAGCTAAGCGACTAGGTTTAGGATATGTTATTATAATAGCCAATGATAACAATTATGGATTAATCACGTGGAAGCAGAAGATGCACACTGGTGAAAGTACGGGAACTGCACTGACCAATCCAGATTTTGTAAAGCTAGGCGAGAGTTTTGGAATAGATGCTTATAAACCTAAAAATGTAGGAGACTTCAAACAAATTCTGCAAGACAGTTTTGATCATAATAGGCTGACACTTATCGAAATTCCTATCTCCACAGATGTCAACCAAGAACTTATAAACGAACTAAAAGAATACTATAATGTCAAATAATACGGAGTTTACAACGACTAATCCATTTACTAATAGAGATTTAAAAACCTATAATTATCACAGTGAGAAGGAAGTACTAAATGTCATAGAATCTGCCCACAAACGGTGGCTAACTTATAGAGATACGAGTTATGAAGATAGAGCAATTATGCTTCGCAAAGCTGCTGATATTTTAGAAGGCAACAAGGCTAAGTACGCAGAAATGATGACATTGGAGATGGGCAAGTTAATTAATTCTTCTATAGCTGAGGTAGAGAAATGTGCATGGGTATGTAGATATTATGCGGACAATGGAGCTGAATTTTTAGGAGATGAGCTCGTAGAAACTGATGCATCTAAAAGCTATATAACTTATAATTCCATCGGGGTTGTGCTGGCAGTGATGCCATGGAATTATCCATTCTGGCAAGTATTCAGATTCGCTGCACCGGCACTTATGGCTGGTAATACTGCCTTGCTTAAGCACGCATCTAATGTACCGGGTAGTGCACTTTTTATAGAGGAAGTATTACGCTTGGCAGGTTTTCCAGAGCATTGCTTCACAAGTTTGTTGATAGAAAGTGGTGGTGTAAAATCAATACTAGATCATAAACATGTAAAAGCTGCAACGCTTACAGGTAGTGAACCTGCTGGATCAGCAGTGGCAGCTCAGGCAGGAGGAAATATAAAACATACCGTTCTCGAACTTGGAGGTAGTGACCCGTATCTTATTCTCGAAGATGCAGATATAGAACTTGCCGTAGAACAATGTACGACCTCTAGGTTACTGAACACTGGACAGAGTTGCATCGGCGCTAAAAGGTTTATTGTGGTAGAATCTGTATATGACACTTTTCTATCTGCGTTCCATCAAAAAATGAGCAGCGCGACTATGGGTGATCCCATGACTGACGTAGATGTAGGACCTATGGCAAGACATGATCTCAGGGACGAAGTACACGATCAGGTTGTAGAATCTGTTACAAGAGGTGCAACACTCATCTGCGGAGGAACGATACCCAAACATGAAGGCGCTTTCTATCCACCGACGATCCTTACGGATCTCAGTCCTGGAATGCCTGCCTACGAAGATGAGATTTTTGGTCCTGTCGCATCAGTCATCAAAGCGAAAAACGAGCAAGATGCGATAAGAATTGCTAATGATAGTAAGTTCGGATTAGGTGCCTGTGTTTTTTCTGAGGATGTCAAGCGCGCTGAAATGATCGCTAGGGATAAACTAGAGGCTGGCTGTTGTTTTGTAAATCAGTATGTCAAATCTGATCCAAGATTACCTTTCGGTGGAATCAAGACAAGCGGTTATGGAAGAGAACTGAGCTATCATGGTATAAGAGCTTTTACAAATATAAAGACCGTGTATATAAAGTAGTTTTAGTCAGTTTGTCAAAGTTATACTAGATTATTGTCTAATAATTCTGAGTAAGAATTCACCATCTTAATATGTGTGCGACTTTCTTCCGATAGGATATTTTCAATTCTTTTTTCGTTGGCTTTATTGTTGGCTTTTATGATGATGATACTGTCTATTTTTTCTTTGTAGGCAGAGTCTATCTTAGAATATATGTCAAAATCTTTCTCAGCAGTATCCCCTACAAGAATAAATTTAGTGTGTGGAAATAATGTTAAAATAGTTTCTATGATTAAATATTTATTTTGAAAATTTAAAGGTTTTTTCTTTTTCAGCATATGCAGACCAAAATCTCTGAGGAAAAGTTCACCCTTTGGAAAATCATTATACTCTAAAAAAGTCTTAAGATATGAGAAAATATTCCAAGGACTATTAGAGATGTATATCATTGGCCCATTTCCTTCCGAATAGACAAGTTTCTGTCTATAATATTCTGCTGCATTAGCGATGGGTATTCTTCTGAATGGATTGAGAAAAAGTGAGTTGAATAATAGTCGTATTTTAAAGAAAGATTTTACATTGGTCACGAGTAACGTATCATCTATATCAGAAATTATTCCCACTGGAGCTTGGTGTCTGTAATTTGTAAATCCGATTTCCTTTACATAGGTTTCAGATTGACCAGCTAGAGAAAATTTGACTCCTAGATCTTTTCCAAGCTCTCCGTTAACTTTTTCCAATACCTGGAAATACCCCTCTTCATCTGTTACACTTTGAAAAGTTTTAAAGCTCGTTTTGATTTCAATGGGTTGATGCGCAAGTTCATTAGTGAGCGCCCTTCTTAGCGAATTTATGAGTGCACCTATATATCCTGTAAAAATTTTACTGATAGGTGGAGCATTTTTAAGTAATCTGCCACTGATATACAAGTGTTCAGAACTTAATATACATGTATATAATTCAAAATAACTATTAATCTTTTTATTCACTTATTAAAATTTTAGTTTAATTATGTAAATGGAAAATACACAGGTATAAGACAGCTACATATTATCCAAAGAAAGAATGAAAGAACGCCTCCTAGAAATACAAAATCTCTAAATCGATATATGCCCATTCCATAAATGATCGTATTAGTCTGATAACCTATAGGCGTAAAAAAACTAAAATTAGCAGCCAGCATCACTGTAACGATAAAACTCAACGGATTAAGACCTAAGCCATGTGCAAGCGATATGGCTATAGGAGTAATAATTATTGCTGTTGCATTATTAGAGATAACACCACTAATAATCATGGTAATCAGAAACAGTAAACTTATTATAATTGTAGGACTGAAATCTTGTAAAAACTCTAATAGGATACTGCTGATAAACTGATCCGACCCAGTATTCGTCATGGCAACTCCTAGTGGTAATAGACCCGCAAGTAAAAAAATAATTTGCCAGTTCACTGATCTGTAAGCGTGTTCTAGGGTTACGCACTGTGTTATGAGTAGAAGCCCTAATCCCAGAAGACTACTTTCGAGTATTGTAGAAAATCCGCTGGATGCTAACCCAATTATACAAGCAAGAATTAATAAAGAAAGGTACTTTTTATTTTGATTAATTTTAGAAGCATCCATGTGGTTGAGGATCTGACTATTGTCATTTAAAGACCAAGAATCCTCAGTAAGTTCATCTAGCTGAACTAGAATGGTATCTCCAGGGTCTACTCTGACTCTACTCAGTTTATTTTCGATAAATCTATCGGTGGGTTTGAAGATATTGCGATGTTTATTGATAGCAATAGGCAGCGCACCATTTAGATCAGATGAGCTTATATCTGAGAAGTTTTTACTTATGAGCTTAGAATCTGGGAGTATGAGAATCTCCAGAACCTTTCCAGTGGGATGAGGTTCATTGTTAGCTTGGTCCTCTGGTATCAATTCGTAATATTCGTCTAGGTTTAGGCTTAGTGTTTTGTCTAATATTGTACTCACAACGATAACATCGCCTTCTTTAAATTTTAACCAATAAGATGGATGTTTTATAATTCTACTGGATCTTCTGATTTGTAAAAGGGTACTGTTGCTATCCTTATATATGCTTGTAGATTTATATGTATTACCTATGATAGGATTCCCAGCTAAGATTTTAAGTATGGAAATATATCTTTTTTGTGGTACAGGGTGATCAGAAGCTCTATTACTTTTTCGCAGAAAAAATATAGAGCCTATAGATGTAATAACTATTCCGGCAATTAGTAGGATTCCAGCTAACTGACTTACTTGAAAAAAACTAAACCCAGAGAGTCCTCTTTCTATAGCAATCTGATTTACAATAAGATTAGTGCTTGTTCCCATAAGTGTGCAAGATCCCCCTAATATACCTGCAAAGGATAGAGGCATCATATATTTTTCAAGTTTCAAATCATATCTTATGGCTAGATCTGGCATTATTTTGACAAATAGTATAACCACAGCTGTGGTACTTATGAAGGCAGAAAATCCTCCGACAAGGAGCATGACAAGTGGAAGAGAGTATTTTAAAGAAAAAGAAAATATAGGCATCATTGCATCTGCCAATAAGCCTATAGAACCATTGTGCTCTAGGGCAGCTGCAATGATCATCAATGACATGATAGTAATAACAGCAGGATTACTAAATCCTGAGATTGCTTCTTCTCCAGTAACTAGCCCTGTAGCTAACAAGCTGATCATTACAAGAACAGCTATTTTATCAACGGAAAACAATTCTGTGATAAACATTATAGTGGATACAACTATAATGAAAAATAAAGTAATTATTGCCCAGTCCATAAATGGTTAACCATATTGTTTATTGAAATTAAGCAGACGTAAATATTTTCCGAATTCGAAACCAAACATACACTTCTATCATTGGGTAAACGCTAAGTTTGTTTATTTATAAATTTTACAGTTACATAAGTTTACTAAGCTTGTTGTCTTTCTCCAGGAGACATTTGTAACATCTCTTTGTTATAATTCTTTAATTCTAGTACATTGCCAGGAAGATTAAAGTTTTCTCTATCTAAGTTATCGAGTACAGCCATTATAACTTTAGAATGTACTTCAGGAGCGCTATGTTTTCTGTCGAAGGTGTTGATCCAGTACTGAACCTCCACATTTATTGTACTTGCTCCGAGATCTTTTATAAGCGTTCTAGGAGGCTTGTCCTTGCTCAAGACACCAGGGACACTTGGAACGACTTCCAGCATGAGAGCTCTTCCTCTTTCTACATCAGATCCATAATCTAATCCAACAATAAAACTTTTTCTTAAGTAACCGTCGATTGTATAATTGTATAAGGGGTTTTTTATGATTTGTCCATTGGGAATATAAACATCTTTTCCGTCTGCAGTTTTGATATGTGTTTCTCTTAGACTCATTTCTATTATCACTCCCTCTTCATTAGATATTTTCACAACATCTCCTATTCGGAAAGGACGATTAAAAGCCATAATAACACCGGCTAAAAAATTCTCTGCTATATCTTTAAATGCAAAACCTATGACTACAGAAGATAATGTAGCCGCCCCTAGTATGCTTCCAGCAATTCCAGACATACCGAGGATATATAGAAATAATAGAAATGAGATAATTAGCACTAGAGATTGTATTACACCGTCAAAAAAGTTTACTAATAGTTTATCCTCTGCTTTTGAGTGAACAAATTTTATAAATTTTCTTCTTACAAATCGAGCTATAAGCGAGAATATGATAACTATAATAACTGCTAAAAATAGACGTGGAATAATAGCTATAAAGTCATCATAATAGGTGAGAATATGTTCTTTGAGATCTGAGATAATTTCCATTTATTCCTTTATTTGTATTTGCGTATAAGGTAGAGCAATATAGTCTTTACTTCAGTTAATTATGATTGTTCGTTTTCCGTTTCTTTATCGTGTTCTGGGATCAGAAGTTGGACAAAAATAGGAAAGTGATCGGAGCCTATATTTTCTAATCTTTCTAGTTTTAACAATTTTATGGAAGGATGGCAAAAAATATTATCTATAGGAATTCGAAAAGGTAGATAGGTAGGAAAAGTAGCGAAAATACCTCTTCCTTCTCTAGGATCTTGAAGACCACTAATTTTTCTGAATTGCTTATTAGTTTTACTCCATCCGACATCATTTAGGTCTCCTACAACTATGGATAGACTTCTGGATTTTGCTTCTTTTATTTTCAAAGCAGTATTTATTAATTCTTTATCTTTTGGCTTAGAACTCAGAGCCTCTCCTGGAATAGGTGGTTCTGGATGCAATCCATAGACAGATATTGCCGTACCATTCAAACAATAATGAGCTTCTACGGAAGGAATATCATTTTTCACTAAGTGATTTATTTTCCCATTTGTAAATTTTAATTTACTCAGATACCAAATTCCGTACGTATCATCTTTTATCTCCCTTAATGTGTATGGATACTCTTCTTCTAGATACGCAGCCTTACGGTACCATTCTGTCCCTGGCTCTAATAGGAGTATGATATCTGGGGCATCTTTTTTTACCAGCTGTATAAATCTATCATATTCTGTATTCTCTTGGTATACATTAAATATAAGTAATTTCAACTTGCTTCCCGAGTCTGCTGGTTTAGCAGATGCAATAGTTTTCTTACTTAAGAAACTATAAGGATAAATAGAGTGTATACACAATGCTATGCAAAACAAATGGGCACTAGTGATAAGAAAGAATAATAAATTATGAGGAGAGCTTAGTAAGTGGAGAAAAACTAGTAGCAAATTGATAATTAAATAATAAGCCCTAAAATTTATCTGAGCTCTAATAAACCAATACTTACTGTTATTGATCGGTAACAGTGTCCCGGTCAAGATCATTAGAGAGCAACAAATTAGAAGTATATTCATCTACATCAAATATATAGATTATAAAATTACCGCTATGCTTGGATTTCTTTTATAATGTGAGCGATTATTATTTGGCTTATGTCAATTTTTTGTTGTAAAACATTTATCTTTCAAATCGAACAACCCAGAAGCTTACAAGTATACTTAAAAAATCAAATCAAATGAAAAAAATTATAGGTGTTTTTTTGATAATTCTAGCAGTAGGATTAGGTTACATGGGCGTTAATAAAGTCAGTAACAGCGGTTCCTCAGTAGAAGTGATAGGAATAGAACTTTCTGCTTCTGATGAAGGGAAAAAAACAACTGGGTTAACCTATTTAGGATTAGCAGTTGTAAGTCTTATTGGCGGAATTACTTTGATGGTTAAGAAATCATAATTTTCTATAATAATAGGCTTTTACATTATTTTATATAGAGTATATTTTTTAATAAAGTTCAGATAATCTGTCATTTTAGTTGACATGCAATATAACCAGACTTAATGATATTTATAAAAAGCTTAGTACAAGCTATAAAAAAATTTCTCGATGAAGATCCGATGACTTATGCTGCGTCATTGGCATTTTATACTGTTGCATCACTTCCCGCTATATTACTTATCGCAATAAATGTACTATCCGTAACCTACGATACCGAAAGTGCCAAAATCGATTTTTTGTACCAACTCAACAAATATTTAGGACCCTCTACAGTAGAGCAAGCAGAGATTATACTAGACAATGCGGTAACTGACTATAATGGAATATTACCTCAGATAATAGGATTATTAATTCTTGCTTTCAGTGCTACTACAGTATTTATTTCTTTGCAAAATGGTATTAATCGTATATGGAATATTAGGAGAGCTGAATCTGCTAATGGAATTCTACAAACAATATTTGATCGATTACTATCTCTAGCTCTGATCGCAAGTATGGGTTTTATAATTTTAGTAACGCTTGTATTAGATTCTTTTCTAGGCTTGTTGACTGAGTGGATTGAGATGAACTATAATGATGTCTATATTGTCATAGCATGGTTTTTTAATTTTGTCCTTAATCTATTATTGACCGTATCTATTTTTACAATTGTATTTAAGGTAGTTCCTGATGCCAAGACTTCGTGGAAATCTTCTTTCGTAGGAGGCATATTTACGGCAACTATGTTCTTATTTGGCAAGTTCTTGATCGGTTTATACTTGTCTTCTGCAGATGTAGGAAGTTCTTATGGTGCAAGTGGTTCCTTAGTCGTTTTTCTGTTTTGGGTTTACTACTCTTCGATCTTGATATTCTTCGGTTCTAAATTTACTTATGAGTATGCTCGTATGAAAAATGAGTCTTTGAAAGCGGATGACAATTACGAATTTGTTAATGAGGTAGCAGCTAATATTTAGTACTTAACTACTAATCAAAGAAAACTTTTCAATACTAATTGTGAGTAAAGAATTTTTTTATTTCTGACCCTCTAAATTGGATAATTTTTTGAAAATACCTTTCTTGTTTTTTACATCAGAACTCATAAGTGTAGCATATGGAAGGGACTCAGGAAAAAGACTGAGCACAATTTTTATAATAGATATAATAGGAAGAGCTAAAATCACTCCCGCTATGCCCCAAAAGCTACCAAAAAACACTAATGACATTATAGCAAATAAAGGATTAATATCTACCTTATCCCCCACGATGGTAGGTGTTATAAAATTACCCTCTAGCTGTTGTATGAACAAATAATAAAGTATTACGGCGCTTGGCTGCCAACTATAATCAGCAGTAGCCAGAGCATAGATGAATGGAAGAAGACCACCTATTAGCGTTCCTATATATGGAATTACGGCTAGGATTCCTGCTAGAATTCCCCAGAATAGAGCATATTCTATTCCTATAAGATATAAGCCTACACTGTTAGCAATAGAAAGAATGAGCATGACAAGACCCATCCCACCGATATAAGCTTGTATAGTATCTTTAATTTCCTGGATTACTTCCTTTACATTCCTTCTATTTTCTTTGTCAAACTGGTAGATTAGAAAATTATTAAAACTTACTTTGTAGAAAAGCAGAAGGAAAGCATAAATAAAAGTTAGTCCTAAACTTGCTAATAAATTTGTTGTAGAAGCTAGTCCCTTGGTCAATAGTTTTATAGGACCAGTTAGATTTGACTGTTCACTAGTCGGCAATAGAGAGGTACGCTCCAACTTCAGAAACGGGATAACATCTTCTATCTTGTTCAATACCTTATCTAAACCTATCTCCATATTACTTCCGATAGTAGGCATAGACTCTACTATCGATATCAGCTGGAAGGAGAACAAGGTGGAAATTATTAAGAATGGCAAAATAAGCGCTAAAAAACAAAGCGTTATTGAAATCCATTTATACTTAACAATTGGCTTTAATTTTTTTTCTAGTGGATTGAGGAAAGTCGCTAATATGGCAGCAAAGATGAGCGGTAAAATTAGATGGGAGCCTATGTATAATAGCCACCCAGCTCCTAGAGAAGCAGTGATTACAGCTGCTAGTCTAATGGAGGTATTTTCTATTCTCATTTCATCATTTTATAATTGACATAATCTTCTTAATTAGCCACCAATAGCTTTTATACTTCGAAAAAATTCCCCCATTATTGGAGAATAGAGAGGGGATGAGCTCTCTATTTATACTTGAGCCAGACCTACTACCAACACCTGATGAAGTAAAATTAGTGAATAAATCTGGAAGATAATGTAATCCATCGGTAATGTCTAGCTTACCTAGATTATCTTTAAGGTGACTTTCTGCAATATCTATTTCCTTATTCAATTTATTGATGCGTTCTGATATCTTATTGTTCATCTTCATCGTTTTCTACAAGTGATCCCAATATCTTATTTGCAACAAATGGGAAAATTAAAACTTTTCTGGTAGCAAATATAAATATACATACCAAAGCGAGAATTCCAGACATTATGAGTAGTCCATATAACAACGAACCGATATTATGAGCAATAAAAATAGTGAGAGCTATTATCAAAAAAGTAAAAATAAAAAATCCAAAGAAAGCAATAACTAAGGAAGCAACAGCTGTACCAGCTATGCTGGATACTTCGTCTATTGCCTCGAGCTTTTTTATTTCTATCTTGTTGCTAATTATGGTTTTAGTATATTCATAATTTTCGCCTAAATTTTGTAAGATATTATGATTCATATTAATGAGGGGATAATTTTCTAGTTGTCAATTATGCTTTGTTAAGTTCTTTTTTTGCTTTGTCGATACCATCTTGAAAATTGCTTATTTTAGAATTTATTTTCGTTTTAGTATTATCGGCAACTCCTGTTATCATATCTTTTGTGTTAGATACTTTCTCGTTCGCACCCTCGATTAGATTATCTTTAATCTTTTGACCTTCCTCTAAGGCTGTATTTGCTTTTTCACTAAGGTTTGTTTTTAGTTCCTCTCCTTTGGTTAACAATAAATCAACCATTTGTTGACCTTTTTCGCTTTTGAGGAAATAGACTGATGCAGCTCCTGCAATAAGCCCTGTAACTAACATTAACGAATTTGAATTCTTATTTTTCATCTTATTTTTCAATTTTTAGTATGAGTAAATGTTTATTATTGTATCTATAACTTGAATTGATCTATAGTTGTTCGATTGTTCTTTTCATATTTTAAGATTGCAGAACTTCTTTATTTTTACCATTCTCTGATTTCATAAAGCTATTCTCTGCAATAAGAGTTCTAATAGGGAAAGGTATGTTTATATTCTCTTTGTCAAATCTAGATTTTAGAGCAATTATTGCATCACTTTTAGCTTCTAAAAGGGCTAGGTTCTTCTTAGCATCAACCCAAAATCTAATTTGGAAGTTTATAGAACTATCACCAAATTCCTGATAGTGGAATTCTATTTCTTTTCCTTCTTGAGGGAAGGTTTTTCCTATTTCATCCACTGCTATTTTCTTAACCTTTTTCAGATCATGTTCATAGCCTACTCCACAATTTATACTGGTTCTGATTCTAGAAGTAAGTCCGAAGTTTTTGAAGGGATTTTCCACAACCATTTTGTTAGGAATGATGACGAGATTATTGTCTGACTCTCTTAGTTTTATAAATCTTAGAGTGATGGTATCTACAATACCAGAATATCCATTGGTTTGTATAAAATCACCCACGTTCATAATATCTTGTACAGCTAAGAAGATACCAGAAAATGTATTTGCTATGGTTCCTTGTAGTGCGAGTCCTACGGCTAGTCCTGCAACACCAGCTCCTGCTAGTATAGAGGTAAGCGCTTTATCAAGATTTAGAACACTCAGTGCAAGAAATAATCCTAGAGAGATTACCACGACGGAAGAAACATTTGCAATAAGGCTTCGTACGGAGGTTTGCTTTACTTTATTTTTTAGGAGTGTAGCGATCCATCCATTCAGCTTTTGTGATAAGAAGTAGGAAATACCAAAGATAATTATTGCTATAAGAATGTTGGGCAAGTTAGTAATCAGAAGATTAAGCCATCCCTCCATCTTATCTGATAAGTTGCCTATTGAGTCATTTAATTGTTCTTCCATGGTATAGAATTTTAATGGTATCAAAAAAGGACCGCAAACTACTGCAGTCCACTAGATTATTATATAAAGATACCTTTATAAATCAAAGAATTTTTTTATGTCCTCTTTTGATTTCCCAATTTTTTTCTGGATTCTTCCTAGAAGTTCGTCTTCCTGACCTTCCTCATAAGATAAGTCATCATCGGTTAATTCTCCGTACTCTTGTTTTAATTTTCCTTTGATGACATTCCAGTTTCCTTTTATTTTATCTGATAATTCGCTCATTGATATGTATGTTTTTTGTTGATATAATGCCTGGTTTACAATATTTTATACCATTTCTATTTTTAGATGACGGAAAAGGATTTAGAATTGTTCAAAATGAATCAAGGCAAAAAACGTAGGCGAACCCATAGGTTCGGCGAGGCTTTTTAACGAAGGAACATGAAGAACAAAATAAATAATTACCGTCATTCTAAACTAGAATTGGTATTACTTAGGCTTTTCTGACTAACTTCATAATAAGTGAAATCGCAAATAACACTAAGAAAATGTAAAATACGATTTTTGCTATTCCAGCTGATGCTCCTGCGATTCCTGAGAATCCGAATACTCCAGCAACTAATGCAATAATTAATAGAATGATGATCGTTCGTAACATGTTGTTAAATTTTAAGGTTAGATAATAATTTTAATATTTTTTAGAAGATAAGCAATGGAAGTTTAGATGATAAAATAAGTTGATTAGTACTTATTTTAAAAAGCCTTTCATAGAAACTTCTATCGTAATTAGAATAAGCTATCCATTGAGGTTTTTCTTGATCTATAATTGGGTCTAAGTCATCTCTATCGTTTCCTAAAGACAACTCATTTATTGTCCCTACATACTCACCAAAAGTATCATTCAGGTTCGCCATTATTTGACTGATATCTGTTTTCTTCTCATCTTCGTGGAAGGCATACAGAACTCTTAGGTTCATACGTCTTGCAATAAGGGAAAGGTTAGAAAAATCGAAATTTTCATCATCCTTTACAATTAGTAGAAGCGTTTCAGGTTTAACATATTCGCAACCTTCGGGAATAGTAAGTGATGGAAGTTTTGTAGCTTTAGATATAGTAGTTTCCGTCGTTCCGAAAACTTGATTAATTAAGTGATCGTCACTTTTATTGTTTACAGTCCAGAAAAGCGCGTTATGTTGAATATCATTTTCATGAATCCTTGACTCTAAGCTTCCTATTTCAATATTATAGCTTACATGATCGTAATATTTTTTCGCCTGAACACATAATTTTTCTAAATCTTCAGTTTTGTAATTCAGGGTTTTGGACTGTATCAGTGCAGAAGGTGGAAGTTCAGCCCCTACCAATGTAGTAGGTGCTTGGGTTACCATGATCTGCGGTGATGCAGCTATAAGTTCTAGCTCCATTTCGAAATCTTTTGCTAACATAGCAGTGTATTTCAGATAGTTATCGATTTCGTCGTGAACGTTCTGAATTGTAGATAGTATTTTATTTTTCATATGATTAGAACTTGTTAATAAAAAATTAGCACGGTTAATGCTATTTGCTGGATAAACTCAGAGCTAGCAAAAAATGTTCGACTTTTTATTAATCTCGTTTTGTTAATGGTCAGGTTATACTACACATTATGTAATAAGCTTAAAATCAAAAACGGTTAATAAATGTTCTGCATGTGTTTAGTTGGAATAGGAGATTTATTATCTGTTGCGTCATTATTTCAGTCGTGCTTCATCGATATTTGCATCCATTATACTTTATCATGTCCTATGATATAATCGAAATCACGTTCATTTTTGAAAGATATTTCAGCATCATTTTTCAGGGCTTTTATTTCGCTTTTTATAACATCAAGATAACTTGTCTCGAAGGCTGATTGACTTAAGAGGTATTTGTATGTGTTAAGGATTTTGTGCATTAGAATTACATTTCCTTTGCAGTAAGCCCTGTACTGAGCAAAAACATTGTAAAAAAGGATTCCAAAAGATTTATTTTGTTCTTTTAGGTAAACTGATGAGTTTTCAGCAAAACTAAGTTTGTAATCAGGAATCTGCATTCTTAGTTGAAAGAGGGTAGATAGGTAATTCAGAGTGGTGGTCGCTGTAGCTGGATCATTGATGCCAGGGGACATTGCTCTTAGTCCTATCTCAGTAAGTTGGTTAAATCCCTTGGTATAATGCTGGTACAGGGTATGTATATCATTGAAGTAACAAAGATTTTGGAGCTCTTCCTCTAGTTCTTTATTGACAGCTCCTTTGTATGAGATTATCTCAGTATGCTTTTGTGCAAACTGCCCTTTATGTAATAAAATAAAAATGGGTCTATTATATTTTTCTACTAATTGATCCCAAGAGTCATCGATATTATTTTGAAAATATCCAGCTTCTTGGCTACTAATAATATTCCAAGAGCTATGATCAGGGTCTCTTGTGTCTGAATATTCTTCGGTTGCTTTTATTTCTTCTAGTAATGCTTTTTTTGATTTCTTGTAAACCTCCAGAAGCAGATTGTCTATCTGTATGCTGGAACTGATGTTTTGGATAAAATATATAAAGAATCCTAGACAAGCTATACCTAGTATAATACCTGTAATAACAGAAAGTACATTAAGGTTATAAGAATTTCCCGATGGCAGAATACTTATGAGAACCAGAATATTAAAAATAATCGTTCCTATATAGAAACCCAATACAATCTGATTGTTTTTTTCAGAAATTAATCCTGGTAATAATCGTGGAGAGAAATTACTACTCGCTTGATTAAGAGTTATCATAACCATAGAGAAACTAAAGACCGTAAGAGAGATTACACCTCCTATTATAGTCGATAGAATTGTTCTTGCCGTATCAGCATTGTTGACCAATAAAAAAGGCAAATATTCTCTAAGAAATTTTAAAACTTGATCATTATCTATTGTGATTAGCAGTATGGCTAACATTAAAAATCCCACAGAAATAATAGATGGGTAGAATGCTATACTATTTACAATGGAATTGTAATATCTGAGAATGATTCTTCTAAGTTTAGTTACCAAAGGATTATAATTTTACTTTAATTATTAATTAATTTACAAGATAAATATTGAACTCCTTTTATTTTATCCCAGAAAAATTTCACATGAGCATTATAGTATCCCTACTACTAATGTAAATTAAATACTTATCATCTTTAGGGTTATATCCATAATAAACGCATTGACATATGCTATTTGATAAATAGTTACAGAAGTGAGATGATTAAAAACCGTCAAATATTCTATAAGAATCTAATAAAATTACTTTTTCAAACCATTGACATACATCAGCGCCTTATCTAAACCATACCGATAATCACTCATGATGGTCTTATTGGAATATTTATAAGTACCGCTCTTAAGTAGCTTGTTGGGATTTATCTGTGTAAGTTTAAGATCAGAGGGAGGATTACTCATAAAGTCGAGTCCTTCGTTATATCGCTTGTAACAATTAGCGAATGCGCCACCTAGATGCGGTGTAGAATTGAAATATAAAGAACCGAAATAGTCAGACCAACTCTGAGAAGAGCGCACACCTTCAGGCCACGTTCTTATGACAAGTATATTTTTATTTCCTTGTTCGTAAGCCCATTTTACAGGAAGTGGATCACTCCAGCCACCATCAAAATATTCCTGACCAGCTATCAAGTGTTTACCTTTAGTGACGAATGGCAGTGTACATGATGCAATTACGGTATCTAACCAGATTTCTTGTGTAGGATTTAGGTAAGCAGGCTTACCAGTAATCCTATCTGTAGCCACAAAATGTATCTGTGCATCTATGTTATCTACGTAAGCTTTCTGTATGTCAAAAGGAACTTTCTCCATCGCTACCTTTGACAAAAAATCTATGTCCATATACCCCTGTGCTCCAAAAGTTCTCCTATAATTTAAGAAAGCCTCGTCCTTGGCAAGAATTTTCATTGCAGATATACAAAGCCTATACTGTTTACTTAGAAAATAAGACATAGCAACAGAACCACCTGATATACCTATATAATGAGTGAAGGGATCATAGCCACTCATCATAAAGCCATCAAGGATACCTGAGGTAAATCCTGTTTTGAATCCACCACCTTCTACGATTAGGCAACTATTTTTTTCTTTACTCATTCTGATGTAAAATTAGTTTTTTCCAGTTGAGAAAAGAGCGTACTGTTTTTAAAGTTGTGTTAAAGCCAAGCGAAACCGAATTAACTATACTATTATTGCAAGACAAAAGATAATCATGCATTGCTCTAAATTTGTAATTTTATTCTTGTGTATCTTGATAGGCATGTCCAGCTGTTCTAGAAAATCTTTTTATATTATAGACGGTGCACCTGTAGACATTTCATTTGTTGATGAGAATGAATTAAACATTTCTGAAAAATCCAGAGATCATTTTTCTTTAAAAACAGCTTTTGTTGGAGATGCTATAAACTACACTATATTCCAATTGGATTTTAACAATAATTCTAGTGATAGTATCCTTCTTTCTGCTGACGGGATATATCTTGTAGATTATAATACTGCAGAAAAAATTTACCCTATTGATAAGTACGACGAAATCGATTATCTAGAATCCGAAAAAGATGAGATAAACAAGGAGAAGAACCGGAGAACTATTAATGATGCCCTATTGGGAGGAATCAATTTGCTATCTATCTTTGGAGGTGGTGGCGGTCTTGTAAACGCAATTGGTGGTCTTTCTTATGGTGCGGAAACATCTTATTATATCTTAGAGTCTAGACGAGATTTTAACTTTATCAAAGGCACGGTAGAGGATGAAATCAATTACATCTACGACTGGGTTCTATACGAAGAAAATGTTCCTGCTCAGGATACTATTAGCATAGATATTCTATTCCCTCGAAGACCCGAAATGAGAGAGGCTAGGTTAGTCATAAACATAGAAGGTGAGGAGCTGGAATTCCTCTTCCAATTTGCTCTGAAGGAGATAAGACAATAGGCCTATCCAAAATCTTTTTCCAGATCCTCTATAATTTCTTCTAGAGTGATGGTATACTCTGGATATATAGTATCCTTTGTTACCCTATATATCAGCTTAGTTGTGTAAGCTACTATGACAAATGCTATTGCCAGAATGATAAAGTTGAACATGAAAAGTATTAGACTTATAAGCGCTACTAGGAGATGAAAACCAATTTTCTTAATTTCCTTTAGAAACTGCTTAAAGGTGTTATCGACTTTTACTTGTCTTTCTATGTCTGCGATTATTGATTGCATAAGGTTATTTTATTTATGTATGAATACTCTAAGGTCAGAATATTATATGCACTATACCTCTATGCAAACCAGTAGTTAGGAAAAATCTATGAAAACATGTAATGGATTATCGGTATATATTTCCTTAAATATCTATAATAGTAGTATCGAGCGTAAATTACCTTTTATTCGTTATAAAAATAGAAAGCTAAAACAATTTTTGTCCCTCCCTAAGCTGAGTAATTCCAACTTATGAATTGCGGTTTAATACTAGTGATAAAAAACCGAAAGATATTGTTAGGCATGACAGCTTTGCTAAAATTTTAGCAGTAAGTCTATCTAAAAAGTAACCAGTCATCGCTGGTGCATTTTATGGAAAGCAAACTATGACATCTCGGGTAATTGATGTGCAAGGTGTTAATAAATTTTATACCTTAATATTGTTCGAACCAATTAAAAGATGTTTCTATAATATCACCTTTATGTTTTTGTAAATAGTTTGTGTAAGCCTCAGCAGTGGGGGAAAGTCTTTTAGACTTCAGCCATATTAGATTCCAGTGGGTAATAATAGGAAGGCCCTTTGTTGGAATGATCTGAATATCTCCTGTTTCTAATTCGTTTTTAATTCCTATAAGTGGCATAATAGAATAACCTAAGCCTGCAATTATAGCTTGTTTTATTGCCTCGTTACTCACCAGCTCTAATCTTTTTACATTAGCCAAACCTTGCTTTGTAATATAACCTTCCATTGCTTGTCTAGTTGCGGAACCGTATTCTCTGTAGAGCATAGGTAGTTTTGCAATTTGCTTTTTAGTTATTCTATTTTTTGCTTTTTTGTGTTGTTTTCCTCCTGCAAGGAATAGTTTATTTTGTAAAAGTTCTATGCTGTTTATATTTAGATTTTCGGGTATGACAGAAACAAGAGCAAAGTCTACCAAGTTTTTTTCTAAACTCTGAATGACTGAAGCCTTATTAGTTACATCCATAGTAAGCCTTACTCCTTGATTTTTTTCTATAAAATCTTTTAGGAAAAATGGCATTACATATTTTGCAGTAGATACCAGGGCTATTTTTAATTTACCAGCTAACTCTCCGCTAAAAGTTAGTGTCTTAGTATTGAGTTCTTCCACTTCTTCTAATATAGTATCTACGGATCTTGCTACTTCTTTACCGAAATCGGTAATATATAATTGCCTTCCTATGACCTCAAATAATGGTTGGGGGAATTGTTCTTGAAGTTTTTTTAGCTGAATAGATATGGCTGGCTGTGTGAGATATAGTTCTTCAGAAGCTCTTGTAACACTCTGAAGCTCAGCTACTTTCTTGTATATTTCTAGTTGATGCAATGTGTAATTCATTAGTATTTGTTTATGTATATCATATAAAGTATAAATATAAACTTATAAAAAATTTAGCGCATCTTTGAATTAACAATTAAGAAATTATGAAAACAAATATAGAAATAATTAAAAAAGAGAATGCTTCAAGAATCATAGAAATGGAGTCGCTAAGAGCTATTGCATTAGTGATGCTTTATTGCTTAGCCTTAATAGGTTCGTGGTCATTAGGGGGTCTATTTTTATGGGAAATTAGCTTGTCTGGCATTATTATTTTATTAGTACTCCTTTTGCATAAAGAAAAAAATACTACCTCCTATAATTAATATTTAATTCAACAGCTTTTATAAAAAATAAAAAATTAACAAGATGAATAACGTACTCGTACAACCACAGACAGCAACAAGGAATATCAAATTAGTAGATGGAATATTTACAGCATCGGAAGCTTCCGATATACTAGTAGATATGATCTCAAAGAAAATCAATTTTCACAAGCTAAAAATTCTTAGTATTAACGAAGGAAACCATACAGAGCCTTGTGTACATGATAATGGTAGATTAGATGAACTGATAAGACAGAAGGAAGAATTAGAGCAAATTATCAGAGAGGTGAGAAGTGAAGATAAAAGAATGAAAGTAAATGCAATGATAAATATCGAGATCATATAGTAGAATATCTCGCTACAGTAGGGCAGATGATATCTTACTGTTGTAAAGAATCAAATGAATGTTAGTCTTAACTATGCGTGATTAAAGATTTTATAAAGATTAAGTTTTTAATCACAATGGCCTGACAAAAATTGTTGGGCCATTTTTCTGACATATAGTAACGTAAATAATTTATGAATTTTGTACCAATAGAGAATACAGTAAACCTAAGAAAGGATATATCAGGTGGATTATTAGCAGCGATAGTTAGTTTGCCGATGGGTTTAGCTTTTGGTGTACAGTCTGGACTAGGGGCTCAGGCCGGTATCTATACAGCTATTATATTGGCATTAGTTGCATCTCTTATAGGAGGAACTAGGACACTTATATCAGACCCCACAGGTCCTATGACTATCGTTGCAGCCACTGTTGTGACATTAGGAATAAGTATCACTGGTGATCTGAGTACTGCGCTGCCCCTTATTATTGGAACTTTTGTATTAGCCGGAATTTTTGAACTTGTTTTTGGCTTATTAGATTTTGGAAAGTATGTCAAGTTCATGCCCTATCCTGTAGTATCTAGTTTTATGGCGGGAATAGGTATTATAATAATTTCCATGCAATTGTTTCCACTGTTAGGTCATGTTTCTCCTAAGGGCTTTCTAAACATTGTATCTACTTTAGACGATCCAGTTTCTAATGTAAACCTATCCTCATTCATACTTGGAGTATGTACTATAGCTATAATTTATATCCTACCTAAAGTAACGACAAAACTACCATCGATATTAGTGGCATTAGTAGTATGTACATCTATTTCTGTCATCCTAAAACTAGATGTTCCTGTTATAGGCAACATCCCTAGGAGTCTTCCAAAACTGCATATTATGGAACTGTTTTCTCTACAGTGGGTAGATCTGAAGACGATGATTAAGCCGGCTATTATGCTAGGGGGATTAGGGGTTATAGATTCTTTACTTACCTCAGTTGTTTCAGACAACCTTACAAAAACTAAGCATGATAGTAGAAAGACGATAATAGGACAAGGTCTAGGAAATATATTAGTAGGTATGTTTGGTGGTATTCCTGGCGCTGGCGCTACAATGGGTACAGTGTCAAATATAAAAGCAGGTGGAGTTTCTAAGTTTTCAGGTTTTATGAAGGGTATATTCCTACTTGTTATTGTTGTAGGAGTTGCTGATTATGTCGCTATGATTCCTATGTCGGTCTTGGCTGGGATACTTATCTATATTGGGATCAGTATTATAGACTACAAAGGAATAAAAATGTTGTTACACGTACCAAAACAAGACGCTTGTGTTTGGCTCATAGTTTTGTTTTTTACAATCTTTGATAACTTGCTGAATGCGGTTGCTGCTGGGTTTGTATTAGCATCCATCTTATTTATTGGTCAGGTCGCTAAAGGTATGATGAAGTCGCATTCTGAGTATTCTCTGGAAGGCATGGTAGAGCGCAAAGAGATTCCTGAAGATCTAGCAAAATCTATCTATGTACAGAATTTAGATGGTCCACTTTTCTTTGGATTCGCTAATCAGTATAGAGCACTTTGTAGTGCAATAGATGATATGATGATTATAATCATAAGGATGAACAATGTTCCATTCTTAGATCAGAGTGGCTTGGTTACCTTAGAGACCGTCATAAAAGAATGGCATGATAGAGGTATACAAGTCTATATCTGTGATGCTAATGAATATGTCAAATCAATGCTTGTCAATATAGAGTTAATTCCTGATCTGGTATCCGAGCAGAATTATTTCGAATCATTTAAAGAATGTATAACTCATATCAAGAATAAGGTAGATGGTAAGCAAGATATTCGGCAATTCGAATCAGCTTTACTTGAGCTACATGTGCTGAAAAATAGAATGAGAAAAATCGCATAGTTAAAATAATCTCCTACCATATGGATTTTCATTCGGTATAATTGCAATCCAATATATCAAAGTGATGTGCAATCATTATAATCTAAGTTGCCTTTCTTTTTACTTTTTCTTAAAAAGCATATTATTTATATCTAAACACTTGGCTATCTTCGCTGATAATTTATAATATACATTAATTATATTAATGCTTAAATATGTATACATAAACAAAAATTTAAGTATCTTATTGTTATTATTGTATAGGATCTATGAACAAAGATTCTGAAGTTTATGTAATATTAAATATAAATTGGCGATATGATGAGGATATTGGGTTTGGCGTGTGATCAAGATAAAAAGAAATTAATTTTAAAAAAAGTCTAAAATATAAGTTATGAGAAATTTAATGGTGATTTTCATTGTACTAGTAACGAATATAGTCTTTGCTCAGGGATTAAAACCTGGAATACTTTTCTTAGACGCGAGTAACAGTGGGTCTGTACATGAGCAAGGCGTAACTTTCTACACAAAGCTAATAGAGCAAAATCCATCTGACTCAAGATCTCTATTATTGAGGTCTGAATTATATTCTGCAATGAATATGACCAGAGAAGCTGATGCTGATCGTAGAAAGGCACTAGAAATAAATCCATATAGTCATCTGCATGCAGGGCAAAGAGATAGGCACAATTTTTTTGTAAACAGAAATTATGAATACCAAATAGGTAATGATGATGAAAATAAAAATGGATTTAGGAAATCCTATCTTTTAGAGGATGAATATGTGAGTTTATTTGATGATCAAGATAATCCAGCGGAGGTCAATTACTTATTAGAAGATGCATTGCACGATATTTCAGTAGGGCAGTTTCTAGATGCAGAGAAAAGTTTAAGTAATATCCCTGAAGCGCACAGGGAGAATGCACTGTACTTAGATCTCAAAGGTGTTCTTCTTATCGAGTCTGGTGAATTAGAAAAAGCGATAGATATGTTTGATAAGGCAATAGAAAATGACCCCCAGTTTACCATAGCATATCATAATAGAGCAGTCGCTAATAAGTTACTCGGAAATTTAGAGGCGGCTAACGACGATTTCGAAAGTGCACTCAACCAAAGAGCGGATATAGCTAAGATTAAGTTTAGTAAGGCTAAATTGCTAGAATTAAAAGGGGATAAGGAAGGTGCCAAAATTTATTATCAGAATGCAATGTATTCTACGGAAGGATATCCAGAAGCGAAACTGAATTATAGTGTCATGCTCAAGGCAGCAGGAGAGTATACTATGGCGCTATTAGAGATTAACGAATTGATAAAGGATTACCCAGAAGAGAGCGAGCATTATTATGTCAGGGGAGGCTTATATTTTATTTATGGAGAGTACTTGGATGCAGCAAAAGATTTTGACACATACTTATCTTTAGGTTCTGAGGACGCTGATGTTCTATTCTATAGAGGTCTTTCTCATCTGATGGGAGGCAATGAACTTAAAGGTTGCAGCGATATAGCTCATAGCATAGATGAGGGACATACAGAGCATGCAGCTTTGTATTTATTTATGTGTGAGTAAAATTAGAGATTTTTTATCTAAGTTTCGAAGAGCTTAGCTTTTACAAGCTATGCTCTTTTTCGTTTAGAGCTCGGCTTATACTTATTATTTAGTATAAAGAATTTGATTCTATAGAGCTTTGGTAGCATATCGAGACTATTGTATATGGCAAGAGAAAAGTTATGCATAGCTCAAGATTAATTTCTTTTCCTAAGGTTTTCTAAGGGTTTTTATTAAGCTCTCCTGCTTATGATATACATAAATTATATTAATGTATTTTTACTTATACATTAATAATAATTTAAGTGTTTTGTAGTTATATTTATGTAAGAAATAAGCATAAGAGTTTAGCTATTTACCAAACACTTTTAAAACTTAAAATTATGAACAGATTATTAAATATAGCGATAGTAATGATGACAGTTTTATTATTTACATCATGTGCAACAGTAAGGCAGGGAGAAGTAGGTGTGAAGAGAAAACTAGGGAAGTACTCGGATAATACCTATACAGAAGGCTTAAGATTTTTTAATCCACTAACAACTAAAATAGTAAAGATTTCTACACGAACAGAAAATCTAGAAATGGCTCTGCAGATACCTAGTAAAGAAGGATTGAATATTAGATCTGAGGTTTCTATCTTGTACAATATAGAGGAGAAAAAAGCTCCTTATATACTGAGAAATCTTGGAACAAACTTCGAGACTAATATCATACTGCCTGTTTTCAGATCTGCGGTAGCCGATGTATCCGCGAGATTTTTTGCAAAGGATATGCACACAGGGGAACGTTCTACTATAGAAAAAGAAATAAAAGAACATATGGACAATACATTAAGCGGAAAAGGAATAATTATAGAGGCAGTATTACTTAAGAGTATACTACTTCCATCTAGCTTGTCTAATGCAATAGAGGTCAAGTTAGAAGCAGAACAACAAGCTCAAAGAATGGAATTTGTTTTAGACCAATCTAGAAGACAAGCAGAGCAAAAAAGAATAGAGGCGGAGGGAATAAGAGATGCTCAGATGATTATAGCAGAGGGACTGACACCAGCAATTCTGAAGTATAAATCTATAGAAGCTTTTCTCGAATTAGCTAAATCTCCTAATACTAAAATAATTGTTTCAGATGGGGATTTACCTATAATGATGGATGATTCGGGAGGAATAACACCGACAAATATACAAATGAAGCACTAGGAGGAAATGCGATGATTCCTTTAAATATTTTGAAATTAATTTGACAAAAAAACCCCTAAAATATACTATTATGAAAAACCTTTAAATTATATGTTCTCTACTTATAAGTAGTATGATCTTCGGGTAAGACCTATAAGATGCGAAATCTTAGTCAATTGTGCAGCCTTGTATTCTGCATTGAATATGAAATCAGAAGCTCAGCTTGATATAAGTATAGCTTGGATAGCGGACACACATAATATTCAGCGTTGAATCTGTTTAAGTGTGAATAAAAGATAGAGTTTTTTCATTATGGTAATGAGGTTGGTTAGTAGTAGGCTAGCCTCTTTTTTTTATGTCTCTTATGAACGAAAAACTATCTATTCGGAGTTTTCTATATTATCTATGAATTAATTGTCATAATATACATACATTGACATTAAAATAGACATCTTAATACTCGTATAACAAAACAAAAATATATCTATGCAAAAATTAGAGAAGGATCTTACTCATATTTACAGATCACTTATCAATAAAGAGTTTATCGCTAAGAAAGTAGCGGAAGTTGCTCATCCTTCTAATAGGCTCAGTGCCATGAATCTTGTAAGATATATAACGCTAAGAACGAGTGATCTGCGCAATGTACACGATCATCTCTCTGAACTAGGTATATCATCATTGAGGACTTGCGAGAGCTATGTTATGCACAATATTATTTCTACTTTACAACTTGTAAAAAAACTTAACGGGCACGAATGGCAAGCTGACCAAGGATTAGAAACAATAGGATACAAGGCCAGTAAAAAGTTAATAAGTAAAAAAACGAATCAGCTATTCGATACAGTAAAACGAGATAATCGTAAAACAAAAATAATGGTTACAATGCCTCTAGAGGCTGCGCATGATAGAGGCATAATAAGTAATTTGTTATTACATGGAATGGAAATAGCAAGAATAAACCTGAGTCATGGAACAAAGAAGGAGTGGCTGTCTATGATAAATCATATCAAAGACCTATGTAAGGAATTAGACTTAGACTGCTTGTTATATATAGATCTTTCTGGACCTAAGATACGCACGGAAAATGTCAATGTTTTAAAAGCCAACGGAAAGACAAAATCCTTCATAAGGATCCGAAAAGGAGATCATATTATTCTAACCACGGATCAGCAGGTAGCTAATGATGATATCTATGGAGAAAAAGGAGAGCAGCTAAAGATTCCTAAAGTAGCAGTATCCCTTCCAGAAGTAATTAGTGATGCCGAAATAGGACATAGAATTTTTTTTGATGATGGTCTTGTAGAAACCAAGGTGATAAAAAAAGATAGCGATCAGATAGAACTCATTGTGCTCAAAACAAGTCTTGATGGATTTAAGCTGAAATCCAGAAAGGGCATAAATCTGCCGGATACTAAACTCAATCTACCTTCGCTAACGCTAGATGATATAGAGAATATCCCCTTCGTCATGCAGCATGCGGATATTGTTGGGTATAGTTTTGTGAGAACTGTAGAAGATATTAAGGCCTTACATAGAGAGATAGATAAATACGAAAGGGATGATCTTGGTGTTGTGTTAAAAATAGAAAACCAAGAGTCTTTCGAAAACCTTCCTATCCTCTTATTAGAGGCTATGAAAAAAGAAAAGGTAGGCGTAATGATAGCTAGGGGAGACCTTGCAGTGGAAATAGGTCCCGAACGTATCGCAGAGGTGCAAGATGAGATCATGTGGATATGTGAGGCGGCGCACGTTCCAGTTATATGGGCAACTCAAGTATTGGAAAATCTAGCGAAGACAGGTAAGGCAACTAGGGCAGAAATTACAGATGCAGCTAAGAGTGCTAGAGCAGAATGTGTTATGCTTAATAAGGGACCCTATATAGATAATGCGGTTACCCTACTCAGTACGATTCTTTCTAAAATGGAAGGCCATACCTCTAAGAAGAAAAGTGTGATGAGGGCACTGAAAGTAAGCCAATCTAATATCGACCGGATGGGTAACTCTTGATTATTTAGAATCATAATTATAGGTTTCAGATGTAATACTATCCATCTTAATAACCTAGAATAAAAGGAAGTCTTTAAAGTTTTGATGACCATTGTACGCTAATTTCCAGCACACGAATTATTTTTACTAATATGAAAGGTACATATCACAATTTATTTAATGAGGGCACTACAGATAAACCAAGCTACTATCTAATTGTCTATGCTACTTCTATTTCATAATCATCCTCAGGGAAAGCTTCCCCTGTAATACAAGTGAAGCAGCTGTTTCCCACAAAGGCGGAACCTAGAATCCAAATTTCCTCGCCACAAGAACATTTGATACCATTCTTATGATCTTTCATCGCACTTCTTAACTTTTCTCGCACCTTCTTTTTAGATTCGTTAGGATTGTTTTTTAAGTGAATTTTTAGGTATGCTTCTAGAGGAATAGTTGTAAATGCCATGTATTATTTGTTTTAACCTAAGGCTTCAAATTGATTATAAAATTAGTGAAAATATAAATTCTGACTAATATAATTTTAGATTAAAGTAATATCACACTAAAAATTAACTTCCTTTCCCTTGAGAGAGCATTCTCCATTCCTTTTATTGTGACTCTACCTGCAATTATGCAATATATTTCTATTTTTTGCACAGATCCTAACAATTTCATAAAGCTTAAAACCATCTGCCTTGAATTTAGTAGTTAGTTTTATCTCTGAATGAATCGTTTTTAAAGTATGCAATCCTATTTTTTGGGGGACTATTAAGAAAGTACGGGGGTATTATGACTATTAATAATTATACTAGTTCCAAAAACGTGAGAGCTTAAGTTTATACAATACGAAATGTAGCTAATCATATAATTTATGAAAATATAATTCTGCTATTTTGACATACGTATAAAATTTACAATTTCATTCAACCCGAAAAAGACCTTGTTCATATAATTTATGACCTCGTTTAGCTTTATTAGCTTGAAATTCCCGCGTGCTACACTTAAGTTTATAGTATAAATCAAAATACAATGAAAATACTACTATCTCTTCTTAGTTTTTTATCCGTGTTTGCGGTCAGCCTCAGTGCTCAGAATAATATAGATGTAATGATAACAGATCAATATTCTGAACCTATCTTTTTTGCTACAGTGGCTCTCTATAATGGGGTAGACAGTACACTTGTATCGGCAGAATCTACTAACGATAAGGGTGTAGCAGTATTTGAAAATGTAAATGCTGGACAATACTATCTTATATCAAACATGCTTTCTTATGAGAATGCTATCAAGGACAATCTTGTAATGGAGGGTGAGAATATTCTAGTAGAGATGATGATGGCGCCAGATGCTAACTTAATAGAAACTATAGAAATAAAAGCAAGCGTACCGTTGCTAGAACAAAAAGCCGATAAGCTAATTGTAAATGTCAGTGATAATATTACAAACACAAGTGGTAGTCTTCTAGATGTGATGAAGAAGGTGCCAGGTATGTTAGTCATAAATGATAGGTTATCGATGGCAGGATCAGGAACGCCTACCATACTGATAAATGGGAAGTCAACGCAGTATATGGATGTACAATCATTACTAAGAGATATGCCAGGAGAAAATATCAAAAAGGTGGAAATTATACACCAACCAGGTGCTGAATATGAGGCATCGGGAAGTGGACCTATACTAAATATTATACTGAAGAAAAATTCACTTTTTGGAACGAATGGATCTGTTTCTGTTGGTGTAGGAAAAGGAGAATTATGGGATTACACGACAGGGCTAAATCTTAGTCATTATTCTGGTCCCATCAATATTACTGCGGGACTGGGCGTAGCTCAAAACGCTTATGTAGATGGTCTACTGATCGATAGAAGATTAAGTAATATATCACCTGCAATAGATGGAACCTATGAACAACGGAATAGAGATGCTGCGACACCACTTACGAGTAGAGCTAATATAAGAGTGGATGTCGATATGACTTCTAGGCATAGAATAGGTGTAGATGCAAAAGTTTATAATAACAATAACCAACGTATTGCTACGAATGATACAGAAGTAGATTTAATGTTAGGTCAGGACTACAAGTTAAATACCGAAAATGATAAGGACAAAAAATGGTCTTATACTGCTGTAAATCCATATTATATATTTGAAATAGATACAATGGGACAGAAGCTAGAATATGATGTTAATTATGCTCAGTACAAACCAGATGATGTAAATACTCTCAGTACTACAAATTCACTGAATTCCAATGTAGACAAGCAGAGGTACACTCAGCTAGGAGATACTAAAATTCTAGCTACCTCTGCAGATTATACGAAGCCATTAAACAAAATATTTGAACTGAAAGCCGGACTTAGGTATAGTTTTGCGGACCTTGATAACGATCTGAATTCTGAGTTTACAGATGTAAATGGAGACTGGCAAAATAATACGCAGCAAAGTAATCGTTTTCTTTTTGATGAGCGGATTTATTCTGCCTATACTAAGCTATTATATAATTACGGAGACTGGACAGGTACGGCTGGATTAAGATATGAAAATAGCCAATCAAGAGGTCGATCAGAAACCATAGACAGTACCCTAACTAGAGATATTTCTAAGTTGTTTCCTAGCCTAAGTTTGACAAGAAAATTAGGTTCATCATTTGCCTCTACATTATCATATAGTTATAGAATTGATAGACCTAGATATTCTACATTAAATCCCTTTGTGTACTATTTAGATCCATTCACTTTTGAGACAGGAAATCCTAATATTAGACCTGAGTTAACACACAGTGCAAAGTTTACCTTGAGTATGGAGGGACAACCTTTTTTTAATATTGAGTATAAAGAATCAACAGATGCCATAGTAGAAGTCACTCGACAAGAACCTGATTCTGAAGAAGCGTCTAAGACGGATGTCAATTTTGATTTCCAATCAAACCTTAGCGCAAGTCTATTTTTCCCATTGGACTTTATCCCTGGCGTTGCAGGTGGATACGGAGGGGTTATCGTAACTAAAAATAATTTTACATCATTTTTTGGTGATGCTAATTTTGAAAGAACGAAGTGGAGTACAACTGCAGTTATACAATTAGAGTTTGAACTGCCACTAGATATTAGTGCGGAGATCGGAGGATGGTATAATAGCGGAGAGCAGGAAGGTATTTTTAACTCGGAACATATATATGGTAGTAGTGCAGGTTTTTCTAAAAAATTCTTGAATAATAAAGCTAAATTGAGTATTGGTATAGAAGATTTTGTAAACAGATTTTGGCATGCTAATGTTGATTACCAGCAGGATATAGACATCGTTAGTACATGGCAGGCACCCACAGTAAGTGCTAGGTTTAGTTATAAATTTGGAAATCAACATTTGAAATCGAGAAAGAAAAAGAGTGGCAGTGCTTCAGAAGAAGTAAGAAGAGCAACACAGAAATAATTAGGGTATGAATCTTAAGTTTACTAAGTCTGACTTTTATATTTTAGTAATATTCTATTTGATGGCTATACCTATTTCTTTATATGGAATGGATTATAGTGAGGGATGGACCATTCCAGTAGCAACCACATTTATTTACATGATATTTAGTATTATATCTTTATATGTAATCGTCTATGTGTTATTCCAAAAGTTCTTTCCAGAGAAGAAATTAGCTGCTCTTCTTATTACTGTAGTCACCTTTATGGTCTTATTAGGTTCGGCGGAAATTTGGGTATATAGATGGCTAAATGATAGCGAAGGCACTATTCATAGTCTTTTTCCTTTTGTCATGATTGCGCTTGAGTCTACTTTAGAGAACTCAGGTATTTTGTTGGGCATCTTTTTAGGAAAGAAATTTTATGATGTTCAGCTGGATTTACAAGCTAAAGAATCTGAAAAAAAGGAATCAGAACTGAGGCTGTTAAAATCACAAATGGATCCGCATTTTTTGTTTAATAATTTAAACACAATAGACTCATTGATCGATACAAATCCGCAGGTTGCTAAAACGTATCTTAATAAATTATCTAAGCTATACAGATACCTTGTTAGAACCAAGGATGATGAAGTGGTAAGCCTAGAAGAGGAATTAGAATTTACAGAAAACTATATTTATTTATTAGAACAACGATTTGGAGAGGCCTATATTTTTAATATGTCAAATAAACACAAATTTGAGGACCTGTTTATTCCTCCAGGAGCTTTACAAACTTTAATTGAGAATATTGTGAAACATAACCAGGGGAGTAGTGCAGCTCCTATAATTACGGAGATTAGCATAGATGAAAATAGAGTGTCTGTGATTAATAATTTAATATTGAAGAAGCGTAAGCGAGACTCTTTTGGTGTAGGCTTAAAAAATTTGAAGAAGCGATACAAATTTCTTACAGACGAACCAGTTATTATAGCTTCTGATGAAAATTATAGGGTTTCCATTCCTATACTAAAAGCTGTAAATTAATGAAGGTACTTATATTCGAAGACGAGATACCTGCATATAATAAGCTAGTGACTTATGTCAATAACGCTATCACTAATGTGAAAATATTAGGATGGGCAAGATCCGTCAAGGAAGCAGTAGAATTGATTAACAATCACGAGGACATAGATTTAATTATATCAGACATAGAATTATTGGATGGCAATTCTTTCGAAGTTTTCGAAAACCTAAAAGTAGAGTGTCCGATCATATTTAGCACTGCCTATGATCAGTACTTGTTTAAGGCCTTCCAGACGAATGGTATAGCATATCTGCTAAAGCCGTATTCTGAAAGCAACTTTAAGGAAGCTTTAGAAAAGTATAATGTTTTATTTTCTTCTAATCATAAGATTAATCTGGATAAGAATGTAATTGCAGAATTAAGAAATATTATAGAGGGCGAAAAGAAAACTTATAAAAGACGCTTTAGTATAAAGAAGAAAGCAGGTATTAAAATATTAAATGTAGAAGATATAATAAGCTTTGAGGCGAGTGGTGATTTTAGTATAGCCTATGATCTAGAAAAGCAAAAGCATATAATAAATTATTCCTTAGGAGATATAGAAAACAAAGTCGATCCTGCGCAGTTCTTTAGAATCAATCGAAGTGAAATTATAAATATAGATTTTATCGAAAAAATCGAACCTCATTTTAAAAACCGCTTGGCTATTAGCCTGAAACATCGCGAAGCATTTGTTTATACTAGCGGTAATAAGACACCGATGTTTAGGACATGGCTGGATAGTTGACAATATCATATTTCAGACAATTATAAATCCGATAAATCCGCGTCATCCGTCTAAATTCGTGATTCCGACAAAGATAAATAGAGGTCTGTCTAAAATGAACGAACCGAAACATAGAAAAGATGTATATAGATTAAAGCAAAGTTGCTAGGACGTTCTGATGATAAGTTTTTTCCGATCAACATATTGCAGAACCTAGGAAAGTAATCAAATTAGGAACTGCAAAATGTTACAAATCTGCTCATCATTCAGTTATTGAATTTCCCAAAGTATTACAATTGTCGATGTATATTCCTGAGGCATTAACCCACCAGTTCCTGAAAGGTGACCCACTTAAACGAAGTGTGGGTCAAAGGTATAAAGTTGAATTAATAAATTCAGATAGTAAATTGTTCCTGTAGGTTGACCCACCTATAATTTGTAGATTCCTGTAAAGTGACCCACCCCATTCTTAAGTGGATAATAAATATACTAAAAACTTTTTCTTAGGCTTTTTCCTTGTAATTATATCTATATCACATCTTAATCAAACGGTGAATCTCTGATGACCGATCGTGGAAAATTACTCTTATCGTATAGACACCTGAAATCGTACTTATTATATTTAATAGGAGACTACCTGTTATAAGGCTCATATCATTACGATGTTATTCGACAATAATTTTTCGCAGTCTCTGATCACCGTCTAGATCTATTGCTAGTATATACATACCTGGTCTTAGTCTTTCTAGGTTCAGCATTATCATTCCAGATCTTATTGTCTGAATTGTATTTGAGTTCAACTTGTTTCCTTGAATATCATATAAGTGTATTTTAAACCTATCAGAAGATATTTCCCCTAGAGAGATATTAAGGATATCTGAAGTAGGTGTCGGGAATATTTTAATAGCATCTAAATAAGTAATTTCTTTATTAGATACGGTGCTTGTATTTATATCGATTGAAGTAGTATCACTGCCACATGTATTTGTTACAATTAATGTGATATTATAGATTCCCTGTGTTCCGTAGGTATGAATTGGATTAAATTCATTAGAAGTGTTACCATCTCCGAATTCCCAAAGATATTGCGCACCTATTGTAGAGTTATTGGTTAAAGAAATTTCACTATTTAAATTTGAGACTGTGAAATCGGCATTTGGTAAATCCTCAATAATTATTTGTTGGCTGTATGGAACAGATTCACAAGCTAATTCATCCATGATTCTAAGAGAAATTGTTTTGATACCTGCTGTAGACCAAGACGCCATAAACAGATCGGTTCCAACAGGAAGTGGTCCCGTTGGATTTTCATCAAAGCTCCAATTGTAAGTATAGGATGAGTCCTCTGGAGTTAAAACCTGTACGAGTACTTCTCGATTTACGCAAGCAACAGCATCTGTAGAAAACAATGCTGAAGGGATTTCTAATAGTTGGATATTTTCACAGAGTTGCGAGCTTTCTATACCACAGCTATCTGTAGCACTTACACATATCGCTGGGGAAGATGTACCTGTCCAATCTACCATGATTTCGCTAGTGCCTTGACCGGAGGTAATTGAACCATCGGAAATATCCCAGATATAATTTATCCCAGATTGATTTATCACCATATAAGATTGAATAGGTGCAGTGGGGCAAATTGGTGGAAAAGAATTATTGGCAAAGCTCGGAATATCTGGTTGAGTAGAGAATACTAACTCCGATCCAAAAAAGAATGAACAATGAAATATAGGAATTTCAGTGCTGTCAGGATTCTCCGGTCCGATGGCAGTAATTACTAGATCAATTAGAATGGAGTCTATGGGATTCACGATTAATGTTTCGTCATTATTGTTGTTATCTGTAATAGTAATACCTTGAGATTGCCATTCATAAATGAACATCACACTGTCTTGATCTACAGGTAGAATTACGGCTGATGGTTCAAACGAAATTTCAATCATACCGTCAGAACATGCAGATTGAGATAGATCTCCAACCATTTCGATAATATGTATGGTAAGATCTACTAAGGAATCACAACCATTAATATCTGTTATAAACTCTGAAGGGGCGGCTTGAGTAAGGTTGACCTTTAGACCATGAGGAGTAGCAATGTCAATATCAATGCCATTGTAACTAAAAAAATCCAGATCTTCTGGGCAGAGATAAAATACGGGTTCCCCAAAAGGTGACTGTGGGTATATATCATAAATCAATGATTGCGTGTATGCACAGCCACATACGGTAAGAGCATTGTGAAAAACGGTATCTGTAATGATAGAGCCAGTATTATTTAATGGAGCATTAATATTTTCCCCTAACCAGCTTACTGTACTTGGGAAGAAAGTCTCTCCTGAACAAACTGTATTATAATTCAAGATTTCATCATCTGTATCTAATACAACAAATGTTGTTGTATCTGATGCAAACGAACACCCATTAGAAACTACATAACTGAATGTATACTCCCCAGATGTAGCGAATGAATACTCTAAAACGACATCATCTGAGGATATTGTCTCTATACTGTCTGGACCTGTTATGTTCCAATCTGAATCTGTATCTAACATTTCATAACCCTCAGGTGCTAACTGCACACTTGCACCAGTACATAAAGGGAATCCGTCTATATTAGTATCGCAGTCGTCAAGAATTACAACTGGCGCGTTAGTAAGTTGAAATGATGAATATGTACCAATGATATTAATTTCAAAATCACAAACAGAACCAGCACAACCATCAAAGAAAACAAAATAAGTTTGACCCGCAACGAAAATTGCATCAGAAGTTATAATCCCTTGTTGGCAATCTGGCACGCACCATACCGGATTGATATAACTACAGTCATCATAAATCCCCACTTGCATGCCTGAAAATTCACCTGCTATGGTATCACAATTTGTTGCTGTAATTTCTAATTGAAAATCACCCGCACCTGCTACAAAAGCAAACCAAGTCATGTTATGAACAGTTCCACCTGTGCCGCTGCACAAAGGAGCAGGACTGCCACTTGTTGGTATCTCAGAAAACATAGTCCCTGAAAAACCATCTATAAGATTTAAATCGCAGATAGTAGGAATAGATCCATTTTCTATATCGTGACATGAAGTCGTAAAAAATTGTTGTGCCTGTGCTTCAAGGTCCAATGTGCAATAAGTAGAAAATATACTGAAGATTATAAAGATTAATTTTTTCATTTTAATGGCTTACTAATGAGTAAATGATTTAAAATGAAAGTACAACATTAATATCAAATATCAGTAATTTGAATAAACGGAAACGATTAACTTTGCTGTAGTATAAAAACCACTTATTCATCATCTCTCTAATAGGACCAGTTATTTGACATTCGCTAAAAGTGGGGTAGAAGCTAGTCAGTGTTTAGATAATAATATCCAGAAAGAATAATACCAATTAGTCCAATTACACTAATTGTACTATAATAATCAATCAAAAAGAAAGAATAAGAGAATATATATTTAGATAATATGCTAGGTATTATACTATTAAAACTAAATAGAAAGAAAGTTAAAAGGATTAAGATCCAATACTTATTCAAGTAATAATTTACAAAATTTGATTCCATGTATAAAAGTTGTCATTTAAGAGTTCAAAGCCTTTGTCACCCTTTCAGACTGAATAACAACATCTCTCATAAACAGTATATATGGGAATGTTTTAAGCTTTTTATTTTCTTTGAAAGAGTTAAGTATCTCAATCAAAGTTTGAGCTTTGATTAAGGATAAATTAAGATCATAGTCAAGTTCAGTGCTATTAATAAAATCTTCACTGAAATCTGGAGCTACTAGAATGGTTTTTATAACGCTATATCCATTTTTTGTAAGTAGATTCTTGTAAGCTTTTATTTGACGAGATACTGAACTAAATTTATTATATCCGTTTTCTCTTACAGATTTACATTCTATTAGTATTACTTCATTTTCTTTGATGCTTAAGAGTACATCTATTTTGTCTTTAGAGGTACTTACTTCTTTTCTTAGTTTTTCATTTACTTGTAACCCTAATTCACTGAAAATTTGCTTTGTAAGTTCTTCAAATTTTAACCCAATTTCAGACTCCTTAATTGAAACTCCATTTTCCTTTAGAGCTATTAAATTTCTAAACCCTATATGTTCGTAATTTTCTAACTGTATGTTTTTTGCATCAGTATAGGAATTAAGAATATTTAGCATTTCATTACCTCGTCTGGAAATATCCCTTTTATTACAGAATAATTTAATCTGATCTATACTTAAGGTTTCTAGAACGTCTCTCGGTTTTATATTATAATCTAATAGGAGATTAGGACTACAAACATTTTCAGCCTGAAGTTCAAATTCATCCTTCAAAATTCTATTTAACTTAGGTATTGTGCTAGACAAGTCGGCTAGTAATTGGTTATACCCATTTAGAGATATACCGACTTTCTCTTCAAGTTCTATTTCATTAAAATAGTGTATTAAGTTGTCCAGCTTAGAATCTATAGTTGTTCCTTTTAAGTGATCTATTAGTAACCCTTTTTCTACTAGGTTGTTTACTGTCTTCTTTTTATCTGTTTTACTTACTCCTTCTTTATAAATATCAATTTTGAGTAAATTTCTAAAACCAATTCCTTCAGATACTATTGCCTTTATTTTATGCTTTCTGTCTTGTTTTCTATCGATTGCATGTTTACGACAAACAAGATTTATTTGAGGGTCTTTAAGTAATTTTAGAATCCTCTTAAAATACTTATCTGCAACTTCCTTATTTCTAAACACCCTTAAGAGCCTTACAAACTCATCAGGAACATAAACTGTCATGTGCCTTTTAGAGTATAGGACTATACCAGTGTTTTTGAGAAGATCTATAAGTTCGTCAATAGATAAAACCTTTAAAGGCAGAACAGAGTATTTTAGTAATTTAACTTCCTCCTGCGATAAGTCTAAACTAGTTGCCAGTGCATTCAGAATCGATTTTTCATCTAAGGTGATTTTAGGGTCTTGATTTCTAGATATATCATTATGATATGCTGTATGTATGCAGTTTCTATAAATCAGATAATCTCTATCTCTTTTGTCAACTGCTTCGAGATCTGATTCATTTAGTACTTCTTTTTGCTCTCTAATTTTCTTTCTAATCTTCTTGACTTCTTGCTCATATAGTTTGTCAAGCCACTCTCTTTTCATTATTGAGTTACCATCCCTT
>ENA-ORXR01000162-ORXR01000162.1-marine-metagenome-genome-assembly--contig:-NODE-162-length-104425-cov-16.674723_pt1 | contig 104425 bp, 75 predicted proteins | sample MGYA00237866_ERZ511479 | MGnify/ENA metagenome assembly ERZ511479
CACGAAATCAGTGTTTTATTTTTTTAAGTTGCTGTTTTTAACACATTTTTCCTTGAAAAAAGGCTAAACTTTAACACATATTACGATTTTTTAGACGCATTTGCTCAATGTGGGTTAATGGTAGCACCTTCAGCGCTACGGTTCTAAGGGGCGCGCATTAGTCCCAGGGTTTTACCCAGGGCTGACAAATGGAGCGACTTTCAGTGCTCCATGCGCACTTTCAGTGCTCTAAATGCACTTACAGTGCTACATACAGGGTTTCTGTTTTCGATGCGGGAAGTTTTGGAGCCTTGGCTTCCGTTGCGTAGCAGCAGGCAGGACTGATAGAGCGTAAAAGTAATCACTGAAAGTATTAAAAAGAACACTCGTCGCACTGAAAGTGCAAAAAAAATGCTGAAAGCATGCATGCGAATACTGAAAGTATAGCATTTGTTAGCCTGGGGTAAAATCCTAAGTCATAGCGTCACCACACACTCCGTAGCGCTGAAAGTGCTACCCAATACATCATATTTACAATACAATTCGTCACCTCAGGATTGATAGAACGTAAAAGTAGACATTGAAAGTAAAGAAAAGAACACTCGTCGCACTGAAAGTGCAAAAAAATGCTGAAAGCATGTATGCGAATACTGAAAGTATCGCATTTGTCAGCCTAGGGTGAAACCCTAGGTTCCTCAAGTCCCTCTATGACGATAGCGCTGAAAGTGCTACCCAATAAATCATATTTACAATACAATTCGTCACCTCAGTATGGAGCATGTTATTCATTTCAAGATGCAACTACAGAAACCGATCATAAATTTTTGGTAGCACTTACAGCGCTACGGTTCTAGGGTGGGCGTTTATTCCCGAGATTCCACCTGAATTGACAAATGGAGCGACTCACAGTGCTCCGTACGCACTCACAGCGCTTACAGTGCTCGAAAGTGTTTGCAATGGTCAAAATGCACAAGTGCTACCCAAAACGCGCTTACATCTGTCAGAACACACTATCTGTGCTCGAAACGTATTGGCATGTGTTTTAGGCTTAGAAAGAATACCTTTTTGAACATAATAGCGTATTAACAATAATTTATGTATTTATCTTACTGCACTATCAATAATTGTTGTACTTTTGTTGCTTAGTTCACTTGAAAAAACTATGAGTACAAGCAAAAAGAAAACAGTAAAAACTACCAAGAAAAAGGTAGGAACAACATCCGAAAAGAAGAAATCAGTAAAACCTACTGAGTCTCGCTTTGGAAGAGGAAAAGTGGCTTCTAAAGGGAATCATGAAATGCTCTTCGAAAAACAAAACTATATGTTGATGGGATTGAGCTTGTTAGTGATCTTCGTCGGCTTCCTATTAATGTCTGGAGGTAGCATGCCAAGTCCTGATGTTTGGGATGAAGGAATCATCTACAGTTTCAGAAGGATCACCCTTGCGCCTTTCGTAGTATTGGCAGGATTAATCCTTTTCGTTGTCGCAATCTTCAAAAAATAACAAATTGGTAAATGGAGGTGATTAAAGCAATTATTCTTGGAATTATCCAGGGACTAACCGAATTTTTACCAGTTTCCAGTAGTGGTCATATCGAATTGGGCAAGGTCGTGCTCAATTACGATGCCGGAGAAACAAGTCTTTTGTTTACCGTTGTATTACATTGCGCTACAGTACTCAGTACCATTGTGGTCTTCCGAAAGGATATCCTGGAAATCCTAAAAGGATTATTTGCATTTAAATGGAATGAAGAAACGCAATTTGCTATGAAAATTCTGATATCAATGATTCCTGTTGGAATTGTTGGTGTGTTGTTTGAATCCCAGATAGAAGCCTTTTTTAATAAAAATCTTTTGCTTGTAGGACTCATGCTATGGTTTACTGGTTGCCTGTTGTATCTGACCGGATATGTTGAAAAAAGACAGCAATCAGGAAAACCGTTGGCACTATTTACCGCCACCGAAAAAGATAAGAAAGTAAGTTTCACTGATGCACTGATTATTGGTATCATGCAAGCAGTAGCAGTGATGCCAGGAATTTCAAGGTCAGGTAGTACGATTGCCACTGGGTTACTACTAGGAGTCGACAAATCACGGATTGCCCGATTTTCCTTCTTGATGGTTTTGCCGCCGATCTTAGGCGCCACGCTCTTGAAACTCAAGGACTATATGGAAGCACCACAAGCGTCAATTGATGTCATTCCCCTTACCGCTGGATTCGTAGCAGCGTTTATCTCAGGGCTGTTTGCTTGTATGTGGATGATCGAACTTGTAAAACGTGGTAAACTGATTTACTTTGCAATTTATTGCTTTATAGTCGGAGCCATTGCTATCGGATATTCTTTATTGACCCTCAATTAGTACCTATCAACATGGAAGAAAAAACATTTGACTTTTTAGCAGGAGAAGCATTACTTGTAAATAAGCCTAAAACCTGGACGTCATTTGATGTGGTCAACAAGATTCGATACGCCTTACGGAGTCGTTTGAACGTAAAAAAGATAAAGGTTGGACATGCCGGAACACTTGATCCCATGGCGACCGGTCTTCTGATTATCTGTACTGGGAAATTCACTAAAAAGCTCAATGATTTTCAGGGATTACCGAAGACGTATACCGGTACCATCACTCTTGGGGCTACCACGCCGTCCTACGACGCCGAGTCTGAGATAGATGCGACCTTTCCCACCGAGCACATCACTGATGAGCTTCTAGAAAAAGCGAGACTCAGTTTCCTAGGAACGATTGAACAAATTCCTCCTGTGTTTTCAGCGATTAAGGTAGATGGAGTGCGTGCCTACAAAAACGCGCGTAAAGGGAAAGCCGTTGAAATGAAGTCGCGTACTGTTGAAATCATGCGATTTGAGTTGACCCGAGTCGCATTGCCTGAGGTCGATTTTATAGTAGAATGTAGCAAGGGCACTTATATCCGCTCGCTTGCCTACGATTTTGGCAAGGCGTTGGGGAGTGGGGGCTATCTGACAGCACTTCACCGTGACCTGATTGGGGAGCATGGGGCTACTGATGTCTGGGAGCTGGATGACTTGATTACGATGCTTAATGGGGAAGTGGGGGAGTAATTAGGGTTGGCTTAAAGGGCTGCTGTACCACGATACGTATCGTCTATTGTCAGGCATTTTGAGGATTTTCTAATGCCTTATGTAAATCTTCAATGCATTTATTTAAACTACTCATACTTTATTATAATTCCATTATAAAATTAGATATAATTATATACTTTATTTGAGATTGGCTCTTCTTTACCAACTATTCTTATCCAATCCATTTTTGAATCTGATCAATTATTTTTTTTGGATTTTCCCGCACTTCTTTCCCTGTATACCGCAAAACTATAAATCCTAATTCTTGTAATTTCCTATCAATATTTCTATCTCTCTTTGCTTGTTCTTCAGTTCTCTCGTGATACGTGTGGCCATCAGTATAAATGCATAGTTTTACATTTTTCTTTTCAATAAAAAAGTCTGGTACCGTTAAAATATTATGAAATTTAACCTTTTCCAAATCTAATTTATTAGCATCGATCTCAATGAAATCTCCAGTCCAACTCAATGGACATTGTTCTTTAAAATTAATGTAGGCCTTTTTCAATTCAAGAAACAGCATCCTTTCCAAAGGGCTTTGTAATTTTAATAAACAAATATTACAATTGTAAGTCAATTTATATTGGCAATCCTTGCATAATTTATCTTCTTTATAATGTTTGTCAATCAACTTTGCCTGTTCTTTTGTTACACCAAGAATTTCTTCTGTTGTTTCTGAATCTAATTCATCATTTACTGAGTCTCTAAAGCGAATTAATTCCTGCCTATCTGCAATAAAAGTTTTGATCCATTTTTTATTTCGTTCTTCTATTGTAATCAAATAATTTACAGATGTTTCAATTTCTTGACTTCTATTTGTTTCGTATTCAATTTTTATTTTCTGAACTGAAATTGGGATTTTCATATATATATCTATTTTATATGTTTCTTACTGGTAGCTATTGGTCGCTTACCTTGCGGTTATTGCACGAGCAAAGATAAAGAACTAAATCTTAGTAGTTCGTTAATATCAATATTTTAAGTTAATTGGTAATTTGAGAGAGATATTGTTTTGTTCACGGGTGAAAAATAATATCAAGGTTAAATCAAGGGATTTGACTTATCAAATTACGGTTGTTCCAGTTCTGACTTCTGTCAGCCGCATCACAGTTGCCATCCAGATTGGAATCTTGGGAAAGGTAGCCTATTTGGTTTCTAGAATTCCAAGCTAGACTACGATCGTCAGCATTAATAACGCCATCAGCAGTTAAATCTCCTTCATAAAAAGCAAAGTTGCCACTAGGAAGCGTTTTCTGTGCATTGGTCCCATATCCTATTTCCTGAGTAAAGTCATACACGACATTTGGCTGACTCGTTAACGAAATAGTCATCGAAGACATGACTCCCAAATGATTTCGACTTTTGACAGAAAGGTAATAAGAGCCATCTAAAACTCCAGGGAATAATACTGCAGACACGCCGTCCAAATCTACTACATCACCGTCAGACTGCAAGAGCGCGGCACGGGTTGCAACTACTGTTGAGGGTAGTGCCGCGTCTCTCAATTCCAGAAAAACCCAATCTATAATCGCGTCAGCGCCTATTACATCGAATATTGAGCTAAGGGTAGCTTCTCCACCACCAGGACCTGTATGTGTAAAACCTAGGCTGGTAAATGGTTCATTTTGAGGCAGAAATCCTAGGGCGCGCAGGTTGTCATTCATTAGGCCTGTTCCTGTATTATAGCTACCTTGTAGTAGCAGCTTTGTGGCCACTTGTACTCCGACAACTGGAATCCCAGTTACTTCAGTATATCGCGTCATAAATTCCTCATAAAACATGTTGGCAATGGTGGCATCGTGTATGATTAGTGTATTTTCATCAAAATCATCTTCAGCAGAGTTAGTCCAATTGTGCGACCCAGTAATCACTAGTGGATCGCTTGTGATGTTGTTCGCATCTACAATTCCGTATTTATGGTGAAAGACATGCGATGTTCCAAAATGGGAGTGCACATCTACTCCTGCACTTTTTAAACCACTGTATTCCGAACCAAAATAGAATATATTTTCGATGATTCCTTTGGCGTCTACTCCAGCTTGGTGTCTGTTGATGACAACATCTCCCAAGTCGTTATTGATATAGGTCAAGGTGGCAAACTGTAGATCTGTATTGGCTGATTGGAGTGCCGCCTCAATTTTTGCAGTTGTCCCATCAGAGGGCGAGAAATACAATTCTACTGTAGTCCCACCAATATTAAAATTATGTGGCGTATTATCGGTTTTCTCATCGCCAAATTTTGAAGTAGCTAGGTTGGGCATACTGGTTGCGCTGCCCCACATTTCCTCAAACTCAGTTTTGTAGGCAAGCGCAAGCGTTTGATCTTGGACAATGACCAGATTATTGTAGTCATTATGCATGCTATTGTTGGTATGGTTTGTTGAGCCAGTAATAATCGTTGCTCGTGAAGTATTGGCTACATCAATGATCATAAATTTATTGTGCATCACCTCTCCGTCTGCTGGTCGTTGAATCATCGGTATAGAAACCGCTAGATTGGCCAACTCACCATTGTTTGTTCCCGTATTGTCTGCTGCAATATATCGAAGATCGACTCCTCTGGATTGTGCCGCATTTACAGCATTTACAATAGCCAGGCTGCCTGTATTATAGTTGCAAACATCCAAGGAGGTTTGTGCTCGATCAATATAAGCAACGAGCGTGTCTTCAAATGATGGAATATGTATCGCATCAGCAAGCGAAGAGGCATTATTATTTACGGTCTGGTTGAAATAGACAGTAATTTTTCCTGAAGATTTAGAAGCAGTAGCAAACAATTTTGTAGGCGTTTCCTGATAGGGTGTTACATCAATTGTTTTTGCTTTAGCATAATAAAAAGTCGCATCCTCCAAATTGTTTATTGTGAGGCCAGTTACCGTTCCTAGTTCTAGGCTAGGGGTGAGGCCGTACTCCAAAATTACATTTTGTCTATCATAATTTTGGAAGGTGAACTGGAGACTGTTATCAGTGATCTTTGTCGGTGTAAGATCACCTTGTCCCCAAGCAATATTGACAGCAATCAAAAAAAAGAAAATCATTTTAAGTTTCATACGCTGATTTGTTATAGAGAAAATTGCTAATTGGCTTATTCCTTTTTATCTTATAATTTAGCAAGGTAATGATTGCTTCTAGCAATTAAGAATTCAATTAACCAATTGTTACATTTGTTATAGCTTGACTTACTTCTTATTTCCTTTCTTCGCGTACTAATTTTCTTTAAACTCCAACTATTCAAACAATTTAATGTATTCACTATTTACAAATTCCGCAATCCTTTTTACATAAGCATCTGAAAATCAAACTTAACACCTGCTACCTTATAAATTTTTTGAATAGAATGAGTGTTACCTGCTTAATGGTGAGGTGGAAGGGCAGGGTTGGCTTGAAAGTGCTTTTTGTAATAAAACCTAAAAGTACCTACCAATTCCTATCTAATCACCATTAAAAAACGCGCAATGCGTCAATAATTATTCACTAACCACTAAAAAAATTAATTACAAGTAGATATTTCACTAACGAATCCCATACCAGAAGTCAATGGATTGGTCATGAGTTCATCAAACACACTTCCGTCTGCTTTTACTAAGTTTTCGTAGGTTGTAGCACGTGTTGAGAAGATACCACGACTGTCGCCAGATAGATTCGTGTAGTTAGGTAAGGGTAGGGTAGAAGTAATGCCGGTATTGGCTTGTCCAGCATTAATATATTGGTAAAGAGATTCTCCACCAGCGTCTACTTTTACATTAAATTGAATGAGTTTTCTACAAAATTGTCCCTCAGTAAGAGAAGCCGCAAGGAATTGATATAGCTCTTCACCATCATAACCAAGGTTCATACTAGTCCCACTAACATTTGAATTGTTGGGAATAATGTTCTTTTCTAACTCCCAAGTCAATGTACGAACAACAGGCATACCGTTATTTTCAGCTTCTTCGATCACCACTTCCATTGTTAAGTCAAAGAAAGAAGCACCCTCAGGTAATTGCCATCGAAACGATGTAACAGCTCCAGGTGTCCATCTCATGCGGGAACTCGGACTATTAATAACCGATCTTGGACGGGTGACATTAAAATTGGGAATCAGCGGCGTTTCTCCAGTAACCAAAGAACTATTTTCACCATTCAAAATTTCTATTCGGTAAGTCTTTGCTGGATTCAAAACGTCCTTTGTCTTGTATATATAGTTTGGCGAAGCAGCAAACACGCCTTCTGGTTTCGGAAATCCTTCCATATTCCCATCCACAAGACTCATTTGTATCGTATTATCTACGTCACCAGAGGCACTCAGCTCCTTCAACTCCACACTCACATCCTTGTAATATAAGGAATCAGCTATTTGTGCTACAACTAAAGAACTTGTTTCCTGATCAAGAAACGCTTTTCCAACTTTTACGTAATGCGCTGTGTCACTTGGGTTTAGCAAGCCATATACAACAGCAATATCTTTCCAATCATCGGTTAACTCAAAGTCATTTGAGCACGATGAAACAAAAAAATAACAGATAGACAGGAGAATCGCTAATTTTTTCATGGCACAAAGATAAGGGTTTTTCCGATTTGCGGTAATAGTTTTTTTAATCATATGTCGAATTGGCGCTTAATAACCAGTATTTTCTTTTTATTCTGGGGCTGCCCACCAACCAAAAGACATGGCTATCGCCTAGTCTTTTGGTTGGTGGTCGCTCCCATTCCGTGCTCGCAAGTCTGCTCGGTACTGCTGCAGAAAAAAAATAATTATTTTTACTGCAGCAGCACTCCTCCTTGCAGTCGGCCACTCCAGGCAGCTCAGCCGGCCTCAATGTCAAGGAGCGTGGAGGCAGATTACGCATCACTAATTGCGGACTACTCCTAAAAATAAGGACATCTGAGACTCCACATTAGAGAATAGAAAATCAGGGGTAGAATGTTATAGTTTTTAACATTTAGACCATTGTTGCTCTATTGGCATAAAATTCGTATTTAACAGGAATACGCGCATTATTAAATTTATTTTTTATAATTGTGAATAACTTTCATTTTATGACAATAGATAAAATTCAGATTCTTACCGTAATTTTCATTTTGTTCACCACCACAGTTTTTGGACAATACCGAACCTTTAAATCTATTGAAGAAACAAAAGGATTTGAAGACCAAGTAGTTAAGCTTAGCCTCCAAGGAAAAAAGTTGACAGTAATCCCTGCTGAAGTCTATAAGCTAACTAACCTAAAATTCATAAGTCTCAAGGATAATCAGATTGACACTATCACCCCAGATATCGCTAAACTTAAAAATTTAGTGTACCTCGATCTTAGGAATAACAACATCACCGCACTTCCTGAAGCGATTGGAGAATTAACCAACCTTAAAGCACTGTATATCGGCAATGGAGAACGTGAAGTAAAGCAATACCGTGTCGCAAACAAATTAAAGGAATTGCCTAAAGGATTATTTAATCTCACAGAACTTGTAGAACTGGACTTGTCTCAAATGCAGCTCACTACTATCCCTGAAGAAATCGGTAACCTAATCAACCTCGAAGCGTTGTTTATGAGCAGTAATCAGATTGAAGCACTTCCGAAATCAATCGGAAATCTAAAGAAACTAACAAATCTAGGGTGTTCCGACAACAGTTTTACCCAGCTTCCAACAGAAATAGGGGAATTGTCTGAATTGCAGTGGATATGGCTGGGGTACAACAACTTAAAAGACCTACCAGAAAGCTTTTCCCAATTGTCTAAACTAGAGTCCGCATACCTAAAAGGCAATCAGTTCAAAGTATTCCCAGAAGAGTTGCTAGCCCTAAAAAGCCTAATTAGTATCAATCTAGGAAGGAATAAGTTGACAAAAATTCCGTCTCTAAATAGCTTATCAACACTTAAAACATTAGCGTTAGACAGGAATAAAATTACAAGTGTTTATACTCAAATAAAGGATTTGAAAAATCTCAAAAGTCTTAATATTAGTGAAACTAAGGTTGCAGTGTCTGAGTATAAACAAATGCAATCTGCACTGCCTAGTGTAAGGATCCAATACAGCACCAAAAAGTAGTCTCCTTTATTCGTTTTTGAATAGAGAAGCAGCTTAAAGTCTGGAATCAACGTTATATTTTAAAGTCATCTTCATGAATATGATAATAAACAGCATTACCTTCACGTTATAATTGAGATATTGTATTGGATTTGAAAGTTGAGACAACCATTCACTATCCATTATCCTGCTAAGATCGGTTTACTTATCATCTGTTTGTACTTGTATCAAACGAATGTTGGTGTTATGTGAAGTCTTTTTGATTCTTTATTGCAAGAATTTAAGGAAAACAGTTGTGATAAATCCCAAGATTATGATTAGCCTCAAAAAAAAATTGTTACTTGTCGGTTTCTTCTTACTCCTCTATAATTTTGCATTTACATTGCATATTATCGGCGGGGAAATCACCTATGAATGCCTTGGAAATGGACAATACAGTTTTGAAATGACTGTATACCGAGATTGTAATTCTTCAGGTGCTTCATTAGATAATCCTGCCAATATTACAACCTATGAATTTAATGGGAATGTTGCAAGTATGCTTGTCAATAATCAGGTTCCGTTAAACTCAATTGTAAACATACCACCTGTTCTTAACAACCCTTGCTTGACACCGCCTTCCAATCTTTGTGTAGAAAAAGGAACCTACACATGGACCTCATTTCTTCCTAGCAATCTAGATGGTTATGTGATTGCTTACCAAAGATGTTGTAGGAACTCTGCAATTGACAATATCTTTACACCAGATGATGTAGGGGTTTCTTACACTGCTGAAATAAATAGTACGGTACAAAATTCCTGCAATTCTAGTCCTGTTTTTAATGACTTTCCCCCAATCATTATCTGCGCCAACGAACCACTTAATTTTGATCATTCTGCGACCGATCCCGACGGCAATACTCTAGTCTACAGCTTCTGTGACCCAATTACTGGAGCTAGTAACGCAATGCCGCTACCTCCGATGGCCTCAACTCCAGATCAAAATTTCCCTCATTATCCACCAGTCGTTTTCACAGGACCATATAGTACTACTACACCAATGGGAGGCAATCCGTTAGTTACAATTAACCCGACCACAGGATTGATTACTGGAACGCCAACTATTGCTGGACAATTCGTTGTTGGAGTTTGTGTGGAAGAGTTTGATGCACTAGGAAATTTGATTGCAACTACAAGACGGGATTTTCAGTTCAATGTAACACCTTGTGTCCAAACAGTATTTGCAGATATTCAAGAAGATTCAATCATTTCCCAAAATGAATATTTAATTGTTTCTTGCGGTGAAGAAACTGTTACTTTTATCAACCAAAGCGGTCAACCATCCAATATTTTTGGGTACTTCTGGGAGTTTGATCTTGGACCAGGACTACCTCCATTTACTTCAACTATAACCAATCCTTCTGTTACCTTCCCAGGCGTCGGAATGTATGTAGGATCTCTAATTGTAAATCCAGGAGCACCAGACTGTTCGGATACTGCATTTATTTACATCGATATCTTTCCAGAAATTGTTTGTGATTATTCCTTCTCCTACGATACTTGTACTTTCGGTCCTGTTACTTTTATTGATTCCTCTTATACAGGTAGTGGTTCAATAACCAGCTGGCATTGGAATTTCGGTGATGGGAATTCAGATTCCATTCAAAACCCAATTTATCAATATGCAAACCCTGGCACCTATCAGGTAACGCTCACCGTTCGCGATTCTGTAGGCTGTGTGGATATGTTGACACAAACCATAACTTGGTTTCCAGAATCAAGCATTAATATAGCGTTAGCAGATTCTTCTGGATGTGCCCCGTTTACTGCCATTTTTACGAATAACTCTTTTCCGATTACAGGTTATACCACTGTTTGGGATCTAGGAGATGGTAACACCTCCAATGCCCCAAGTCCATCACATACTTACATCAATCCTGGAGTATACTCCGTAACGTTGACGATTACCTCTCCAATTGGGTGTGTCTCACAGCAGATATTCCCAAATCTCATTACTGTTTATGAAGTTCCAACTGCTACTGTGGCTATTGTGGATACGGTGACTTGTGCAGGTTATTGTGATGCTTCTGCTATTGGATCTGGTGTCAATGGGCAATCACCCTATACTTATCAATGGCCTGATGGTCAAATTACATCGCTGGCGACTGGGTTATGCTCAGGGACATTTAATGTTACACTAGAAGATGCAAATGGGTGTACTGATGTAACGTCAGTCACAATTACTGATCCTCCAGATTTAATTAATGAAGATTTTACCTTTACCTACGACTCCTGTAAGTTTACTCCAGTCAGTTTTACTGATTTATCGAGCAGTACAAACGGTCTAATCATTGCTTGGGATTGGGATTTTGGGGATGGAGGTACTGCTACTATCCAAAATCCTTCCCACCAGTACTCCAATGCAGGGTCGTTTACTGTTACGCTTGTGGTAACTGATGTTACGGGTTGCTTGGACACTCACACTGCGTTGATTGACTGGTTTCCAGAATCCACGATCAATGTGACCTTATCCAACAATCAAGGCTGTGGGCCGCTTACTGTGGTGTTTACTAATAACTCTTTTCCAATTACTGGATATACTACGGATTGGGACTTAGGAGACGGCTCAACGTCAACAGATGCCAGTCCTACTCATACTTACGTTTCCCCAGGTGTATACACTGTCGTTGTTACAATCACCTCTCCAATTGGCTGTGTTTCAACCCAGACATTTCCTAACGTGGTTACAGTGTACCCCAAACCAACTGCTACAGCTAGTCTGGTCAGTGTTCTTACTTGTCCAGGCACATGCACTGCAACTGTAGGTGCAACGGGGTCAGGAACGATTCCCCCTTATTCCTATGAGTGGTCAGATGGTCAGACTACAGCGCTTGCTACAGGCTTATGCTCAGGTATTAGCATTGTAACCGTAACCGATGGTAATGGATGTCAGGACACCGTTTCAGTGGTTGTTCCGACTTTGCCAGCACTCACAGGCGCTTATGATATTACACCTGTCAGTTGTTATAGCTTCTGTGATGGATCGCTTACCCTTAACATGTCTAATGGAACGCCACCTTTTGCTTATACATGGTCAAATGGACAACAAACACAAACGATTGCTGGGCTATGCCCCGGATCATTTGATATCACAGTAATAGATGCAAATGGGTGTGAATTCATCATGCCAAACTCAGCAGTCATTACGGAGCCTGATACCCTTGGTTTATCTCTGATTTCACAAGATCCATATTGCTTTCAAAATGCCGATGGTCAAATCACGACATCTGTAACGGGAGGAACAGTGCCTTACCAATATACTTGGAGTGATGGTCAAACAACTGCTATCGCGAGTCTTTTGGGTGGTGGTTATTTCGATGTCACCGTAACTGATGCCAACGGATGTGAGATATCTGATGGCGACACGCTGTTTTCTCCGCCGCCGATTACCCCAATACTGTTACCGCCATATTTGATTTGTTACGGTTCTAGTGATGGTTTGATTGTTATTGACACAGTGATTAGTGGGAATTCACCGTTTACGTATTCCATTGATGGTGTAAACTTTCAGTTAGCTGCATTCTTTACAGACTTACCTAGTGCACTTCATACAATCACGGTTCTAGATCAGTTGGGATGCACTGGTACGGCAACCCAATTTATTGACCAACGACCGGAACTAGTTTCTTTTGTCAACGCCACACTTACTGAGTTATGTCTAGGGGAAACAACAGCATTGGAGGTGTTTACCAATAGTACTGGGCTGTTTACATATGAATGGAGTCCATCAGCGACCTTAAAATGTTCTGATTGTAAAGATCCAGTGGCGCTACCCTTGGCTACTACAACATATGTGGTTACTGTTACAGATGAAAATGGATGTGCAGCTACTACAGAAATTACTATTGAAGTTGATCCTAAGCGAAGGGTTTGGGTGCCTAATGCCTTTTCACCCAATGCGGATGGTATCAATGACTTTGTTACAGTTTTTGGAGATAGTAGTGTTGAAAATATACTGGTTTTTACAGTTTTTGATCGTTGGGGAAGTTTGGTATTTGAAGGCTCAGGAATTGAGCCTAATCAACTGAATCAAGGATGGGATGGCAGGTTTAAAGGGGAGTTAATGAATCCAGCTGTATTCGTATATTATGCTGAAATTCTGTTTATTGATGGAAGTAAAAAGGAACTTTCTGGCGATATTACACTAATAAAATAGAATATTTGCTACTAAGAAGTAGTGTTTTTTTATTATATTGAACTACAAAATTAATAAGTAATGAAATACCTCCAATCTCTTATCTTAACAATTGCCCTTTTGTTTAGTATTCAATTGTATGCCCAACCCAGCCAAAATATTTCGTTGTTTGCTGAAAAAGATAGAGGAGACTCCAGATACTCAGGAAGTTGGAGCTATGTTGCTCCAAATGGCAGTGAATACGCATTAGTTGGTGCGAGATCTGGTCTCGCAGTCTATACTATCGATAATATAAATGCCGTTAATGAAGTGGGATTTATCCCTGGGCCTGGATCAAACTGGAGAGAAATCACCGTAGTAGGTTCCCATGCCTATGTGGTTACTGAGGGGTCAGGATCAGGTTCTGGCATGCAGGTAATTGATCTGAGTAATTTGCCCAATGGCGTATCCTTAGTCACCACCTACACGGCAACGATGACTAGAGGGCACATGATCCAATCAGACATTTATAATCCCAATTCTCCTTATGTTTATGTAGCAGGAGCTTCCGGGCAATCAGGTATTCAGGTCATTGATGTATCTAATCCCGCCAATCCGGTTAGAGTTGGATATTATGGGCCATACTACATTCATGATCTACACGTGCGAGGCAATCGGATCTACGCTTCAGCAATTTACGAAAGTGCTATCGACGTGATCGATATTACAAATAAAACTAACCCCACATTAATAACACAAATCAGTTATTCAGGAGGATTTACGCACAGCGCTTCTACTTCCGCAGATAACAATTATCTATTAGTTGCAGATGAGGTAGACGGATTACCAATGCGCACATGGAATATCGCAGATGAAAATAATATTTTCCAAGTATCTACTTGGACCGCTAATCCACAAAGCCTAGTACATAATCCATACGTGAGAGGTGATTTTGCGTTCATTTCCCACAATACAGAAGGACTTAGAGTATTAGATATTGTTAAACCTGATTTGCCTATAGAAGTTGGGTTCTATGATACCTTTAGTGGATCAAGTGGTGGTTTTTCAGGACTTTGGTCTGCTTGTCCCTATTTCCCCTCTGGAAAAATCATTGGAGGAGACAGAACAAGAGGCTTAATGGTCTGGGAATTCAATAATACTTATGCGGGAAGAGTGTACGGTGAAGTAAAAGATGCCAGTACTGGTTTGCCCATTTTTCAAGCAACAATAGATGTGATCGGCCCCTCAAACACCTATTCCACTGATTTGAATGGAGCCTTTAAGTTTGGGGATGTTCCAATGACATTTGACCTACAGGTTTCTAAACCAGGATTTTTGCCTGAAACCATACCTGGTATAGTACTAAATGGTGGTGACAGCTTGTGGTTTGAAATCTTACTAGCACCAGACAAATTTGTCAGTGCGGAGATAAAAGTAAACCTCGCTGGCCCCTACAATACTACTACTGGTGCTATGAATGATGATTTGAGACTCCAGTCTTACCTTCCCACTTCTGAGCCACACACTGCTTTAGGATTCACTCATGTTAATAGTATTGGTGGCGAAGTTATTGATCCCGCAATATTTAATACATCAGGTACAACCGCTATCGTAGATTGGGTATTTCTGGAGGCTATTGATAAAAACAACACCAATAATGTATTGGCTACTCGCTCAGGCTTACTGAGAAGAGATGGTCAAGTGATTAATGTAGACGGAGGAACTGATATCCAGTTTTATAATCTGATGCCAGACCAATATTATGTGGCTGTCCGACATAGGAATCACCTACGAGTCCGTACAGCCGCAACTAACTACTTAGATATAATCAACTTTCCAATGATTGACTTTAGCTCTGGAAATACAGCTCCAGCAACTGCTCAGCAGAATTTCAATGGTGTTTGGGCAATGTGGGGAGGAGATACGGATGCTACAAATACAGTTAATGCTGCAGATAGAAGCAATGTATGGAATGATCGAAATGCAGTTGGCTATTTAAACACAGATTCTAACCTTACTGGTACTTGTGATGCCGCTGACCGAAGTATTATTTGGAATAATCGTAATCTTTCTGGCATGTAAATTATTATTAAATATGGATTCAGATTCAAATAAAAGTGTTTTGGATTTAGATGGTTCAGGAAAAATACCTACTTCATTCTGGGTAATTGCAGCTTTAGCTTTATTATGGAATTTGATGGGGCTTGTTGCATTCTTTTATGACATGACTATTTCAGAGCAAGCGATTGCGGCATTGAACCCTGGGATGCAGGAATTGTATCGTACTACACCAATAATATCTAAAATTGGCTACGGCTTAGCTACAATTTGTGGCGTAATTGGCTGTATACTTTTATTAATCAGGAAGAGAGTAGCGCTGATTGTATTTGTCGCTTCTCTACTAGGAGTTGTCATTCAAAACATTGCTAATTTTACAATGACAAATGCATGGGAGGTTATAGGGACGTCTGGTCTCCCGTTATTGTTACTAGTAATCGCATTCGCTGTCTTTCTCATAAGATACACCAGTAAGGCAATTGACAATGGATGGGTGAAGTAAAATGCATTGAAAGTTAGCATCATTGTATTCAATGACTTTAATTAATTTTATCTAACAGTCTCAAAATACTAGTGATAACTTGATTCCAATCACTACTACAGCCAAATTTAAAGATTGTTTGATTGTCTTTGTGATTTGTTGAAAGACTTCTCAGATTAAAAAAATCTAACAGGTCGCTCGATCTTTAGTCATCGAAAAAGCGGAGGTTTGAATAAATAGAGACTAATATTCTACCAATAATAAAACAATTTTATGAATAAGGGAAAACCTGTTAGGTTTTGGAAACCTGAGAGGTTTAAAACTAAGGTTTTGACCATGGGTAACCGAAGGGAACAGCTTGGGTAGAATATGGATAAATAGGAAAAACAAACTAATACGAAAGTCTAATTTCTGTTAACTATTCACATTGTCAGCAAATTCATTTTCAAGAAAAATTTTGAATCCAAGGTCAAAATGACTTGTTTTCCAGTTTCTCTATAGCTGTTCTAACAGAAGCGGGTAGGGGAACTTTACTATTTAATTTATAGTCGAAGGAGACGACAACACCTTCTCCTGTGGCCGCTACACCTGTTTTAGGGCTAACGATAAGGTATTCCATGACCATGCTTGTGGTTCCAAGCTTTGTGGCTCTTGCACCAATCTTAATGTTGTCAGGGTAGGTAAGTGGTAGATGAAAACGACATTTAGTCTCAGCTAAAATAGGTCCAACGCTATCATTTGTTGCAAATCCCAATTTTTCAAAGTAGGCGATTCGGGCACATTCGAAGAATCGAAAATAAACCACATTATTCACATGATTGAAGGCATCCATATCACCCCATCTGATTTTGGCTTCGTAAACTACTGGAAAATCTTTTAATTCTAGCATAGTGTTTAATTACTTGGAACGGTGTTTTTAATTTGATGTTGGTTACAAAACAAAGCGTTCGCCTTTTCGAATTGTTCAAACAAAGGTTCTTCTAAGTCTTCAATCTCTTCATAAATGCGCTCTAATTGTTCAACTTCATTATCTGTCGGATTTGAAACTCCGATCAATTTAACAATTTGTGGATACCTAGTTTTAAGGTTTTCTTCTAATACTTCAAGTTGCTTAATTGCTAATGCTTTATAATTAAAATCATTAGGAAGTGTTGGAATCGCATGCAATCGTTTAACGCTACTGCTCACCATTCTGTTTAATTGATTGATCTGGAATTTAATGGCAGGCTTATCCCGTGAGCTTAATAATTCAGAGAGTCGGAGATAATCATCTTTTATTGTCTGAACTTCAGAATGGATAGTTTGATGATATTCAGTTACATTGGCGGAATTTGATGTACAGGAAACAATCAAACAAAAGAATAAATAACAAATAAAGGTAACAATAAAGTTTGAAGATATAATGTGCATTTTTTGTGTAAAACATTGAATTTTATAAAAATATTCATATCTTTCAAAATAAATTGAAAGTTTTGAATTGTAGCAATTCTACAATAGTTTCGCAAAGCTAAATTTTTATATTAACTTTGCGAAAATTTTCTAAAATGAAAACAAAAGAAAGTACAGGGATTTGCGTATATAGATTTGGAGATCAAGGTCTTGAAGTATTTTTAGTAAAACCAGAAAATGAAGTCAACGAGAATTGGGAAATTCCTGATGGGTTTCTAACCAAATCAGTTGATCAAGATTCTGAGGGTATCCGACTTGATGATGTCACTAACACCAACAATGAGGTCAAAAGTGCTTGGGCTTTCGAAGATGAAAGCGAGAAGGAGGTATTCGATTTGCCCTTAAAAAGAATTCTCGGTGAAACAGAATCTTTGTTCCAGCTTAGAAGAAAACACAAGTACCTAATGGACAATGGCTGTTATTTCGTAATCAAAGAAGCCATCAAAAAGGTATTTCCTGATCAAGTCACTCAGTTAAAAGAACTCCAAGAAGTATTGAGAGATCGGAATATGAGTCGGAATATCTAATAAATCTAGTCTCCCACATACAGTACCAAGCCTTTTAGGTAAGAAACCTCTGGATGAAATAAATTGATCGGATGGTCCGCCGGCTGCCCTAAGCGCTTAATAACCTGAATTCGTTTTCCAGCTTCAATTGCGGCTGCGCGAACTGTGTTTTCAAACAATCCCGCATCAATTGGCTGTGAACAGGAAAAAGTAAATAGTATACTGCCCGCCTTCATTTTTTTCAATGCTTGCAGATTCAAGTTCTTATAGCCGATTGTTGCTCTGTGCTTAGAACGTATGTTTTTTGCAAACGCGGGTGGATCTAAAATCACAATGTCATAGTCCATAGCACTGGCTTTGATATATTTTGAGACATCATCTACAACCGCCTTGTGCTCACAGTTCCCCGTATTGAGCGCTTCGTTCTTCAGTGTCCAGTCAATAGCTTTCCGAGAAGCATCTACAGAGTGAACAAGTGTTGCGCCGTACCGCATTCCATACATCGAGAAGCCTCCTGAATAGCAAAATGTATTTAGAATTCGCTTGCCTTTGGCCATACTGCCCAATAATTGCCTGTTTTCTCGCTGATCCAAGAAGAAGCCAGTTTTTTGACCTTCCTCCCAGTTTACATAAAAGGGAATGCCATTTTCAGTGATGATGGTATCTGTTGCATCACCATGGAGAAAAACCTCCGTATCTTCTAGTTGGAGAGATTTAGGAAGCGTATTTCCACTCTTATAATAAATAGATTTTAATTGCGCTCCTAAGCAAGTTTTTAGTGCAGCTGCAATGTCATGCCGACTAAGATGCATTCCAGTGCTATGTGCTTGAAGTACTAGATGTCCATTATAATTATCAATGACTAAGCCTGGTAGTCGATCACCTTCTCCGTGAATAAGCCTGTAAGCATTTGTACTCGGACTATCTGTAATTCCCAAGACTGATCGGAGCTTGAGTGCTTGTTGAATTCTCGTTGCCCAAAATGTCGTATCTATTTTTTCTTTTTTAAAAGAAAGCATTCTTACACAGATGTTACCGTCATTGTAATGGCCCATACCTAAAAACTCCTTTTTGTAGGAATAGACTTCAACAATAGCACCATCGGATGGAAGCTTGTTTTGAGGCTGTAAGGCACCGCTAAAAATCCAATGATGAAAACGCTTTAATGGTGCTTCTTTGTTTCTTTTTAATAGTATCTTGAAATTTGAATTCAATTTTATATGTATATCTAGTTACTTCAATTAAATTAACCGTCAAATATAACGAATTCAAATCTACCCGTTGGAATTACACACTTTTTAAACTAATGTATTCACTATGAAAAATTTTATCACTACACTAAAACTGCTGGTTCTTACCAGCCTAATCGTCCTGTTTTCATGCGGAAGTGACAGTAAAACAGAAGTTTCTGTACAGCAAGAAAAAAAGGTCATCCAACAGATTGATTCCCTTTCAACTGAACTAAATAAAAAATCGACTAAGGTGGAAGAAAAGACTAAGAAAATGAAAGATGATGTCGACAAATTATTAGATGGAATCTAAAGTTGGCACTTAAATTGGAATACGCTATATCAAATCGATCTATTAACTAAAATAGAAAATTATGAAACTGATTAAATTTTTAATACCAATAGCAATTTTTGCTTTCTCAACTACAACGTTCGCTCAAGGACAAGGTAAAGGCAAAGTAAAAGACAAAGTAAAGTCTGAAGTTAAAGAGGTGAAAGCAAAACATCTCGATAAAAGACAAGTAAAAGGTAAAGGCGCAGTCAAAGGTGGAGACGTTCAACAAGCTCCAGACAGACCACAACCAAGACCTCGTGGCGATGTGAAAGGCAAACCTAGAATGAGTGATCCAATGCCAGCTCCTAAAGGGGAAAGAGATGAGGATAAACCTAGAGTCACTGCAGGAAAACCAACTATCGTTGGGAAACCAACACTTGATGCTAATCAGCCAAGGCCTAAAGGCCAACCTGGTAAAGGTTTGAGTAAAGGTGATGTGAAACCTGGCAAGGCACTTGGACACGACAAAGAAAAGGTCAAAAAAGGTAATTCAAAAGGATTGAGTAAAGATGGTGTTCGTCCAGGTCATGGACATGGTGATAAAAACCACGAACATACTGGTCCTAAAGTAAAGCCAGGTGCTGACAGACCTACAATTAATGAAGACAGAACTATCGGTACAGGTGCAACTATTGGAAAAGCGACCCTCGGTAAAGGCAATACAACTCCTAAAATAGAGGAAGCCACTGTAAAAGGAAAGTCTTCAGTTGACAATGCAACAACGGTAATCACTGCAGCTGAAAAAGAAGTACAAGTCTATAAGGGCAAAGTACAAGCTGCAAAAGACAAGGTAACAGCTGAGTTAAAGAAAAACCCCAACTCTAAAGAACTTCAAGCTAAGTTACAAAGAGTGCAACAGGCAGAAGCGAAAGTTAATGCCATGGAGTCTGAATTGATTCAAGAAAGAAGAGCTGTTTCTAACACTAGAAGAGTACTTTCTGCAGAGTAAAATACTAAAAGACAGTTTCATATTGTCTTCAATCAAACACAAACAAATAGGGCAATTGGAAACGATTGCCCTATTTGTTTTTACTGAAATGTCATAAACTCGAATTATTAATAGTGCAAGCGTCGCTTAGCAAAGGAGTTTTATGGCACATTGACCAACTATTCTTGCCAATACGATGAAAGTATTTAATTATGGGCATGATTTAATAGTAGCGCTGAAAGTGCTACCCATTTAATAATGAAAGCATGGCATCTATTAGAGAATGTCTCCTAGTTTGAGCCCTACCTTCCGTTGCGCAGTAAGAAAGTGCGGAAATCGTCAACACGTTAATTAAACACTTAAACACTAAACACTAATCACTAAACACTAATCACTAATCACTAATCTTGATAAACTGTTTGACCATCGCCTCAGCTTCTACACGCACTTGTATAGCGTAAACACCAATTGCGTCAGCACTGATATCTACAGGCATGTCAAATCGCTTTCCAGTTTCCTGGTATTCCTTGACTATTTGCCCCAGGGTATTGATTATCTGTATTTCGATAGCCTCACTTCTGCTGAATTCTAACTGTATGGTAAACAATCCATTATTCGGATTCGGATAGATTTCAAACAGCGATAAGCTTTCAATCGTTTCTACTGCAGTATTCATTGGTACAACAACAGTTCCTTGCGTCGTACAACCATTCGCATCTACTACTATCACCGAATAGGTGTCAGCTGCCAGGCCATTAGCCACTTGCGTCGTTTGTCCGTTACTCCATTGGTAGGTGAACGGTGGTACACCTCCATTTACATTCACTGCTGCAGTACCGTCATTTCCATTAGAAGGCGTGGCGTAAGGTGTAAGTGTCAGAGGCGCAGGCTCAGACACCTGTACAGAGGTCACTGCAAGGCAACCGTTGGCATCAGTCACCAAAACAGAATAAATACCAGCAGGAAGCCCCAAACGGTCTTCAGAGGTAATTCCATTACCCCAATCATAACTGAAAGGCGCGGTTCCAGAATTGACAGTAATATCAATGGTGCCATCATTCGAACCTGCACAAGAGATATTGGTATGAGTAGCGCCTAACTGTGGTCCGTTTGCAGAACTTGTTACGGTGACGGTCTGTAGTCCAACACATCCATTAGCATCTGTCACCGATACGGTATAGGTTCCTGAGGAAAGTCCTCCAATCGTTTGCATAGTGCCTCCATTGTTCCAGACATAAGTAAATGGTGGCGTTCCTCCTGCGACAACTGCAGATGCAGAAGCCCCGTTTGCAGAACACTGATCGTCAGATCCCTGCGTGGTAACTGATAAGCCAGGCGCAGCATTTACGGTTTCAGAGCCAAAAGCGTAGCAACCATTGGAATCGGTAATCGTGTAGGAGTACATGCCTGCCGACAATCCAACTGCTGTTGCTGTTGTTTGTGGTGGTGTCGTATTCCAGGAATAGTTGTAAGGCCCAACTCCTTGATTGATTGCAGCAGTTGCAGTACCGTTATTTGCGCCACAGGAGGCATCTGTACTAGTAGTTTGTGCTGTCAGTAGCCCAACAATACCAAGGTTTACAACTTGAATCGTGACACAACCGTTGGTGTCCGTTATTGTTGCCGTATAAAGTCCCGGATTTAAATTTATGATCGTTTGTGTTGTTTGTCCATTAGCGTTAGCACTCCAGATATAAGTATAAGGTGCACTTCCTCCATTGGCCACCGCTGTAATAGAACCATCATTTCCGACGGTGCAAGTTGCTTCCGTCTCATTTAGTGTAGCACTAATATTTCCTGTAGCAGTGACAGTAACCGTTTCCACTACAGAGCAACCATTGGTGTCTGTAGTTGTAACAGAATAGGTACCACTTGCAAGATTTACTGCGGTAGGCGTTGTTTGTGGTGGCACGGTACTCCAAACAAAATTGAATGGTTGTGTACCTCCTGTTGGATTCAATGATGCAGTTCCATTCTTACTGCCACAAATTTCAGGAGTAGATGAAGTCGTAACAGCAAGAGTTCCAGGGTCATTGCCCACCACGACAGTCTCTACTATTGCACAACCTGTAGCGTCTGTCACTGATACAGTATAACTGCCAGCTGCTAGATTGATTGCCGTTACTCCCGTCTGATTTGCCGCGTTGGCATCCCATTGATAAGTTATTGGTGCAACTCCGCCTTGTATTACAACTGAAGCGGAGCCATTACTAGCACCACAAACCGCAGCAACGGAATTACTGGTAAGTGAAAAGCTAGTACTTGCATTGACTGTAACACTTATGACTTCATCACACGAAGCACCGTCAGATACCGTGACGGAGTACGTACCTGCTGATAGCCCAATTGCTGTAGCGGTGGTCTGTCCACCTGCATTAACATCCCACTGGAAATTGTAGGGTGGTACGCCACCAGTAGCCGAAGCTGTCGCAGTTCCATTGGCAGCATTACAAATGTCGTCTGTAGCTGTAGCTGCTGAGTTTAATGGCGGACAACCGTTATTGACTAGGAATCTAGCAATGATTGTATCTGTACCATTATGATTAAACGTGACTGAGGTCGCTGTATTGTTGGGATTGAGTGTTGCATTATTAGGCGTCCAATCTACAAAGGTATTTCCTGTTCCAGGAATTGCGGTAAGTGAGAGTTGTACTCCACTAAAGTAATTTCCCACAAACGGATAATTATTGGGGATCACAGTATTCACTTGTACATCACCTGAGCCAGGAGGGTCAACCACTACAGTTAATGAATAAGGACCATCTACGGCATAGCAGGTATCGATTCCACTATTAATTACAGTACATCGTGTATTTATAAACGCTTTAAGAGAATCAACGTTGGCTTGCCAGCCAGTCATTGTTCCTCCCCATCTTGCTACTTGTCGTGGCATTTCAGGGGCAATCTTGGCAATCATCGTATCTAGAATCGAAATCATGGAATCACAAGAGAAATAAGTGTTGTTTAGATCCGCATAACGATTAATATAAAGTGAGTAAAATGTAGGATTATCCAGGAGTGAAACAAGCATGTCCGTATGTCCTTGTGGGTCGTCAATTGTTGGGGAAGTATTATCACAAGGGTCTGCTGTTGGGTTTTGATTAGGAATTCCTGTATAGTTGATATAATGTCCGAAGGTAGCATCCATATCCCATAGGGTATATCTCCATTTTTGTCCAGTTCCAAGAGGGTTGGTTCCTCTCCACCAGGCAGTATTATAGTTGAGCCAGTCTTTAGAAACAACTTGGGTATTGATAATCATATAATCAATCAAACTTAGGACGTCCATTTGGTTGTCAACTTGAGTATAGTTTGCGGGTACGGCCATATTGTTGTTGACAATAAAAGTCTGAAGCGTATTCCAATCATTTAATGCAGCATTTCCACCATATTCCGCCCAAGTAGCACCCCAGGTTTTGATATATTGAAGGTCCTTTCTTTCTTGGTCATAATAATATTTAGTAAAGTCATGATCATCTACCTTTTCTCTGATGTCATAAACGCCCCAATATTCTCCATTAACATACATGACAGCGGGGATGTAGGTACGCTCATCCAAAGCCATACCTGCACGTTGCGATAGCTCATGGACATAGCCATCTCGGATGTGAGCGCCACCTGTTTCAAAGGAATAGTTGTCATTAGCCGCAGCTTTAATAATAAGTCTTTGGAACTTTGTTCGGGTTTTATTTTTAAACAAGTTATTCTTTACTGCATAGTCATATCCATACTGGTCACGTACAATAAAGTCGATTCCACGTTGACCATATGCCCAAGAATCATTACCATGCTTGTTGTAATCACCATAGGCATCCGAAACTCGGGTACCATTTTCATTAAATAGCTCAAAATGCCCTCTTGGTTCAATTTGACTTCCGCCCATTAAAGTAGGTAAGGTACCTCCTACAATAGACATTACATGAAGAGAGTGATTCTCGTTTATGAAATAGGTTTTCGTTTTATTAAAACTTCTTGGCGTATTGGGATCACTGCTATAGGCAACCGCCCGCAACGCTGTAGTAGTGGTAAAGGTAAGCGGTGCGGTATAAAGCGGATCTCCTGTGTTTGGAAAGGATCCATCTGTTGTGTAGTGAACTGCTAAGGTTGGATCGGCAACTGAGATGGTCACTGTTACTGAATTGGTATAAAAACCAGCTTGCATATCAAAACCAGGTGTTTCAGCATAAGTGTTAATCACATTCACATTTGTAGCTCCTGGTGTCGGATTCGTTAGTACACCCCATGCAGTACCACCGTCAGTGGTTCTTCCTGTTGAATGATTGCGTTGGTTAGGTACATCAACTGGATGACTATCGATAATATTTCCACCTGGGTCAGAAAAGATAAGATCTTCGCTTGTTCTTGTTTGTGTAAGTTTGAAATTGGCGTGAATATTACCTCCAGCGACGATATTTTTACTTGAAAGCCATACTACTAGATGACCGTTGCCTCCAATAAATGTTCCTGCTGGAATTTGATACTTTAATGGAGCAGATGCGTCGTCACTTAAGTAATATCCTCCCAGATTAATACCACCTGCAGTGGTATTGTAAAGCTCAACCCAATCCTCATACTCACCGAAGTTGTCAGTGTCAGAAGAAGTGTTTGCTGCAGAGAATTCATTTATTACGACTTGTCCGTTGAGAGCATAACAGAGAGAGAGTAATAGCAAAAGGAAATTTATAATTTTCATGGCTATTGATTTTTCAAGTATAAAATTAGGCATTTTACTGCTCAATGCCTATTTTTTTACTGTCATTTTCTTTGATAAAGGAATTAATGTCAACAATAAGACATACGATCGCTTTAAATCACGTACTCAGAATAAATATAACAGTGGTTAATGTTTTATTATAGAACGGTATTGTACAATTAATGTGTGTCATAAAATGCTAATTATGTTTATTGCGTCATAATTAATCATTAAACATTGAGAGCGCTCAACCCTATTAACTGATTTTCCAATTGACAGCAGCAGCCCATTTTCTTGCCCCTTCATAAATCAAACCCATAGCGGGTTCCTTAATAAAGAGATAGCCTTCAATACTTTCTGGAAAGATCTCAGCCAATCGCTCTTTGAGTAACTGATATCCTGCTTGTACCTCTGGAACTGCCCTCAAATAATCACGGAACAATATTGGGAATTGCTGATTAAAATTTCCTTCCTGCCTGATGTGGATGTTGGCGCGCCTGTTTCCTGATTGCTCGCAGCATAATCGCTTTTCGAGCTGTGGATCGTTCTTGGCGGTTTCGCCTAAATAATTGTCACTTTTTATGGTGCTTCGGTAATTATAGCCAGCAGTTACTAATAACTCAATTACAGTAAGGTCTGATAGTGTAGCTATTGTAATCTGAATATCGATTACATCTTTAGCAGAAAGTCCTGGTACAGCCGTTGATCCTATATGGTCTAAACGCAACGCAAATGGTCCCAGTGTTTCCTTCAATTGCTTGGATATTTGTTGAAATTCCTGCGGCCACTCGTCCTTGTAAGGAAGTATGGCTATTGGTGCGCTTTTAGAGAATTTTGGGGTTTGCATTGTCCTACGAATTTAGTGTATAGAATGAGGTCAAAGTTAGTAAAAGAACAATCTATTTCCTATCGTATAATGTTTTTATTTGGGGCATCCACAGCCTACATAATGGTTGCTATCCGCAACTATTGTGTAGGCTGTGTCGGGCTGTCCAGCCCTCTTACGCAGAAGACAATTCATGTTGCGCCGTGCCAAGTCCGTGAAGCAAGGATTTATAAATGGCGATGAAAATATAAGGAAATGCTTCGAAACATACTAGTAGGAAAAGTCCTACCTGATAAAGCCAAGCCAGGCAGTCAGAAGCGAGTCTAGCGTAGTAACTAGAGATGGTTGCACGAAGCGTAGACAGCGGGTATTGAAGGATCAGATTTCAGCCTCGAAAGCTCTTTAATCTAGAAGTCTTAGTTTTCGTGAAGGCTAGGGCAGCACTATTACTGATGTAAACTGGTTAGTGAGTGGTAGTTCTAGCGGGGTCTAAGGCTGATTCAAAAATACAATAGGTGTGTACGTACTTGCTTCTGATATTCTCATTCAGATTTTCAGTGGCGGGTGAGTGGTGGAAGTGGTATGCGCGGAGTGCAGCGAGCACATAAGAACGGACGACACGACCCTTGGTGATCTACTGAGGTAAGAAGTAGGTCGCCAAAGGGGCACCCCCAAATAATACTGTTTCTAGTAATTCTGACATACAGAACACCTCTTTCGGTGACAAAATGGCATTGATTTTGTCAAGTGACCGACAATTTGGCACAATAGGTACTATGGAATATGATTTGAATAGAACAATATTGTAAAATCGAAGTTAGTAATGACGAAAGGTTTTCACAATAATTATTAAACGTAAACTGTAAAACAAATGGATTTTAATAAATTTACATTGCAGACGCAAGAAGCTTTTCAAAAGGCCACTCAAGTAGCTTTGAGCCATCAGCATCAAGCAATGGAACCTATCCACTTGTTGCATGCCCTCACAGCAGAACAACAAGGAGTGACCAATTCGCTGTTAGGAAAAGCAGGTGCAAATGCGAGTAAGATAAAAGAGGAAATTTCTTCCAAATTAGAGAAGATGCCGAAAGTGCAAAATAGTGAACGGATGCCTTACCTCTCTGGTACAGGACAAAAGATGCTACTCAAAGCACAACAGCACAAGGATCAAATGAGTGATGAGTACTTGACGGTAGAGCATTTACTGCTTGGAATTTTGGAAAGTAAAGATGACTCCAGTAAATTGTTGAAGGAGAATGGAGTAACAGTAGATACTATCAAAAAAACGATTGGAAACAACAGAAAAGGAGCAAAAGTGGATAATCAAAACGCAGAAGCAACATACGACGCCCTAGGGAAGTATGCCATCAACCTCAATGAAATGGCGTTGAGCGGTAAGTTAGACCCAGTCATTGGAAGGGATGAAGAGATTCGGAGAGTCTTGCATATCCTTTCGAGAAAAACAAAAAATAATCCCATTTTAGTCGGCGAACCTGGCGTTGGGAAAACCGCCATAGCTGAAGGATTGGCAAGGAGAATTGTGGATGCTGATGTTCCCGATAACATTAGAGAGAAGACCATCTTTTCCTTGGATATGGGTGCATTGATGGCAGGAACAAAGTTTCGCGGTGAGTTTGAAGAGCGACTCAAAGCAGTGATTAGAGAAGTGACCGAAGCCAACGGTTCCATCATCTTGTTTATTGATGAGATTCATACATTGGTAGGTGCTGGAAAAACAGAAGGAAGCATGGATGCGGCGAATCTACTAAAGCCAGCACTGGCAAGGGGAGAACTGAGAGCAGTAGGCGCTACGACATTGGATGAGTATCAAAAATACTTTGAGAAAGATAAGGCATTGGTCAGACGATTTCAAAAAGTGATCATTGACGAGCCAGATGAGATGGATTCAATTTCAATTTTACGTGGAATCAAAGAACGATATGAGGTGTATCATAAGGTAGAAATCCTTGATGAAGCAATTATTTCGGCAGTAGAATTGTCACAACGATACATTACTGATCGGTTTTTGCCAGATAAGGCGATAGATCTGATTGATGAGGCAGCCGCAAAACTCCGTCTTGAAATCAATTCCATGCCTGAAGAACTGGATGAAATTGAGCGAAAAGTAATGCAACTCGAAATAGAACGTGAGGCGATCAAACGTGAAAGCGATGAAGAGAAACTGGAAAAACTAAACGAAAGTTTAGAGACAATGATTGCAGAACGTGATGAGCTTAAAAACAAATGGAGAGATGAGAAGAATCTCGTAGAATTGGTCCAGAGTTCACGTAATAAAATCGAGCAATATAAGCTAGAAGCAGAACAGTCAGAACGTAGCGGCAACTATGCACGGGTGGCTGAAATTCGCTATGGTCTCATCCAAAAGGAGGAAGAACACATCAAGGCCCGCTCTAAGGAATTAGAAGCAGTTCAGTCAGAAGGTAAGATGTTGCGTGAAGTGGTTACCGCTCAGGATATATCTGAGATTGTAGCCAAATGGACTGGCGTACCCGTCACTAAAATGATGAGGAGTGAGAAAGAAAAGATGGCAGTACTGGAAGAAGTATTGCACGAGCGCGTCGTAGGGCAAAATGAAGCAATTGAAGCAATTGCAGATGCCATAAGGCGAAGTAGAATTGGGTTTCAGGATAAGAATAAACCGATTGGCTCCTTCCTGTTTCTCGGTAGTACTGGTGTAGGGAAGACCGAAACTGCAAAAACGCTTGCCAACTACTTGTTTAATGACGAGAATGCAATGGTGCGGATTGACATGTCTGAATATCAGGAAAAGCATTCTGTTTCTCGGTTAGTCGGTGCGCCTCCAGGCTACATAGGATATGAGGAAGGCGGTCAATTGACTGAAGCTGTAAGAAGGAAGCCATATTCAGTAGTATTGCTGGATGAAATTGAGAAAGCACACCCAGATACCTTTAATATATTACTACAACTGCTGGATGATGGTCGATTGACGGATAACAAGGGTAGGGTAGTCGATTTTAAAAATACTATTGTGATTATGACGTCCAATATCGGATCTCAGTTGATTATGGAAGGCATGTCGAATGTACCTGAAGAGAATCTGGAAGCTGCAAGTTTGATGGTGCAGGGCCAGTTGATGGAAGTGCTGAAGAAGATGGTACGTCCAGAATTCTTAAACCGAATTGATGATGTGATTATGTTCCAACCTTTGACTAAATCAGATATGCGGAACATTGTGGATCTTCAAACTAAGTCACTGCTTAGGATGTTTTCTGAACAAGGATATGAGGTGACGATCAAGGACGAAGCATTAGCGCACATCACTGAAATTGGTTACGAGCCGGAGTTTGGTGCAAGACCTTTGAAGCGCTTGATCCAAAAGACGATTGTAAATCGATTATCTAGAGAACTGATGAAAGGTAAAATCAAAGAAGATGCACCAATCGTAGTAGACAAGTTGGATGGGGAGATTGTGATCTACAACAAAACGAAGAACGCGGAGTTGAATTAGGATAATAATATCAGGATTCTTCAAAAGAAGTCAATTTGGGGTTGAAAGTCCGGGCTGCTGATCATCAGTACTCTGGGCTTTTTAGGTTTTAGGTATTTGGTTTTTGCTGTTGGTGGCGTTATGGACCTCCTCAATTGTGACATCTTTGGTTTCAATATACACCTAACCACGGTTCCCAACCGCCAATTCCACCCGCCAATCCCTAACACCTTAAACAATTCAAACATTTTTTTTAGTGTGAAATGAGTTACATGATTTGGAAGGTTGTGCAGTGATTCCGACCAATTTTTTCCTAATTATACGGGGTTGCATTGTCACGAAAAAAATCAATATGAGTGGTTCACTGCTGCCATTGGGGGAGAGGAATTTAAGTGACGAGATTCAATAGTTAACATCATATTGACTGTCACAAGTACATTGATTTTTAACTGTTTAACAAAATAAACATTTGTGTGACGGCGTAATTTCCTGCAACTTACTTCTTGTAATCAGTAATCAAGTAACAACAACTAATAAGTAACATGAAGTCAGTAATCACAACAATCGCTTTTTCAATTCTAGTAGTCATCTCTGTTTTCGCTAATAATAGCAACCCAGAAATTAACAACGCTGCTACTCCAACTGACAACTGTTTCTTTTTAGATACTGAAGAAAAGATATTGTTCATTGATTTTGAGGAAATCAATGGTTTTGCAAAGGAAATTGTAATTAAAAATGATAGTGGTGATGTGATCTTCCAAGAGCAATTATGGGATCTTGTTGATCTTAACGGAAACATTTACGAGTGGAGTTACGCTAATCAAGATGCAAACATTACAATAGAATTATACACTTTTACCAAAGTTTTGACGAAAGAGATCGAATCAACAACACAACTAGCAAGCAAATAAACCAAGAAAATTTTAGTGATTTTATTATTGAGGCTCAAGTCTATTAGACTTGGGCTTTTTTTTGGTTTTGGCTGTTGGGTCATGCGCTTGTACATAACACTTCTGCCACTCCTGTGGGTATACTTTAAATGAGTAAATTGAATTGAAAAAAGAAGTCCAGCTCAAAATTACCGCGCCACAACGACCCTCTCCACCACGCTTACGTTATCAGTATTGAGTCTCAGGAAGTAGGTCCCAACTGCGAGTTCATTAGTTTCCAAGACAGCCTGCCCGCTAATCAACCCTTCACGCAGTAGGCTTCCATGCACGCCAAACAACTGATAAGTCATTTCTTGTGTCTGATCGACTGCAACTGTCAGAAAGTCGTTAGTCGGATTTGGAAACACACGATAATCAACCGACGGTTCTAAAATCTCATTTGAAGTATTTAAGCCACAATCGTAGTTATTTGGCTTAATCACCTGACCCACATGACTTGAACAATCTGCAACTATGTTTCCTGGGGAACAGCTCATTCCCGTAAATGGACCACATGGACTATAAACCAAATCGATATAATTAGGATCCGTGGTAAAGCATAAATTAGGTGAAAAAGCAGTTCCTCCTGGAGCATATTTTAATTGCAAACTAAATAGTTTTCTTGGAACCTGACTAATTTCCTCTAGTAAACATTCTTCCGAAACGTATTGATCCCATCTCACATGAAATCTATTGCTCGTTTGTATTACATCATTTCCTGTTACTACATAATAATAATTTTTAAAAATGCCGTTTCCGTCTATAGTTCCAAGCAAAAAACTTGTATCCGAAAATATTATGGTGGTACTCGGGTTGACGCCCACATATGCTCCAAATGCCATCTCATTATATTCAAAATAGATTCTTCCCACTCCCATTTTTTCCGGTGCAACTGTTTGTGCTGCCACCATTACATCGACTACGTGAAATGTATCTGCGCCCGAAATAATCTGCGTGGGATTGGAAAAAGAGTAGTTTAATCCATTACCAAATACAGTCATTGGTAATAATAAGGCAAGTATTACATAGAAGTATAATTTCTTTAACTGATTATTAGGCTTGGACCAATTCAGATTACTGAACTTTTGTCTTAAATAATAGGATTGATTCTTCATTATTGGGGGTGGCTTTAAATTTTTACAATGATTTCTAGACTACTAAGGTTGAAATTAAGCACCAATATAAAAAAAAAGAAAATGTTTTAAACAATTATTATCAGAAAGATTATCATGGGTTAGGTATAAGGTATTGGCTGTTGGAGTCAACCGAACCCAATACCCAATTAGCTTCCCAATTGCTGATACAGCTTGCAAGTTTCAATTGCTTCCTTGACATCATGAACACGCAGTAGTTTAGCGCCTTGCTGTAAGGCTACCATGTGCAACGCGGTAGTACCGTTAAGTGCTTGCTCGGGACTGGTTTCCAATACTTTGTAGATCATAGACTTCCGACTGAGTCCAGCCATCACTGGTAGGTCAAAAATGTTGAAGGAGGACAAATTTCGTAGTAACTTATAATTTTGATCAATGGTTTTTCCAAACCCAAAGCCTGGATCAACAATGACTTGAGCGATGCCCGCCTTTTTTACCAAATCAATCCGTTGGTTGAAGTAATCTAATAAGTCTTTGAGGACATCTGTATATTCAGGAGTATTTTGCATGGTTTCTGGGTTGCCTTTCATATGCATCAGGACGTAAGGCACATTGTATCGACTCACCACTTCCCACAACTCCTTATCTAAATGGCCGCCAGAGATATCATTAATCATATGGACACCTAGATCCAATACGGCGTGCGCTACTGGTGCCTGAAAGGTGTCGACTGAAAACTGTGTTTGTGGAAACTCCTTCAACAGTTGCTTGAGGACGGGCAAAATACGATCTAGTTCTTCCTGCGGATTAATTAATTTTGCTCCTGGACGGCTGGACATTCCACCAACGTCTATGAAAGTGGCACCGTCTTCAATCATTTGACTGGCTTTAAGGAACCAATCCTCCAAATTACCTTTCGGGTTTCCATCATAGAAAGAATCCGGGGTTACATTCAAAATGCCCATGACAATGGGCGTCGATAAATCGATTAGTTTTCCGTTACAATTTAAACTATTCATTAGCTAATAGGTTCGCCTTTTGTTTGAGTTAATTCAGAAAATAAACCATTGATTCGATCAAACATATCTATCTCAGATTTATTGATGATGGCTCTGCCGTCAATTGCGTTAACAGGAGTGAGTTCTCCCATGGTGCCTGTTACGAATACTTGATCAGCGGTATAAAATTCCGTTAAGGAAAGATTACGTTCTGTAATAGGAATCTCATGTTCCTTACAAAGTCTGATAATTGTTGCCCGTGTGATACCATGCAAACAGCTATCTGCTGTTGGTGTAAATACTTCGCCATTCCGAATCATAAAGATATTCGTTCCATTGGCTTCAGAGACATAGCCGTATAAATCTAACATTAATGCGGCATCCGTTCCTGCCAAATTTGATTGAATCTTTGCTAGAATATTGTTAATCAAATTCGCATGATGGATTTTAGAGTCCAATGTCGAAGGCGAATTGCGTCTTGTCGTCGCTGTGGTCAGTGTTATAGAGGGAGGATAGACTGGTGGCTTCCATTCTGCTAAAATGATGAGTGTGGGACCGAATTGATTCAATCTTGGGTCCATTCCGCTAGTAGTTTTTAGGCCTCTGGTGAGCGTGAGTCGAACGTGCACACCATCAGTCATATTGTTTGCTTTTAAGGTCATAAACAATGCTGTTTTTAGTGTTTTCATATCAGGGATATTGGTAAAAGCCAAAGCATGAGCAGAGTCGAGTAGTCGCTGCAGGTGTTCCGTCATACAGAATACTTTTCCGTTATACACCCGAATGCCTTCCCAGACCGCATCACCGCCTTGCACTACACTGTCAAACACGGAGACTTTTGCCTCATTTCTAGGTAGCAACTCACCGTCTATGTAGACTTTGATTGATTCATTTTTCGGATTAAACTTTTGAAGCATAGTTTTATTTTAAAGCGTAATTAAATAGAGTATCATAAAGTGGTTGACATTGCTTGACTACTTGTGTTAACTGAGGTGAAAGCGTTTCATTCTTGGGGCTGTAGGGCTGAAAGCCGCAAGATTTATGCACGTTCGAATACCAGTGTTCTGCCCAAACACCATCCTCTTTCCTAGGACCTGGTTTCCAGGCCAGCATGGATTCAAGGAACGGAATTTCTAGTTTACTGCAAAGCTGTTTTAAGATGTTTTCGGGATTCATTAACAGTAATCTGGCATCAACAACTGCTGATAAACTGTTGGTTTTTATGAGGTGATGTAGCAATTTGTATTGTTGTGGGATACCAATATCGTTTGGTGTGATCTCCTTCATTACTTTTGAATAAGACAGGACGATCTCATACGGCGAGCGAATCAGTAATACGTTTTTTGTTTCTTTTAGGAAGTCACAATTCAGTCCTTCCAAGTGATGAGTCATCTGTTTGTGCAGGGAGAATGGTGTCTGGTAATCTGATAGAATAACGTCTTTGATCACTGCTTCACCGTTAGGGTTTTGGGAGCTGATTACTTTTTCCTTTCCCGGGTGGTCTGCGTTGCTTTTGCTGAGGTAATATGCGTACAACGGCTCATCAATCACAGTCATATCTGTTCGTTGGGCAAATGAGTACATCATTGCTGTAGAGATATTTCTAGGGCTGGACCAAAGGCAAATTGGTGTTGTCATTTTTTTAGTTTCAAACTTAAAGTACCTTATTTTTGTTTAATAATTGTAACAACCGCTTGGCTGAATCCTCTAGAGAAGAAAATTCCTGTTGGAAACGGATAAACTGACATGGATTTCCTTTAGCCTGTTGTTCATTGGAGTATTGTTGAGCGGCATCTATAAAATATTCTTGTGTTCTGAAACTGTTGAGGAAGAGCTGGTCATTATCCAATAATTCCCTGTTTCTATGGCTTAAGAACTGTAACCAAATATCATAGGTTAACTCAAATGAAATGATACAATCTGCATCCGGTAGATTTGAATAATCTATTTCAGTAATGTTTTTAATGATTTCATAATAGTCATCATCTGTGGTAATCAACCATTCCATTCCATCTTTTCCAATATACTTAGATAGTAATTTATCATAATAGGTATCCAAAAAAACCGTTTGTCCCTGTTGTGCCAGGTCATAAGCTTCGTACAGATTGGGCATTCTCATGGCTCTAAACCAGGTCATTGCAGTGAAGCTGCCGTAGATATCTCTCCTTTTCACGACTTCTGTATACTCAGATTCTTCGACTTCAAGAAAGCACTTAGTGTTGGTCAATTCACCTATTTTCCTAATAACAGAAGATTTTCCTGAACCGGGGAGACCCATTGCAACTATCAATTTTCCTTTCATAATTGTTTAAAGGCGTAAGATACTGGTGGCTTTTACAAAAAAATAAAGTTTAATTAAATACAATATATATATTTGCGAATTAACTGTAAGAATAATATACTTTATGTTAAGTAAATGTCAAAATTAACATTACATATTTACTAAAATAAAAAAATAGACTAACTTCAATGTCACAGTTGCTAAAGAAATGCCTCGAAATTTCTTTTTTTATTAATATCCTGCGCTTAAGAAGAGAATGACGATGATACATTTACGGCTAAATAAAGTAAATCGAAGAAAATGAAAAAAGGAGAAGTTAAGTTAATGCTTGTGGAGGATAGTGAGGCGGACATTGTACTGACAAAAAAGGCAATTGAGCATGGTAATTTTTCTATTGATCTTATGGTTTGCAGAAATGGTATGGAAGCATTGGCGTTTTTAGAAAATGAAGACAACTCGTTTTTACTTCCTGATTTAATTATTCTTGATGTCAATATGCCAGGATTAAATGGATTTGAAGTGCTTAAGAAAATTAAAGAAGAGGACAGGCTTAAACACCTGATTGTACTAATGTTTTCAACCTCTGATACGAATAAGGACTTATTGAAAGCTTATCGCCTTGGGGCAAACAGCTTTATTAAAAAGCCAATTGATTTTGTTGAATTCAAAGAATTGATTGACGTACTACTGAAGTTCTGGTTTAAATATGCAAGGATTCCTGTACTTCAGCATCAGCATTTATAATTTTTTTTACTTAAAGATAGATACCTGCCTCATTAGCTTTTAGAATAGTTTTGGAATTAATGCCCAAGTTTTCTTTTTATACTCTTGATATTCAGGATTATCCTTATACTTGCTTTCCAGCATAGTCACACCGCTTACTTTTGTTATAAGGTAAGTTATCATTAGAAATCCCACCAAAGAAAGAAGGTTGTTCCCGTAAGGTATCGAAAATATGAAAATGCCAAACCACAAGAATATTTCGCCAAAATAGTTAGGATGTCTGGAGTAGGACCACAGACCGGTAGTCATGATCTTTCCTTTATTTTCTGGATTACGCTTAAATACATACAGTTGATAGTCGCTAATCGCTTCCCATAAAAATCCGATTATCCAAATGACAGCCCCAGTATATTCTATCCAACTCAATTGTATTGGTGGTTGACTGCTATACATAATATTGATGACTGGAAGTGATACTACAATCGTCAATAGTCCTTGAAGCAGCCAGACTTGCAGGTAGGAACGCAGGTAAAACCATTCCCACTCCTCTCTCCATTTCTTATATCTCCAGTCTTCTGATTTGCCAATGCTACGCCAAAAAATGTAACCCCCTAGCCGTAATCCCCAAAAAACAACCATAATCAGTACTAAAGTTCCTCCTGGGAATTGATGCCCACTCGATATCCATCCGTAAACAGCAATGACACAAAACCCCAGGCCCCAAGCAATATCAGCAATACCATTATTCTTTAAGAGTATTGAGATAGCATACCAAACTAAACCATAGAGTAAAATGAGTAATCCAATATTAATAAAGTGATCCATAGAATAGTTGAGTTAGGAACGAAGTGTGATTACTGAATTTATTTCATTAAGAATGACAAATAAACACCGAATTTGTTCAGCAATTCTTAACTTTACGGTCCATTAAACCCCCAATATGTAATGGAAACATCGTTTTGACTTGAAAACCCAATAAAAATGGGTGCTCCACAGTAATTTTTACTCGCAGGCGTAGCCGCCGTTACAATGAGAATAAAAATTGCTGAACGTGCCCAGTTTTGAAGGGGTTTCAGCTCAAAATGATGTTTTTATCACGTATTTCGGGTAAAATTTTAAAATGAATAATATGCATCAATTGACGAATTACTTGGAAACTAATAAAGACCGCTTTCTCGATGAGTTAATAGAATTAGTGAAAATACCGTCTGTTAGTGCTGATCCCGCTTATAAAGAGGACGTCGCAAAAACTGCTCAGTTTGTAGCTGAAAAACTTAAATCTGCAGGCTGTGAACAGGTAGAAGTTTGTCCGACTGCCGGACATCCAATTGTTTACGGTGAAAAGATCATTGATCCAGCACTTCCTACCATATTAGTATATGGTCACTACGATGTACAGCCAGCAGATCCCATTGAATTATGGGATTCTGGTCCGTTTGATCCAATTGTTAAGAAAACAGCACTTCACCCGCAAGGGGCATTATATGCTAGAGGTTCCTGTGATGATAAAGGGCAGATGTATATGCATGTTAAAGCATTTGAAGGGATGGTCGAAAACAATCTGCTGCCTTGTAATGTGAAATTTATGATTGAAGGGGAAGAAGAAGTAGGATCTGAGAACTTAGCACCATTCCTTGAAAAGGAAAAAAACCGATTAGCGTGTGACGTCATTCTGATTTCAGATACCTCCATGATTGCAAATGATGTGCCTTCCATCACAACAGGATTGCGTGGCCTCAGTTATGTTGAGGTCGAAGTCACTGGTCCTAATCGTGATTTGCATTCTGGTGTTTATGGTGGCGCAGTAGGAAACCCTGTAAATATCCTTTCTAAAATGATTGCATCACTTCATGATAAGGATAATCAAATTACGATTCCCGGATTTTATGATGATGTTGTAATTGTTAGCGAAAGCGAACGGACTCAAATGAATCAAGCACCATTTAACCTTGATCATTACAAAGAAGATTTGGAAATTGGTGATATCCGAGGAGAAGATGGGTATACCACTCTTGAAAGAACATCTATCCGTCCAACGCTTGATGTCAACGGAATGTGGGGCGGATATATAGGTGAAGGCGCAAAAACGGTATTGCCATCTAAGGCATTTGCTAAAATAAGTATGCGTCTGGTTCCCAATCAGCATCCAGACAAAATAACTAAAATGTTTGAAGAACATTTTTCTAAAATAGCTCCTAAATCTGTAACAGTTAGCGTTAAACCGCATCATGGAGGACATCCTGTTGTCACTCCAACAGACTCCATTGAATATAAAGCAGCAGCAAAAGCCTACGCTGAAACTTTCGGAAAAGACCCTATTCCTCAAAGATCAGGAGGAAGTATTCCAATCGTAGCATTATTTGAAGAAATACTAGGTGTAAAAACTGTATTAATGGGATTTGGATTAGATTCAGATGCTATTCATTCTCCAAATGAACACTTCGGTTTATTTAATTATTATAAAGGAATTGAAACAATACCGTACTTTTATAAGTATTACACTGAAATGAAGGGTAAGTAGCCAATTGTTATTAACAAATTGGGTATATAAATTGTTAATATAGGTGATTATTTATCGATTTATTTCTATATTAGAGTGTTACTATTGAAAATTTAAGAGTCTAATAGACCGTAAATCAAATTTTCTTTAACTTCTTACCCAACTATCTAACTCTATGTTGTCGTTATTAATAATGTAGTAGGGCAAATTATTTGATGAAATATTCCAAACAAAGTTCAAACGAAGACCTAATAAAGGGTTGTGTCCAGGAAAATAGACTGGCGCAGAAGTATCTTTATGAAAGATTCTATGGGCAAATGCTGGGAATATGTATGCGATATTCCAATCAAAAGGAAGAAGCCATCGAAGTTCTAAATTCCTCTTTTTTCAAAGTTTTTCGTTCTATAGGAAAGTATAAACCTACAGGATCATTAGCTGGATGGATTAGTACAATTGTGCTAAACACATCTATAGACTTTATAAGAAAGCAAAAAACTTATAGAGCCGCTATGGACTTTGAAACAGAAAAGGAAGTTGCCTTAAGAGGTGAAGCAATGGATAATTTACTGGTTGAGGATATTTATAAACTCATCCAGAAATTACCACCAGCCTCTAGAAATGTATTCTGCTTGTATGCTATTGATGGATTCAAACATCGTGAAATTGCCCAACGTTTGGGGATTAGCGAAGGAACATCCAAATGGCATTATTCAGAAGCACGAAAATTACTACAAGTATTAGTTAGACGAAACGACAAGAATACAAGTGTTAGTTTATGAGTTTTTATGACAAATTTTTAGAACAATTTTTTAGAAAGAAAGTAGCGGAACATGAATTTTCATTTGATCCCTCCTCTTGGGAAAAGATGGAAGCTATATTGGATACTAATCCTACTACTACTCCTCTTCACAGATCGCCAAGGTATATTACCTTCATGGCGGCATCCGTTCTTATCATTTTCCTTTCCTTATATTATTCTCAAACTCGCAAGCAAACTATATCTCAAAACGAAGCTAATCCTCAAGTCTTTTCTCCACAGAATTCCAATAGTCCTGCTAATATTGATGAGTTTAGAATCTCAGAAGCCGTTTCATATCCACTATTCATTGATTTTCAAGCGAAGGAGGATTTTTTAAGACTCGGAGATTGGATGGATAAGCTTTGGAATAATGTACTTCCTCAATCTAAATCGCTAGTAAGCGCAACAAAACCAAACGAACTTTCTAAATTTTCTCAAACAATTAGCGATAAGGTAAAGAATTACCAAGATTATTTAAGTGAGGAGAAAGTTTATTTACATTTGGATAGAACCTACTTTCAATCTGGAGAAAATGTCTGGTTTCAAGTTTTTGTGAGAGATGCTGTTACACTATTACCTAGTAATAAAAGTAATGTAGTTTATGTCCAATTAATTAATAACTCAGGCACCATCAAACAAACACGTTCTTTAGTGGTAAAGGATGGCATTGCAAAAGGTGATTTTAATCTTAAATACAAGGAAAACGGAGGTAAATTTAAGGTAAGGGCATTTACCAATTGGCAAAGAAACAGAAATGAGTATTTCGAAAGGGTCATTCATATAGAAAAAGAAACAAGTGCTTACGATTTCAATTTTCAGTTCGACAAATCATCATATCAGGCAGGAGATTCTGCTAGAGTACTCGTTATACTAAAAAACAGTTCAACTGATCAGTCCGGCAAAACAATTAATTACTTTGTTACTGTCAATGACAAAAAACTGGTTAGTAATTCGGTGAGAATTGGAGAAAAAGGCGAGACCGCTATTACATTTACTCTTCCTCCGTCCTTCGCAACTTTTGAAGGTATTCTGAATGTGGAAATAGCAGGAACCAAGAAGCGATTTGTTAAGGTGATCCCTGGTGGTTGCAAAAACATCGACCTGCAATTTATGCCAGAAGGCGGCGATCTGATCAATGGTTATGAAACCAATATTGCATTCAAAGCAGTCAATCAGTTTGGAAGTGCTGTGGACATCAATGGTGAAATATATAACTCAAAGGGTAAAAAGGTGACAACATTTACAACTTACCATTCTGGAATGGGAGGATTTAGTTTTGTTCCAGTCGTAGGTGAAGCGTATTATGCAAAAATTACTGGACCTGACAAAATTGAAGAAAAGTATTTACTACCAAAAGTACTCTTTAAAGGATACTCACTTAAAGTAGTAGAAAAAAAGAAAAATGGTCTGAATATAATGGCATTAGCTCCTAATACAGAGGAAGCGATTATTGTTGTCAGGGCTGCAGGTAAAATTATTAGCACAAAAACGGTAGATCTTGTTAAGGGGTGGACAGAAATTGAAATGGAAACATTGAACTGGCCGTCTGGGATTAATCAGATCACATTGTTTGATCAGTACTACACACCGCAGTCTGAACGGTTGGTATTTGTTAATAAAAATGATTTGCCTTCTATTTCAATTGAGTCTGATAAAGAGATTTATCTTCCAAAAGAAAAGGTTTCCTTAAAAGTAAAGGTTAAAGACACCAATAATAAACCAATTACAGGGCAGTTTTCTTTAGCTGTTGTAAATAAAGCCTTAACTGATTTTAGTAATGACTTACAAGGACATATCCTCTCCTATATGTTGTTGGAGTCAGCGTTGCAAGGAGAAATTGAAAACCCCAATTTCTATTTTAATGAGACCGAACCAAAAGCAGAAAAAGCTTTAGATTATTTAATGTTGACCAATGGCTACCGCCGATTTAGTTGGGTGGAATTGGAAAATGAACCACAAATTGCGCTTAACTTCCCCGGAGAAAGCTCTATAATTAAAGGACAGATTCTTGACCCGTCTAACCATCCAGTTCCGAATGCGATTGTCGAAGTAGCCAATACTTCAATTCGAAAAATCGCGGATGAGGAAGGTAACTTTTTACTTGCAGACTTGGACTTGAGCAACGCGATACAGTTAAACATTTCTGCAAAAGGTTACCAAAGTAACTGGCATCAAGTGTTTATGTATTATGATGATTTGAAGCTCGGACTAAATGAGTATCCAGATGCAATCAGAGATCTTACAAATTATCCTGAAGGGTTTGTACCACCAATGTATCCAACTACAGCCAAAGTTGTTAGAGTTGATAAAACCATCAAGGAAATACTCAAAACACAGGAAAAAGAAACGAAGGTAGTCGTTGTAGAGCCCAAGTTTAAAACCGTTAAAAAAGAAGTTCAGGTAGAGTCAGGGACTTCAAAGAAACCCGCCAAATTCAAAGAGATTGAAGAAAAGCAGTTGGTAGAAAATGCCTCTACTGAACTGGTAACAGTCCCCGCTTCCTACGATACGATTACTAAAAAAGTCGATATCCCAAATGCTAAACAGAATAGTAAAAAAGCAGTAACTACCTCTGTTTCCTATCAATCTAATGATTGGAGATTGGTAAAAGATAAGAATCTTAACCATCCAAATTTTAAAAGCATTAAAGGGAATTTCTTTAAAAAGGCTTATAAAGAGCAAAAAGCTCGTAAAGTTTATAGAATTACTAAGAAAAGTATTTCCACTCCTGCTACCAATCGGATAAAAATTATACCAGCGGAATATAAAACAGTGGTCAGAAAAGAGTTGGTTAAACCTGAAACGCTCAAAGAAATCATTGTTGACGCAGAATATAATACAGTTTCAAACAAAGTCCTGATTTCTGAAGCGACTGATGACACTCCAGCAGTTTATGACACTATAAAAGAAAAAGTGTTAGTCAAGCCAGCTTACACCACAATGGTTACAATCCCTGCAGAATATAAGGAAATAGAGGAAAAGGTAGAAACTGCCCCAGCTAAGAAAATTTCAATTTCGAAACCTGCAGAATACAACTTTTATCAGGAAAATGTTACTGAAGAGGAGTTTAATAGTTATGCCAGAAAATTTAAATACGGTTTCTACAGAGCTCGTTCCTTCTATACCCCTAAATACAAGAAAGATACAAAAACTAAAACCAAAGATCACCGAAATACACTTTACTGGCAACCAAACCTACAATTGAATAAAAACGGAGAAGCGACCCTTGAATTCTACAACAGTGATGATCTAGGTACTTTTGCAGTGACTATGGAAGGGATTTCCAACAATGGCAGTCCTTGTCGTGGGCGTACTGATTTTAAGTCAAGAGTGCCGGTAATACTGAAAACTGAGATACCATCGTCAATGAAAGTGGGGGATCTGTTTACTTTACCCATCTCAATTTCTAATAATCTCGAGCAAACTGTTACTGGGACGCTTGATCTTGAAGTTCCTAAAGGATTCAAATTGAAATCTAGCTTGTTGGAAAAGTATTCTCTGGAAGGACTAAGCAATATTGATATCCCCGTTACATTTGAAGTTATTGAAGAAATTTCAGGTAATTTTTTACTTGGATTTAATTGTGAAGGCTTTGAAATTAAGAAAGAAAATTATATTGAAATTCATGATAATTTCTACAATATTTTGACTCATGGTGGCCATTCAATTGAGAATAGTTATACCATTAAAGATGTTGACCTTAATAAGAAGGACATTGCCTTAGATCTAAGAATCTATCCAAACGATATTGCTGATTTAATTGATGTAAAACAAAGATGGAAAAATCAAACTAACATAGGTTTAGAAGATGAAATTGCAACTACTGAGCTGAACGTATTAGCACTAGAAAGATTAGCAAAAAAAGAAAACCCTTCAGCATCACAATCAAAAATCTTTAAGCAAGGAATCCTGGAACAAATAAGACGTCTAAGCAACTTTAAACACAGCTCGGGTGGTTATTTTTGGGATCGTCCCAATATTCAAGACGCCAAGGCCTCAGCACTCATTTATGGTACGCTGTATAGAGCCAGTAAATTTGTTGCTGTTGATCAGAAAGAAATGGATCAATTACTTGATTGGATACTCGAAAATAGTACTAAAAAGGGACGGAAAGTCAAGGGCTATCTATCAAATGATATAAACTATTCCTTATCCATTTTAAAAGAAGTGTCCTGTAATGCTGATATTGCTTCACGCTTGGCTACAACAATAAATCAAATCCATAAAAAGGCTAATACTGTAAATAATATTTATACAAATGCCTTATTGGCTAATGTCTTACTGAAGAATAATGACCAAAGAGGTAATGATATCCTAGTATCGATTTTAGACAAGCAACAATCCAATGGTTCTTGGTTAAGTAAATCTTCATCAATGTTTAATAAAACTGGAAGATTATTAACACTCGAGACGACTGCGTTGATGCTTGAAAATATTAAGTTAAGCTCAATTGGGTTAGAATACAAAGGAGTAGGCTTGAATTACCTATCTAAAAGTCAGTTTTTGCTAGATGGAAATCCTAACTATACTTATGTAAAGGTTAAAGAAGCACTCTTGGAAAATCATATTTCTGAATCCTTGGTAGATCAAGAGTTTACCCTACTCATTAATGGAAAAACTGTTGCTAGTGAAAAAGTAAACTCCAGTCAAAGAATTACTAAGTTGGAACGCTACCTCACCGAAAAAGAAAATACAATAGAGCTTAAGTTTCAAGATTCTGGTCTTTCTCACAGAATAGAATTAAGAGCAAAGAATCAATTAGAAACGTCCTCTAGTTCAAAAATTGACATACAATTCAGCTCAAAAGGAAATAAATATGTAATTGATCAGCTTGTAAATGAAAGATTAGTTGCGCAAAATACCACAGATAAGGTTATTCCAAACCCTATACTCATCCTTGAAATCCCAAGTGGTTTTTCTTTCCCAAATCTTTATATTGATCAGTTGTCTCAAAACGAACGCATCATTCGAAACGAAAGTAAGGATGGAAAATTGATTTTGTATCTAGAAAGTATGGAACCTGGTTCAAAAATTTCCCTACCAATATCATTTTTACCTAAAATGATCGGATCTTATAAAAATACTCAATTCTCAGTGGAAAATGCTGATGAACTTTTAGGTCTTTACACGATAAAAGAAGTTGTAATAGAGTAATAAAATAAATGTATTTCTCGAATATTATTAGGGATTAAAAAAAATACAAGAATTTAACCTAATAAGCAACCTTTGGAATACATTTTGCATCTACTTAGATAATTCCCAATTTATTTATCCTTTTAAGAATCCTCTTAATCTTAATTTATATTCTATATAAAATGGATAAATTAATCTGTAGACCTAATTTTCCCATTTATTATACTGTTTTGTCTAAAATAAAAAACTACCAATGAACCATTGTAGCTCCTATAAACTAAGTTTGACTAGTTTGAATTCAATTATTAAGTACTTTTTGCTACTTATTTTTCTTTCCTCTTCTATAGTCGTGTTTAGCCAGACTCACACAATATCTGGTATTGTATATCTTGATCACAACGGAGATGGTATACAAAATGGAAGTGATTATGGACATCCAATCCTAAGAGTTAATGTTGTAAGAGACGATAATCAAAATGGTAATATTGACCCAACAGATTTAGTTTTAGGAACGCCTGTAACAAACCAATTTGGATATTACACTACCAGTTTTAACGCATGGTCAGGAACGTACCTTGTTCAAGTGGAATTAGGTGACTTGGATGCTAACGCAGTGATTACCACACCTACAGTAGCGGTACCTTCAGGTAATGCCACAAATGTCAATTTGTCATTTAGAGGTGAGCCTGTAGCATGTGTTTCGATTTCTGACCGACAGGCTGGGCAAGCAAGTAGTGCACCAGATGTCTCCATTTACGTCAATAGAATTTCAGGAATCAGTGAACGCATTGGTGTTTCAGGTTCATTAAATGTAGAAGCTGTCGCATTCAATATTGGAGCATCCACTCTATTCGCTGCAAATGCTGATAGACTGGGTAGAATAAGTACATTTACCGGAAGTTTTATTCCATATCCAAATTCTTTTGGAACGGCAAACGGAAGCGTTGGCACTAGAACATTAAACGATGTTGATGGATTGTCTTTCGATCCGTTGAACTCTGAATTTTATGGAGTTTCCAGAATAAAAAATGCTTATGATATTCTATTCAAAATTGACACCATCTCAGGTCAATATATTCCAGACGCTTTTGGAACAGGAGTCGATTATGTAGTTTGTAAGGATGCCGCTGAAACATTACCATATGATGTTGATGATATTGCCATAAACCCAGTAAACAGTGAAATGTACGCTGTTTTTAATGACAATACAAATAATTTTACAAAACTAGCTATCATAGACAAGACAACAGGAGTGGCAACAGTTCTAAACGATATTACCTTCAATGGTTCAGTATTAAGAGATGTTGAGGGGTTTGGATTCACTAACTTCGGACTCTTAACTGCTACAACGGGCGAAGAAGGAACCACATTGTCTGATAACTCATTTTATACCGTAGATCTTACTACTGGTATTGCAACACGTATTGGAAACCTTGAAAACGCGGTTGACGGAAGTGTGAATGGTGTTGACTACGAAGGATCTGACTGCCTCATTGCCAGAAATAACCTGATTTGTGGAACTGTCTTTCAGGATAATAATGAAGATGGTCTTCTAACTGCAGGCGAGGCAGGTCTTCCCAATGTAGACCTTACTATATGGATTGATATTAATAAAAATGGTGTTGTTGATCCAGCGGACAGACTTGCAACAACAATTACAACTGGACCAAACGGAGAATATGAATTTATAACGGGATCAAATGTTCAATTCATTATTGTAATAGATCAATCTACTTTACCATTAGATTATGACCTTACTACTGCTCCGATTCAGATAGTAGACCTCTCTGGAGCAGTTGGTGGTACTGAAAACTGTAATATCGACTTTGGCGCGATTAAAAAGCCTGATTTTGTTTTTGATTGTGATGCTTTTGCTAATCATGAAGTAGAAGTGATTGGATCAGGTGTAGTTACAGGTGTGACTACAAGTCTTTCCATTGCGAATACAAATGATGTTGACTCTATTATTCTTGAAGCAGTAATGACAGGAGGAGCCGCTCCAAATTTTGTTGAATTTAATTCTGGTGGGCAAACCTTTTCTACACCAGCTCAAGAAGTAGTTAGTGGATCAAATACTTCTACTAGTTTTAGATACTACCGACGCGCAGTAGCGGTTAGTTCATTAGTTACTTTAAAACCACCAACTTCAGGAACTTTTGAGTCCTTTACTGCTTATGTGTTCAGAAAGAATGCGCCAACTACTCAAGGCGTTTCTGGTCAGTTTACAGGAGTTTACCTTTTCGTGGACAATTACACTACCACCTTACCAATTCCTATTTCAGCTAATACGAGAGACGTTGAAGTGGTGATACCAATAACGGGTTTGAGTAATACGCCGACAACAGCCATAATCACATTGACTACAGGCGGAGTGACTCAATCTTTTTCTGTAACTAATCCGAATCAAGGAAATTCATTAAATCTGACCACTTTTGTGGTTCAGAATGTTCCAGCAACTGCTACAAACGTTATTGTTTCTATCGCCTCTCCTTTTTCGAGTGGAGACGCATTTATCGTTAGTGGTATCATTGCGACTTCCGGCTGTGGATGTCCTGAAGCTGAGATTGTCGCTACTCCTGCAGGTGGAATAATTTGTCTAGACGAATCGATGACTTTTACTGCGACACCTCAACAAGCAGTTACTATTTATAACTGGAACTTTGGTGCAGGCGCGACACCAACTTCAGCTACTGGCTTAGGACCTCACACTGTTGCTTATACAACGCCTGGAAACAAACAAGTCACTCTCAGTGTAACCGAGAATCTTTGTAGTGCTGATATTGATACATTTAATGTTGTTGTAAATCCTGTGCCAGAAGCAGAAATCGTAATTTCACCAGATGCACTTTGTACTGGAGGTAATGGCTATTTCGAAGCTAAAGACGCTGGCCCAGGTGCTATTTATAACTGGAACTTTGGCTCAGGAGCAAATCCTCCAAATGCAACAGGAAATTCAGGGCACAACGTCTCCTACAATACTCCAGGTATTAAGTATATAACGCTTATCGTAGAATTAAATGGTTGTGTCGAAACAACAATTGACACACTTGAGATAACACAAACTCCGATCGCAGCAATAGCAAATAATTCCGGACCAGTTTGTCAAAATACTACAGCGCTGTTTCAGTCAGGTTCAATCAGCTCTGGGGTTACTTACACCTGGAATTTTGGATTAGATGCTACACCACAAACAGCTACGTCCTTTGGTCCGCATTTCGTGTCATGGACAACTATTGGTACAAAAGAAATTACACTTATTGCTGAAAGGAATACTTGTTTTGATTATGATACATTATATTTCAACGTTCTTGGTTGTAACAATCCTCCTATCGCAGTAGATGATTATGATACCACTTTCGTTAATGTACCAGTATCCGGCTCCTCATTGCCAAATGACTCTGACCCTGATGGTGATAATCTGATTTATAGAACCACAACTTTAATTCCGCCAACTAATGGTTCGGTTGTATTAAGTTCAAACGGAGATTATACTTACACCCCTAACCCGGGTTTCACAGGCCAGGATCAATACTTCTATGAAGTTTGTGATGATGGTACTCCAGTAATGTGTGACTCTGCTTATGTTTACATTGTAATCGGAAGCTGTCCTACTGTGGTTTCTATCTTAGGACCACCACAAGCATGTGGTACTACACAAGTCACTTTCTCAGCAGGGAATGCTGGACCAGGTACCTCCTATACTTGGAGTTTTGGAGCAGGTGCTACGCCTTCAACAACCACAGGAATTGGACCGCATCAAGTAACTTACAGCTTTGCTGGTTCTAAAACAGTAGATTTATCTGTGAATAACCAATGTACAAATTCTACCTCTAGAACAATTCAGATAGATTCCATTCCAACAGGTAGTTTAGTTGGTCCTACCTCTGCTTGCGCAGGGGATCAGAACCAATACTCAGTAACCAACGTAAGCCCGAATGCTACATTTGTCTGGGATTTTGATACTGGTGCAACTCCAGCCACCTCTACTGATGCTTCACCGCTGGTTTCCTGGTCTACAGTGGGAATCAAAACGGTAACGTTGACTATCTCTCTAAATGGTTGTACTCAAGTATTGACTCAAACCATGAACATTACTGGTGGCGTATTTGCTGCTGCTGGACCAGATGTAACCATTTGTGATGGTGGAACAGTACAGTTAGGGGCATCGCCTTCAGGACCTCCTGGAGCGAGCTACGTTTGGGTGCCTTCAATTGGATTAAACAATCCTAATGTTGCTAACCCGTTTGCCAGCCCTACAGATACAACAACTTATACTTTGTATGTTACACTTGGAAGCTGTGTCTCAACTTCACAAATAACGGTAAATGTAGATGTGAATTCAGTACCATTTGCTTATGCCGGCCCTGACAATTTTACTTGTGAAGGACAAGCAGTTCAAATAGGAGGAACAACATTAAACCCAAGCGGTCCTGCAGGAGCGTTTTACTCTTGGTCACCTATTGTTGGGTTAGATAATCCATATTCTGCAAACCCAATGGCCTCTCCACTTGTGAATACTACATACACACTGACGGTAGAGAAAAATGGTTGCTTCAAACAGGATCAGGTATTAGTGGAAGTAGTGTCTTCGATACAGGCAGACGCAGGACCTACAAAACGACACTGTATTGGAACTAATCCTGGTGTCACTATCGGTAGCCTAACCAACAATCCGTTTGCAAATTACCAATGGACGCCAGTTACAGATCTGTCCAATCCCAACGATCCAACAACTTTTGCTACACCTACAGTAACCACAATCTATCAACTGTGTGCTACACGTTATGGTTGTACTAGTTGTGATGAGGTAGTCGTGGTTGTTGAAGATTGTAATGCACCACCAATAGCATTCAACGATGACAATAGTACATTAGCAGTGACACCAGTTCCTGGTAATGTGTTAACAAATGATATAGATCCCAATGATAACAATCTAGTGGTGAATACGGTTCCTGTTACGGACCCAGCCAATGGAGTAGTTGTTGTCAATGCTGACGGTTCTTATGTATACACACCAAATCCCGATTTTATTGGGACGGATGTTTGGGAGTACGAAGTTTGTGAAGTTGGGGTACCAAACCCTGAATGTACAACGGCAATTGTTGTGATCGAAGTTAGAGACAATTGGGTCACTAATGATCTGCCTATTGCTTTGGATGATGGTACCACCACAAAAGAGAATCAACCAGTTTCTGGTGAAGTGTTATCAAATGATGGTGATCCAGACAAGGATAATCTAACGATTAATACGACACCAGTTAATTCTCCTTTAAACGGGTCAGTTATTATTAATCCAGATGGAACTTATACATATACACCAAATCCAGGATTTGTAGGTTTTGACTTCTTTACTTACCGTGTTTGTGATGATGGTATTCCAACGATCTGTGATGTTGCAGATGTTGTGATATATGTGGAAGCTGATTTGTATATCAATGATGCTCCAATAGTAATAGATGATTATAGCGTTACAGCAATAAACGGATCAATATCCGGGAATGTGACGGATAATGATATTGATCCTGATCTTGATGTGGTAACTGTAGATCCAGTACCAACTACACCAGCATCAAACGGAACGGTTGTTCTTGATACTGATGGCACTTACTCTTATACTCCAAATCCTGGATTTACAGGTACGGATTCATTCGAATATACTATTTGTGATAATGGAACTCCAGTATTATGTAGTACAGGAACTGTGACAATTGATGTGTTAGCGTTAAATAACTTACCACCAATTGTAATGGATGAATTTGAAACCACATCAACTAATTTGTCAGTTGACCTTGACTTAATATCGAATGATGGCGATCCTGATAATGATCAATTAGCAATTACACTGCAGCCGACAATACAGCCAACTAATGGTGTAGTATTTATAAATCCTGACGGAACAGCTAGGTATTTACCTAACCTGAATTTTAAAGGTACAGATTCATTCGAATATGAGGTATGCGACAATGTGTCCGGCTGCACAAATGGGGTAGTTAACATTATCGTATTTGATAGTGGCTTAATGGGTGTACCACCGATTGCTGCAGATGACCATTACTCAACAACGGTTACGACTCCCGTAAATGGTAACCTATTGGTAAATGATGTTGACCCAGACAATGGAACAATTTCTATAAATCCTATTCCAGTCAATCCACCTTCAAACGGATCTCTTACAATGAACGCAAACGGTTTTTATACCTACACTCCAAATATTGGATTTGTTGGTACTGACCAATTCCAATACGAAGTTTGTGATGCAAATGTTGGATGTGATCAAGCAATTGTTTTTATTGAAGTATACCAACCACAAACAGTAAACAATCCACCTGTAGCTGGTGATGATAATAATATTACAATGGAATGTACACCCATAGTTGGTGATGTACTTTCAAATGATATTGATATGGAAGGTGATCCTATCGCTATAAATACTACACTGGTAACTCCTCCTACAAATGGAACAGCAGTTTTCAACCAATCAGGGACATATACTTATGCTCCACAAACGGGATTTGAAGGCACTGATTCTTTTGAATATGAAGTATGTGATGACGAAGGAAATTGTGATCAGGCAATAGTTGAAATTGTAGTTATTCCTGCGCCACCACAACCAGCACCTTCTAATTATGAGCCTTGGGCAGATGATGATGGTGCAGTTACTTTCGGTGGGGTGCCGATTAATGGAGATGTCTCCCTCAATGATTGGGATCCGGAGAATACTCAATTGACTTGGGGTACGACGCCAGTTGTTGGACCTGCGCATGGTGTTTTAACAATAAACGCTGATGGAACCTACTATTATGTACCTGATGCTGGATACATCGGTCCTGATCAGTTTCTTTATGAAGTTTGTGATGCTGGCAGCCCAATTGAGTGTGATACTGCAAGTGTTTATCTCACAATTTTTGCTTATAACAATAACCCTATCGGTATCAATGATGATAATGTAACCTATGAAAATGTTGATGTATATGGGAAGGTGTTTACTAATGATTTCGATCCTGATGGTAACTTGTTTAATTTGTATTTTGCACCAATTACATATCCATCAAATGGAAATATCTCGTTAAACTCTGACGGTACTTATTTATACCGTCCAGATAGTATGTTTGTTGGAACTGACTTCTTTATTTATAGAATTTGTGATAATGGAACACCTGGACCAAAGTGTACAGATATAAGAGTAGACCTCATTGTATTACCACTTCCAGATTTATCAGTGAATAATGCTCCGTTGGCCAACAATGACGATAATCTAACTTACATTAATGGGTCTGTAGATGGAACAGTTATTTCTAATGACTACGATGCTGACGGTAATTTACTAACTGTAAATACGACACCAGTGGTCGATCCCTCAGCAGGAACAGTGGTGTTGAATTCTGATGGTACATACACTTACACGCCTTTACCTGAATTTACTGGACAAGATCAATTTGAATATGAGGTTTGCGATAACGGCTCTCCGATATTATGTACAACCGCAACAGTTTACATAGATGTCATTGATTATCCATTTGACTATGATGGAAATTCACCACCATTTGCAAGTGATGATTTTGGAGTAACGGAACTTGGACAACCGATTACAATTAAAGTATTAGAGAATGATAATGATCCAGATAATGATCCACTTATACCTACTCCACAAGTAGTTGCCCAACCAGCAAATGGACTCGCAGTATATGATAATGTAGATGGATTTACCTACATCCCTAATAGCGGATTTTTCGGTACAGATTATTTCATTTATGAGATATGCGATAACTTTTCTGGCTGTTCTAAGGCAACAGTTTATATCCTTGTCAATGGTGCAGGTTGTGTAACATTTGACTTCAAAGTATGGTTGGAAGGTCCTTATGATGCTGCAACTAATAAGATGACAACCTTCCTTAATCTGAAGGCAGGAAATCCGTTGCATAGAGGATTGCTGCCAGGTCAAACTCCGCTAAATATTGGAATTGGTGTTTTACCTACTCCTGCAGGACAACCTTACAGCATCGCTCCTTGGAGTTATCCTGGTACTGAAGGTGATAACTGGACGGATGCTGATTATGATCAATTAGAAGCATTACATGGTGCTGATGTAGTAGATTGGGTGCTCTTATCTTTTAGAGCGAATATCTACAAGACCTCAGAATTTTACCAAACAGCTGCTCTATTATTGGAAGACGGAAGGATCATTTCAGTCGATGAATGTGGACTGCTTGTACGCGACGTACCTGCCAATGTCTATGTTGTTGTTGAACACAGAAACCATATGGGTATCATGAATCAGAATCCTTTAGTTTTAACTGGTGATCAACTGTCTTACGACTATAGAACTCAAAACTCTTATGTAGCTCCTGGTGGAGTAGGATCTAAGGAGATTCAACCTGGCGTATGGGCGATGTTCGGTTCTGATGGTGATCAAACTGATTTCCCTAGTTACGATCTCAAAGGAAGTGATAAGATTTTGTGGAGAGGTGATAATGGTTTCTTTGATGTATATACATTAGGTGATTTTGATTTGAATGGAGATGTAAACGGTAAAGATAAATTCATCTGGGAAGTGAATAATGGTGTTAGTTCCAGAGTTCCAAAGAATTAATCTTTATAAGAGATAAATTTTTAATTCGGTTGAACTAGCATTTGAAAATATGCAACCAAGAAGAACGGCTGACAAGTCGTTCTCTTTTTTTATGGTATTTTCCTAAGCGGAGACAAGCTCAAACTAAGGGTTTTCTTTCAAGTATAGCCTGCCTTCCTGTGGTCAGCAGGCAGGCCCTTCGTAACTACCTACCCATAACTCTCCATACAATAATTGCATTGCCCTACGGTTTGCATGGTACAGCTTATGAACCGAGGAGGAAACAAGATAAACTAATTGATTTTTTTACCCTTACGGGAATGACCAACAGAAGTCTTATTACGCAGACAGTCGCTTGGATGGGGTGCTACTATCCATCATTCTGGTCATTCTTGATCTTGCTGTTCTTTTTTTCTTGCCCTGGCTGGCTGCCAACGAAAATAGTACGACAGATGAATAATATAGGCATCTAATCTACAATCGAAAGTTTTCTGTAACTCGTTTTTATCACTCAACTCCATATAACAGTGTTCTATCTACCTGTTTAATATCAGCAACGGCCTAGGGGTAGGAGGTGTTGTTTGAACGCAGCATAGCGAAGAGAGTACCGGATAGCCCGACCCGTAATGTAGTAAAAAGGCAATGGAAGGTGATTGCCTTACAGTGCCTTTTACGAAATGGAGGGTAGGCCCCTGAAAAAAATCAATAAACTAATCTAGTTTTTAAGGCGAACTGTTATGACAATTTATTCCTAAACAGTCTGCTACTTGGGAACAGTAGAGTAAATCCCGTTATTAGCAGACCATAGGGTCTTGTCGTTGGCGTTGATATCTCCATTCAGATTGAAATCACTAGCACCGTAAACGTTAAAGTTGCCATTTGAGAGTTGCCATTCAATAATGTCTGATCCAGTAATTTCATGACCAACAGTGTTTGGTTGAGAACCGTTTCCAGCATACATCATCCAGATACCATCGTTTTTCTGACCAAAGCCCGCGCCACTAATATAACTGTCGGCACTAGTGAAGTTAAAGGAGACCTCATTGTTGACCACAGCAACTGGCTGGGCAGACATGACTGGTAAGTGATTGCGATGTTCCACCACAACATAGTAATTAGTTGATACGGTGCCACTAATCGGTTGAATATCGACTGATACCATACCGTTTTGCAGTAATACGCCAGCAGCTTTGCCGACAGTTGTCGCCGCATCCTCCGTAGTACGCAAAGATACCAGCACCCAGTCGACACTACCCATAGGGTAATCAGAGGGTTGCCATCCTGCGCCTTCCGTACCAGGGTAATTCCAAGGCGCTACATCGTATGGTTGACCCGTTGTAGGCATTAAAGAGAGCTGTTGTAGCCCAGTAGTCATTAAAGTGAATCCAGGGTCGTAGGCGCCTTCTAAATACACTGTTAAGCTCACTTTGATCTGAGGAACGGAAATCGTTTTAGTACGCAGTTGGGAAATACCACAAGAATTGAAGGCGGTAAGATTGACTGTATAGGTGCCAGGAGCGGAGTAGGTATGAGTTGGATTGGCTTGGGTGCTTGTGTTGCCATCTCCAAAATCCCACAACACCGAGGCAGTATTTAGAGACACATCGAAAAAGCTAACCGTATTTCCTGTAATAGAATAAGTGAAGTTGCTTATAGGCAAAGCGGCAACAGCCGCTTGCACAGGAACTTGCGGACCAGTGCAATCAGTGGTTTGGATTTCCCAGTCATAAAAGTAGTAATAGTGATTTGGTCCCTTAGTAGATGTGGTAATCTCAATCAAATTTGAAATAGTATAAGGGAAATTAACACCAGCGTTGTTACGAAACAAATTCATATTGTCTCCACCCAATTGGTAATCACCAGGAGACAGGTTATAATTCAAGGAGATCCGACTCATCCCATTTGGGATATTCATCGTTTGGCTATTGATGAGACTGTCGTTTCCATCCCGAAGTTCGATTGTTCGGTTGCCAGGTTGATTGGAATTGACCCAGACAGATTGCAGCGTTAAAGCTTCTGAAACATTGAAAATCAGATACTTGGCGGAAGTATTATGAAATTCGCCTCCTCCAATATTGCTGTTTGAAGGACCAAAATATTGAGTTGTAGTGGAGGCTGCTTGTGCATAGTAAGTAGTGGTATTATTAAGTATTGGTGTCGTGTAATCTGTGCCAGTAGCCAAGTAATTACCATTGTTGTCAAACCAGTTAATGACTCCAGAAGGAACCGTTGCAAAGAGCGTAGTAGCTCCTGGAGCACAGAAGCTGCCATCAGTAACTGTAGGAGTTGGGGGTGTCGTTATTGTGATGTAATTGGCTTTAGAATCTGTATTCGCTCCTGCACTATTGGTTACTGTGAGTGAAACGGAGAAGGTTCCTGCATTCGTATAGGTGTGAGTGGGGTTTTGCTGAGTGCTAGTCTTGCCATCACCAAAGTCCCATAGCCAACTAGCTAGAGCACCGGAAGACTGATCAGTAAAACTAATTACTCCAGTACAGTTTGAGGTGGTGTTGGCTGTAAAGCTTGCTACGGGTGCCTGTGGACATGATTTGCAGAAACCACCACAGTCTACTCCTAACTCTGTGCCGTTTTGGATGCCGTCATTACAAGTAGTGGGAATGTTGAGGCTTGTTGACAATACAAACAACCCAAAATCAGTATCAGTAGCGATAATATTACCGGAAGGGAAATAGGGATAAACACCCCAGTTGTTATTGGTTCCTCCGTAGGTTGTATTGTTGGGTTCCGTATCATACCAAGCCACTTGTACTGGATTGTTTTTGTCCGAAATATCGAAAATCTGCACGCCATCTTCATAGTAAGAAACAATACAATAATCACCTGCAATGAAAGGGTTATGAGGGGTTACATTGGTTTCTTGTGGTGCTAATAAAGGGAATTTAAATGTTCTTACTAATTCAATCCCATTATTCGGAATGTCTGAAATATCAAGAATCCCAAGAGGTCTTCCATCTGGTACTTCTTCAGCATAAACAACATATTGATCATCATCTGTAATCCAACTACTATGATTGTATCCGCCAGTAAATCTTGAATCTATTAAAAAGGGACTAGATGGATTGGAGAAGTCATACATGTAAAGTCCACTGAATCCATGAGATGCATACGCAATATTGTCTTTGACATAAATATCATGAACATAACCACCTGAAAGACTATTAGAGAAGACTAGGGTAGGATTTGCTGGGTCTGTATTCAAATCATAAACCATTACGCCGCCTCCTGCGAAATTAGAGCCCGCAACATACAACAATCCGTTAGGGACGTCAATGAAGATATTATGTGCTCTTCCAAATCCAGTTACCTGATTTACAAGCGTTGGTGGACTGGCAGGCAGACCACTCATATCAAAAATAAGCATGCCTTCTGATCCTTCATCAGCAACAGCATAGACATGTTTTTTGTAGGATTTGAAGTCTCTCCATAAGGAAGTGTTGCCACCAGTATGATTGTGGATTTCTGTTGGTGTTGTAGGATTCGTAACATCAATAAAATGGACTTTGGTAGGGGATCCAACGATAGCATATTCATTACCTAATTCATCTGTGTAACCCCAAATGTCGTTATAGTAATTACCACTGTGTTGAATGGTATTGCCATCCCATACACCAGAAAGGGTCATATTCATACTTTGTTGCCCTTTTAATAAAGAGGGAAGTATACATAATACAAATAGGTATGTCTTTAGATAGGTTGGGATGTTCATATATTTCGGATTAATAATTCATTATAAATATAAACTGAATAATACGTAATTACGACAAGAAGAGGGAGAAAATAGATTATTTCAGAAGTTTACACTATTGAATTGCGGAGAATTATGGAGTAGGTACGCCATAAGTCGTTTGTGTTAAGGTTGGTATACGTGTCCCATTTGATTTTTTAACCTCGATAATGAATAAATTATCATATTGTTTACTGATGTTGATGTTTTGTGGTGAAAGCATTAAGCTATCGATAATGCGTGGCACCGTGTCTGAATGCCCTACAACTAGAATGTTTTTCTTCGATGTAAGCCGCAATCTTTTAACCAACTGAGGAACATCATGTGCAGGAATAACATTGGGTACAATGCCTGAACCATCTACTGTTGGCTGAGCGGTATCTATTGTTCTTTGAAGATGAGTGGTGTAGACTTCATCTATATTCTTGTTTGATAGTGCTTCCCAAAGATCATCTGCTCTATCAAATCCTGCTGGAGATAACTGTTGATTGGGCAGTTTCTCAGCATGTCTTACGATGTAATAGGTGCTTGAGCAGGAACTTATAGTGAATATTAGGGTTGCTGCGAGAATTAATTTGAATAGGGAATTCATGAAGTTTTGGTTTTAAGTGGACGCCAATATAACCTAAGGAATCAGTGATAAGTAATTCCGATTATTCCAAGCAATACTGCGATCTCCAGCATTACATAGACCGTCCATGTTGACATCTGACAGCAAATACCCGAATTGGTTTCGACTATTCCAGAGTATGCTTCGATCACTTGCGCCAATGGTACTAGAGGCATCCGCATCTCCAGCAAAAAGGCCGTACACGCCTTGAGTGATTAGTTGTTGCGCAACCCCAGTCAAATTACCGTATGCAGCTCCCGTTTTAAAGTTAAAGGGCGTCATAGAGGAAGACAGATTTAAGGAGCCAGGTGTCATGACCCCTAGGTGGTTTCGGTGTTTGACAGTGATGTAGTAATTAGAAGGTGGCAGTCCTCTAAGTGTTGTAGCGGAAATACCATCCAAGTCTACCACATCGCCATCCGCTTGAAGTAGTACACACTTGGTCGCTTTGATCAGTGTCAGGTCTATTGCATCACGAATCTCCAAGAACAGCCAGTCGACAATAGCATTAGGGCCAGTGACTGCTAAAACACTTGGGTCGATGGTCTCGCCGCCGCCAGTTAGGACATGCGTAAAGCCTAAATTTGTGTAAGGTTCAGTGATAGGAATCAAGCCCTGAGTCCTGAGGTTATCATTTATCAATCCAGTCGTGAGATTGTAGGAGCCTTCCAACCAAAGGGACAATTGAAAAACCAAGCAACCCGCAGCAACAGTAACAGGAACAGCAGCTGGCTGACCGATCACATCGATACAATTACGTTCTGTAACCGTTATAGAAGCTGGTGTTATAGCATCATCCCAAAGCACAACTATCGAGGAATCACTATTAGTGATAATTGTACCACCTATCACCTCCCAGCAATAGGAGGAGCCTGGATTCGTAACTACCGAATAGAATTCCGTGTCGTTGTAGCAAGGGGCGAGGTTGCCCGTTGGAGTAGGGGAGTCGTATTGCAATGTAGTATTCAAAAAGTTGTGTCCTTGATTGAAGACAGGTTCCCAGTATTGATTGGGAAAAGTAATTAGAATCGTAGGCGTACCATAAAAGACGTGACCGAGTCCTGGATACGGGTAAAATTCATTGTAAATTCCGATAGAATCAAGATGGTCGTGCATGGGTTGTGCACCGTAAAGATCAGGAAAAGTCAAGGCAATATCCGTAAAAGGTTTGCCACTCGTAAACGGTACGATATCATCAGCAGTACCATGAATGATAACCATAGGAACGTTTTCGTGCAAATCAAGGAGGTCAATCCCAATTGTAGCACCCCAGAGGTCGATGATTCCCTTTACCTGAAAGGGTTGGATATAATTATTGCCATGGCAGTCGAGGCATCCCATATCTGAGGCCAACCCATATTGGTAGGTCTCAGAAGGGCGTTCACTTTCTTCTAGGTAAGCGGTATGAATAGCTGTAATAGCACCTGCGCTTTCCCCTCCGGTATAAATATGATTTGGGTCGATGTTAAATCCAAAGTTGTTAGGATCTTCTAGGAGAAATCGAATAGCGGCACGGGCGTCTTGCACTGCAGCATAGGCCGCTCTAGTACCACCGCCAGGCAAGGCTATTGCTGCGGCATTGCTCAATCTATAATTGACGGAAGCACAGGCGTATCCGTAGTGAGCGAGGCTGTCGCACCAAGCAGTGACGTCGGCATCTCCCTTATCCCCCAGGATGAAGGCACCACCAAACAACATGATGACTAAAGGTCGTTTACTGAGGTATTCGTCATTAGGAGCAGGTTCATAAAAATCCAATTCTATGTCCAGATCAATTCCAGGAAAACCTGAAGGATATTCGCCAAATTTGAGGTCAGTTGACACTTTAATATTTTGGAATACTTGTTTTTGGTAGCGTTGGCTGGAACAAGTTTGACAGTAGTTGCTGCTCAAAATAGAAAGTGATAAGAGTAGTAGGAGCCAATATTTCATAATGGAAAGCGACTTTTATAGCTATTAAAGTTAGAAGATTTTTTTCATATCACTTTTATCTTTACCTTTTTTCTTTTGTTTAGTCGTATTGTTTTGCGCTTTAATACGTGCTTTTTCCTGTTGCTTTTTTTGTTTAGCCTCTTCTTTTTCAGCGATCCGCAGCTTCTTTTTGTCCTCGCGTTCTTTTTTTCTAGCCTCTTTTTCTGCAATTCTGGCTTGTTTTTTTGCTAGTGATTTTTGCTCTTTTTCGGCTTTCCTTTTAGCTCTTTTCGCTTCATTTTCCTTGATTTTGTTTGCTTTGTCTTTTTCTGCCTTATTGACTTTAGCTTTCTTGTCGATGCGCTTCTTTTCTTTCTCCTGTCTCTTTTGGCTTTGTACTTTTTCTCTTCTAGACATGCTTTCTGATTTACTTTTTGCTTTTCGCTGTTTCCGCTCTTCGATTTCGGCTGTTTCCTGAGGCGTGATGGGCTCGATACGCTCTGGTATTTCGTCGATGATGATTGGTTTAACTGATTTCTTTTTAGGTGTTTTTTTATTGGAAGGCTTATTGCTCCTATCGGATTTGGGGTTTTTCTTTTTTGGTGTAATGTCAGTCGTGTTCTCTTCGATCGGAGTAGGATTTTCAAGTAGTGACTGAAAAAGTGCCATCTTTTTTACTCCAGGCGTTTTAGGGGCAGCTGTTGTCTTTTTTGCTGTTTTTTTGTTGTTCCAAGTGGTGGATACTCCAGGCGAACGTCTCTTTGCTCTTGGCTGTTCTGGGTCGGGAGTAATATCACTGACATTGTCTGGGTGGTCCGGACTACTATTGACTATAGACGAAGAATTGAGGAGCATTTTTTTAATGAGAGGGGGCCTTTTCTTGTTTTTCTTTTTTCTGTTTTTCTTATCCATAGTAAACTGGTTTTTTCTTAATAGACGTGTAATTCAGATATAAGTTACAATAATAATGGTTAATGATTAGTGATTAATGATTAATTGACGTAGAGAACGCAATACAAATTAATGGTTAGTGATGAGTGTTTAATGATTAATTGATGCGGAGAACGTAATCATTGTGAATTCAAAAAAGATCTAGGAACATGTTTTATAATACTAGTAGGCATTTTTTGTTGTAAATTAATAAGAAATAATTTTTTCTATGGAGTTATGAATCATTAATCCATATTTTGCGTCAATAATTAATCACTAATCACTAACCACTATTTAAATTTTCTTAGAAGCCTCATATTCTAAATTTAAGAGCGTTGAATATGCTTCGAGTTTACCGTTTTGAGGTTCAAAAAAACTATAGCTAATGTGATGTTGGTCGACACGTGTCAGGATGATGTGACCGCCATTTACACAACGGTCTGCACCTTGCAGGATCGCCTCTCTAAGCTCAATATGGTCAACAGATCGTCGTACCTCAGTCCATACTCCAGAACACTCCAGTGACGGGTAATTTATTTTGACAGAATTTGGTGCCTTCACTTCCAATTCTATCGACCAAGTTTGTGCGAGATTGAGCTGATAGCCAACACCTCTCCAATCTCCAATCAGCCATTCAGGTAATTGATCAGTGGCAACCGGTTTCGTAGGGATACAACCAGTCGTGACTACAGCCAACAGTAAACAGCACATAGCAAGTAGTCTGGTAGAAGTCATCAGTATTTAGTTTATACGATTAGATCCGGTTGGTCGATAATAGAGAAGGTAGTTGCAGGAGACAATAGCCCCAAATCATCCTTCAAGGCGTTAATTTGATTAATGTCCTTTGCCTTACAGATAAACGAAAGATCAAGACCAGTTGATAGCTTATCCATTCGCTTAAGCTCTACATAAGACATATGTTTCATGACGATAGCATTGATTTGGTTCAGATCATCCACATCAGTATTTAGATTCAAGTAGAGCTTATCCTCACTTTTAAAAGACTTTTTACCAACAAAAATATTATTGATGTAAATCATGATTAAAATCAAGGTGATAGCCATAAGCGCAATCAAAGGCTCTCCTGCACCACAAGCCAGACCAATACCAATGACCAAAAACAGATAAGTCAATTCTTCTGGATCCTTGATTGCAGCACGAAAACGAACAATAGACAAGGCGCCCACCAAACCAAGAGATAAGGCAATCGATGATTTTACTATAGTAATGATCAACATTGTTGTTAAGGCAAGGGGAAGGAAATTACTTCCAAATCGTTCACGGTTAGAAACCGAATTTCCAAATCGGACATAAAAGATACGTAACACAGTTGCCAATAATGCTGCTACAAATAAATTAAGTAGAAACCCTCTAACATCAACGGTGTTCGTGAAATCCGATAAATACTTTTCAAACTCTCCCATCTACTGCTACTCTAGATAAAATCATGTAATGTGATGTCAAATACCAATACAGAATTGGCGGGTATAGATCCAGTTCTCTGAGTACCATAGCCCAAGTGAGAAGGGATAATCAACTTTATATCACCACCTTTTTCAATCTTTGGCAATCCTTCCTGCCAACCTATGATCAACCGATTTAAGTCAAACTCAGCGTTTCCAGAATCAAACACCTCACCATCCAATAAGTATCCTTCATAAGTAATATCTACCTTCGAGTTGCTAACAGGAGAGCCGCCACTTCCTTGGTTATAAATGATATAATGTAATCCAGATGGGGTTACAGTCGTATTTAAGTTATTTGTTGTGATGTATTCTTGGATCAAGGCCTCGTCGATATCTGCTTGAGGCTCCTTCTCACATCCTGATACCAAAATCAAACAGCAAAACAGGGCTAACAATGTATATTTCATGATGATTATTTAAGATTGAACACAAAGGTAACAATAAATTGAAAATTGAAAAGCTTAAAGGTTAGTGTTTAATTATTAGTGATTAAGGATTAATTATTGATGCAAATGAGTTAAAACCCAAACGCCAAACACTATTCAATCCTTTTTTGGTAAATATTTGGCGACAATTCGTCACTAGATTTGCCTAATTGCGGATCAACTTTTGCTCTAGCATCGAATAGACAAAGTACTCAAGCACCATAAATCAAAATTTTCCTAGTATCCTCTTAAACGGAAAATCGCTTACAGTTTTGCTTCATAAAAATATAAGCATTGACTCAACAGACTCAGAAGTGCTTAAAGTGTTGAAACAGAAGTAATACCCGCGATATTCGAAATTTTATCGTCGTTGATTCTAAAAAAGAAACAATTATTTTGATAATTGGTGAACTTGGAATGTTATTTGTTGTTGTAGATGTGTAGTCAGTTGCAAAACGGGCTACATTCATAATGTGTAATATTATTAGTTATTCAAATGCCGTCCAGCTACCCAAAGGATGGCATTTGATTTTTACACTAATTTATAATTTCTTTGAGCACACAACGCTACTTCTAATAAGCCTATTGTTAAGTTAAAACGATACCCAAATACAATACCTAATTGTATATTTTGGTGCTTCCCCTTCCCATTATCATTGGCAAGCGTCGTGCCCTTCCTGTAGTCAGCAGTCAGGCTCGCAAGTCTGCTCGGTATTCCACTGCGCTTCATACTACTCCTTGCAGTCGTCCCTTCTAGGCCACTAAGCCTACCAACAAAATATCAGTACAGTGAATTATTGTGATCCGTTATCAGTTTTTTCAACCCGATTTATGAACAGAAATTACTATCTTTGGACCAATGCAGCCAGCCATCATAATATTAGATTTTGGGTCACAATATACCCAGCTCATTGCTAGAAGAGTGAGGGAACTCAATGTGTATTGTGAAATTTACCCCTACAACAAATTACCCGATCTAGGCTCAGAAGTCAAAGGTATTATCCTCAGTGGTAGTCCATTTTCCGTTAAAGAGGAAAACGCCCTTCAAATTGATCTTAACAGTTTTCTGAATCAACGACCTGTGCTTGGCATTTGCTATGGCGCACAATACATTGCCGATCAGCTTGGTGGTGTAGTAGAACGGTCCAACAAAAGAGAATATGGAAAAGCACTCCTGACCAATCTAAAAACTGACGTATTTACCAAAGGCATCAACGATCAGTCGCAAGTCTGGATGTCCCATGGTGATACCGTAAAACAACTGCCTGAAGGCTTTGAAGTGCTTGCTGGCACTGAGGAAATCGAAATCGCCGCCTTCAAATCATCACCAGGGGCATACGAAAATCCTGTCTACGCTATTCAGTTTCACCCTGAGGTGACACACAGTGCACAAGGCGGACAGCTACTAGGCAATTTTGTACTAGAAATCTGTGGTTGTCAAGCCAACTGGACACCTGATGCCTTTGTAAATTCAGCCATTCAAAACATCAGAAATCAGGTAGTAAATGAAAAAGTATTACTAGGGTTGTCAGGTGGGGTAGACTCTACCGTCGCAGGAATGTTGTTGCACAAGGCTATCGGCAAAAACCTTTATTGTTTCTTTATAGATAACGGACTGCTCAGGAAAAATGAGTTTGAAGAAGTGCTCAAATCCTATGAAGGAATGGGCCTCAATATACAAGGCATTCGTGCTTCCGATGATTTCCTTTCTGAGTTAGATGGCGTGTCCGATCCTGAGCAAAAACGGAAAATCATTGGTCGCGTATTCATTGAAGTCTTTGAGCGCGAAGCCAATAAAATTGAAGGGGTCAAGTGGTTGGGGCAAGGAACAATTTACCCGGATGTCATAGAGTCTGTGGCAGTACACGGCCCTTCTGTTACCATAAAATCACACCATAATGTAGGTGGGTTACCAGACCGACTAAACCTCAACATCATTGAGCCACTACGATCCTTGTTTAAGGATGAGGTGCGAAAAGTTGGTGCGGCAATGGACCTTCCTCAGCATATTTTAGGTAGACATCCATTCCCTGGACCAGGTCTTGCAATTCGAATTTTAGGAGAAATTACAAGCAAAAAAGTTAGCTTACTCCAAGAAGCTGATTATATTTACATAAATAATTTAAAAAGCCATAACTTGTATGATAAAGTATGGCAAGCTGGTGCTATTTTACTTCCAGTGCGATCAGTAGGTGTAATGGGTGATGAAAGAACGTATGAATTAACCGTGGCACTTAGATGTGTAGATTCAATTGACGGAATGACTGCAGAGTGGAGTAAATTGCCACATGAATTTCTTGCTACCGTATCGTCTCAAATTATTAATCATGTTAAAGGTATTAACAGAGTTGTTTATGATATTAGTACCAAGCCGCCAGCAACCATTGAATGGGAATAAATTACTAAATATGTCCTTGCTGCTTATCTTGTGCTTGTTTTTTAACTGTGGTATTTCAAAGAAAACTACCAACAGTGATGGACAATTAGATTACGGTAATGGAGAGTTCGATCCTGTATCAAGAGATAAGGAAAAACAAGAAGAAACAATCACTTACCCCAATCCTGGTACTGATGAAAAGGAAGGGAAGGAGGAACAAGACCCTGAATCGGTTGTCGAAGACATCAAGGAATTGAATATTAAAACAGAAGCTGGTTCAAAAGCCGCAGAAAAAGACTTAAGTGAAGATGAAGATTGGGTTGATGTTGACGATGATGATAATGAAAATGAACAGGATACAGCTGTTGTAAATCAGATAAAAAAGGATATTGAAGCACAGCTCAACTCCTCAATCAAGAAGCCTAGTAACGTCAACCCTGAGGATTTACTAGGAGGCGCACTAAGTGAATTGCCTATTACAAAGGACGCTTATAAAATTGCTGTGCTACTTCCGTTCTTTACTAATAAATTTGGTTATCCACATGGAAGCATATCTAAAGACTCAAAGTTGGCGTTGGAGTTTTATGAAGGCGCTAAAATAGCAATTGACCAATTAAGGTCAGAAGGTTTAAATCTGACGATTAGCGTGTTTGATACTAAGGGAGAAAAATCTACGGTTGAATATTTATTGCAGCGATCCGAGGTATTGGATGCTGATCTCATTATCGGCCCAGTTACAAAAGTAAATAGTAAGCTAGTCGCCGATTTTTGTTTGATGAATAATAAAACGATCATTTCGCCATTAAATAGAAGAAGTGATATCGTTACGCAAAATCCTTTGTACGTGCAGGTCAACCCTTCAATGGAAACTCAATATGTCAACCTTCTGGGACATGTCTATGAGCGCTATGGCAAAGGAAATACCATCATCATTGCACCGCAAGGAAGAACAGGTGACAACCGAGTGCGATACATTAATACTGCAAATGCTGTTGCTAGTAAGTCTGCTTCTTATTCTCCTTTGCAATCTATAATGGTGGACCCACGATCTGCTGGTAATGTTGAGTTTGATGTTTCTGGTTATTTAGTATCGGGAGGCAATAATATTGTGATCGTTCCCTCTATCTCTCAATCATTTGTAAACTTTGTGATGCGTGAATTGAGTAAGATAAGGGATTCTTACCCAATCATTGTATTAGGCATGCACCAATGGGAACATTTTGAAAAGGTGGATTATAATTATTTTGAAAATTTAAAAGTCCATATTTCAAGTGATTTTTATCTGAATAAATCTGACCCACAATATCGTTCGTTCAAAAGTAGTTTCTTTAGCGTAAATGGAGTCAATCCTTCAGAAAACGCCGTAAAAGGATATGATATCATGCTTTACTTTAGTAGAATGATTCAAAAGTATGGTATTTATCCTCAACACCATATTTCTGGGGAGACGGCCCAATATTTACACACAAAATTTTCGTTCAATCCCACTTATACTTCTAGTCCTAGTGATGCTGAACAAGGCGCAGCTATTGACTCTTATGAAAACAAATTTGTGAACATTCTGAAATTCGAAGAATACCAATTTCGAAGAGTCAATTAAAATCGATACTAATGTCAGAATATCTTTTTACCTCCGCACGGTTGGGGTTTAGACAATGGCAAGAAAAAGATATAGCTCCCTTCTCTTTATTATGTGCTGACCCAAATGTAATGGAGTTCTTTCCGAATATACTAACCCAAGAAGAAACTATCCAGTTGATCTCCCAATTTAATAAACATCTGGAGATCCATCAAACTACCTTTTTCGCTGTTGATCTACTCGAAAATAAAGAGTTTATTGGTTTTATAGGGATGATTTACAAAAAAGACAAATGCGAGTTTGCAGAACCGCCTGCGATAGAAATAGGTTGGCGCTTAAAACATTCCTCCTGGGGTAATGGTTATGCCACTGAGGGTGCAAGGAGATGCCTCGAATATTGCAAGGACACACTAAATGAGACAATAGTCCATTCGATCACACCAATTCCTAATGTAAAGTCGGAGCAGGTAATGCGCAAAATTGGAATGAAGAAAATTGGAGAATATAATTATTCGAAGATAGCGAAAGGACATTGGTTAGAAAGACATGTTATTTATAAGATTCACTTGTAATAAATTTAATTACTAAAGAAAAACTATAAACTATAAGTTGTTAAGAGTTTCTACAATGAAAGAGCCACTACCCCCGTCAGTCGCTGTCCAAGTAACTGTATGTGTAAAATTTGATACACAACAATTAGGAGCACTTGTACCAGATCCAGATTGCACCCAAAAACTTAGGGTACTTCCCACTACTAGTAAATAGTTCCCCGGTGAAGGGTTTTGATCCGAACATCCGAAATTGGGAAAATTAAATGTAATATTGAAACTAGTGTTATTCGTGATTGGAATATTTCTGGAAGTATTACCATATGGCGTTTGTCCAACACAATCATACACTCCAAAAGCATTATAAGTCCCATTTATAGGGATTTGCGTACTGGGAATGGAGCAACCACCATTATTAGTAAGTGTTGTACTGCAAGTTCCACTATTGGTCGAACTTATACACAAATTACCACCTCCAGAACTATTTAAAGTGACTCCATTTGCCGCAGCAGAAGTAATACTGATTGTCCTACAATGGGCATTACTGGTTATGGAAGGGTATCGAGTCACAGTAGGAATGACTACATTATGGCTTGCAGTAGGAATGGCGTCTAAACTCCAGTTGCATTCCTTATGCCAGTCATTGTCAGTACTTCCATTCCAGGTATTTGTTTGTGCAAAAGTCTGGAGACAAAGTAGCGTAAAGACAAAAAGTAGCATATCGACTTTCATAGTAAAATTAGTTTATCAAATTTCAAGAAACATCTGTTTGCCAAGGGTATTTAAAATTTACTATAAATACACAAAGCGTAACTAAAACCAACTCTAAATAAGAATGGCCCTTCTGTTTCAGCATATTGAGCTGGAAGAAATTTACTTTTGCGCTTTTAGCAATTCTAAAATTGAGTTCATTTGAGCCTCCATCTCCTTGTTCTTTGCTTTCAACTGGCTAATTTCAGCATTATGTTGCTTATATAGGCTTTGAACCTGTGTATTTACATCTTTCACCCCTTCAATAAGAACAGGTACTAAATGACTATATTCTACTGATTTGTAGCCTTCTTCATCCGTATGAACGACTTCTGGGAAGACTTTTTCGATTTCTTGTGCAATGATTCCAAGCTGTATGCCTTCTTCAAATTCCATGTCAGGATATTCGTCTGTTTTCCATTTGTAGTTGACACCACGCAGCAGCATGATTTTATCCAACGCGCTTCCTAGTGCAGTGACATCTTTCTTATAGCGAACATCTGAAGTTTCATTGATCCCGTTTGATTTAACTCTTCCTATGACATGGAGTGTGTAAGATGGCGCTTCTGTACCAATTCCAATTCGTCCGTTGTCTCTGGCGGCGAAAAATGCAGTATTATTATCTCTTATTAAAAAATCTCCTGTACTGTTTAAGTTATGAACAAGGGTATTTGCTGCATGAGTAATTGTGGTTCCCTCTGTTAGAGCACCACCAAGTTGAACGCGATCTGCAGTGGCATCTACATTCAGGCCATTGTTTGCTGCAACATTGAGCGTTGCAGTCGTGCCTGTTCCTCCGCCAGTCAACCCTGAGCCTGCACTAACATTAGTTGTGCCACGAAGACTAACTAAGTTTACACTTTTTGTGCCACCACCGTCAACAATGTTTAGCGTTGTACCGCTTAAAGCCGCACTAGTGTTATACTCATTACCGATTACAGCATCAGCGTCATTGACTAAAGAAGATAGATTGACACTTTCAGAACCACCACCATCTATTATATTGAGCGTTGTTCCTGTAAGTGTCGCATTGGTATTATATTCATTACCGATTACAGCATCAGCATCATTGACACCATCCTGCAGCGCAGATAGGTTAACACTAGTTGATCCGCCTCCATCCATTATATTCAGTGTTGTCCCAGTCAGGGTTGCTCCAGTATTATATTCATTACCAATCACAGCATCAGCGTCATTGACTAAAGAGGATAGATTGACACTTTCAGTACCACCACCATCTACTATATTGAGTGTTGTTCCTGTAAGCGTCGCATTGGTATTATACTCATTACCAATTACAGCATCAGCGTCATTGACTAAAGAAGATAGATTGACACTTTCACTGCCACCACCATCTATTATATTAAGAGTTGTCCCTGTAAGCGTCGCATTTGTATTATACTCATTACCGATTACGGCATCAGCGTCATTGACACCATCCTGTAGTGGAGAAAGGTCGACACTAGTGGCTCCACCGCCGTCTACAATAATCAGTGTCGTTCCAGTAAGTGTTGCACCAGTATTGTACTCATTACCAATTACAGCATCAGCGTCATTGACTAGAGAAGATAGATTGACACTTTCAGTGCCACCACCATCTATAATGTTGAGTGTTGTCCCTGTAAGTGTGGCATTTGTATTGTACTCATTGCCTATCACAGCATCTGCATCATTAACATTGTCCGTTGAACTAATTGTAAAGTTTGGATAGGTTCCAGTAACAGAAGTTGCTCCTGCTCCAGTCAACATAACAGGAACAACCGAGGCAATCCAATCAGTTCCATCATAGGAATAAATTAACCCCGTATTACTGTCCACATACAAATTTCCTGCAATAGCTACAGGGCTACCAGGTGTTGGAATTCCGGGAGCTGTCAACACCTCACAGTTACATTGGTTAGCGAGATTTATTACAGTTTGTGAAAAAACAGCCGTTGAAGAGAAAGAGATCGATAATAAGATCAAAATACGGAGGAGGTTGTGCATATTCATCAATTTTCAAAAGTTCAATTAAAAATAAGAAAAATAAGTTGAAAATCCGAACTAGAATTGAATTGTAATTAATCCATAATCAATACGCCTAGGTTGAATATATGATAATATTTGTTCTGAAACGTTTGTATATTTCTAATTGTAACCGGAATAAGTAATCTACACAATAAATTAAACATTAATGATCACCATTCCTTTGTACGATTTACTAAGATAATGTACCAGTAAATTATGTTATTTTTGTTCAAGTATCTGTATTTTAGTGTATTAGAGTTGTAATGTTAAGCCAGAAATAAAAGGTGTCACAAAAGCAGCTCAGTAACGAAAAATAGGCGATGTATGCTGGCGACCTCAATCATGATCACGATATCAATGGTGCGGATAAAACCAATTGGGGCGCACTCAACGGTACTTTTAACACCTATCTTGATGCAGATATCAACCAAGATGGTGATGTTAATGGTGATGATCGAATCGATTGGGGTAGAAACAATGGGTCATTTTCGAATGTGCCAAAGTAATAGGAGTCAAGGCTGCTCTCACATTGTTTTAATACCGTCAAGGTGTCATGTAAGGCTGGCCTTCCATTGCACAGTAGGCCTAAGACTAAAGGTTTTCCTGTAAGTAAAGCGTTTAGTAACTAGTGCCTGACCGAAAAGGCAATAATCAACGATTATCAATCTTTTAATAAGAAATTGTTATCACAAATATTCTGATGATTATTCAATTTTTTTAACTTATCGCTGAATAATTTTAGATAATTTGCAGAAACTGAAGGCGTATCAGGTCGCTCGTTCATTGCTTATAAAACTGGTGTTTTCGGTCAGGCACTAACTAATACAACTAACCACTTGAAGTCTATTATATTAAAGAAAATGGCCGGCTTAGTGATAGTAGGTGTTGTTTGAACATCGCAGCAGAAAGGCTTGTGTTTAGCGCGGTGAGAGTACCGAATAGCACGACGCAAGAAGGGTGTGATTGTAGCACAATCACACCCTTCTTGCGGAAGCCCCAAAATTTAATTATTTTCTATGTTAATTACTTAGTTGGAACGATGGTCAAGATCTTTTTTAAGCGTGGTTTCGTTTGCCATCAATTTTTCTTCATTTTCCCAATCTACACGAGACAGGACGACAATAATGACACCTGTGATGATCATCAAAATCTTAATAAGAAAAGAGGCTAGGCTTCCAAAGGTATTCATCCAAAGCAAGAAGGCTAAGTCAACGCCTACCAAACTAAGCAGAATGGAAAGGAAACCTAGGACAAATAGAATAAAGCCAAGCAGTGTTAATAGTTCTTTTTTCATAAATTTCAGCAGTTAAAACTCAGAATTCATTTATTGAAACGAAGTTTTTTGCAATCGAATTACAAAGTAAACTAAAATTTCTTGATTAAGTTTAAATATAGAGAAAGAAGTGCACGTGTAACAGATAATTTTTTATTATCTTTGTGTCAAGGGTTAACCCGATAATCGTATGGTGAAACTAATTGAGTGTCCAAGAGATGCCATGCAAGGTATCAAAGAGTTTATTCCTACTGAAACGAAGGTGCAGTACATTAATGCACTTTTGGAAGTAGGATTTGACACTATTGACTTTGGTAGCTTTGTTTCTCCTAAGGCGATTCCACAAATGCGAGATACTGCTGAAGTACTTAAAGGTTTAGATCTCTCAACATCCAAATCCAAATTACTTTCAATTGTAGTTAATAAACGAGGCGCTGAAGATGCAGTGCAATTTGATGAAATCACTTACTTAGGATATCCGTTTTCGATTTCCGAAACATTCCAATTGCGAAACACTAATGCCACAATTGATCAATCGCTAGATCGCCTAAAGCACATTCAAGAGATTTGTGCAAAGAATAACAAGAAACTAGTGGTTTACATTTCAATGGGATTTGGCAATCCGTACGGTGATCCTTGGAATGTAGATATCGTGCAAAGATGGGTAGATGAGTTGGCGGAGATGGAAATTCGAACCTTATCCCTTTCAGATACCATAGGCGTAGCAACACCGGAGTCCATTCATTACTTATTTAATAACCTAATACCACCTTATCCTGATGTTGAATTTGGTGCACACCTGCATACCCAACCGTTTAACTGGCGAGAGAAAGTCGAAGCTGCTTATCAAGGAGGTTGTAGACGATTTGATGGTGCACTGAGAGGCTATGGTGGTTGTCCTATGGCTAAAGATAAGTTAACAGGAAACATGCCCACAGAAAATCTGGTAGCTTACATGGATGAGCAAATCGGCAATCTGGATGTTAACAATGAGATGCTGCTCAAGAGTTTGAAATTGGCGTACGAGGTCTTTCCTCATCGCGAAGTATTAAATGACGAATAAATCTGTATTCCAATGTCGGAAAACCCACTATACACACTTGAAGTCGAGTTTGGAACACCTGCTTACGACGAAACAGTTCAACTCAGAGATGATATTTTGCGTAAACCACTCAAAATGCAATTCGAAATTGCTGATATGGAGCAGGAATACAAGGAAATTCACTTGGCATGCTACGCAGATGGCATGTATTTGCGAGGTTGCCTTGTGCTGCGTCCTGTCAATAAAACAGCCATTAAAATGCGTCAGGTGGCTGTTGCTGCTGACTGTCAGAAGACGGGTGTCGGTACGCTTTTAGTACAGGACTCAGAGAAAGTTAGTAAAAACCTTGGCTTCAAGAAAATGGAACTCAATGCTAGAGATACCGCCATCCCGTTCTATAAACGTTTAGGATATAAAACCGTCGGAAAAGAGTTTACAGAAATAGGGATCCCTCATTTTAAAATGGAGAAGAAACTGTAGGTCAATTAATAGTTAGCCTATCCCGAGAGTGCTCTTTTTGCTTTTTTGGGCCTTCCCTACATTTCGAAAAGCATTCCAATGCTTTTCTATATTTCGGGCCTGCCTGCTGACCAAAGGAAGGCAGGTCGTACTATCCAGCACTTACTTCGTTCAAACCCTTTACAGCAACCTTCCCATCTTGAATAGGCATCTGTTTAATCACACGTCCTATAGCATCAAATAATGTTAAATCGGCAGGAAACGTTCAAACAACACCTACTATCACTAGTCCCATGCTGATTTTGTTGAATATAGTGGTGTCATTTAAGGTTTGTAATATGGGTAATATATACTCTTTTTGTAGCACCTTCAGCGCTACGGGGTCGGGGTGAGGCCTAGGACCTAGGGTTACACACGGTTACACCCTAGGCTGACAAATTGCGCACTTTCAGCGCACAATACGCACTTTCAGTGCTCTGATACGTACTTTCAGTGCTCTGATACGTACCTTCAGCGCACAATACGCACTTTCAGAGTGCTCAACTACGCACTTACGAGTGCTCAACTACGCACTTTCAGAGTGCTTAACTCAGTCTGTAAAAAAACTCCTTTGCTCCTAAGGTAGGAGTAGGAGAATTTTTCTCTACAACTAATTCTAAAGACGTTCATATTAGTTTTTTTACAGACTCAACTACGCACTTACGAGTGCTCAAGGACTAGAATCAAATATGTGGTGAGAACACTGAAAGTGTATTTTGAGCACTGAAAGTGCGCGTGGAGCGCTGAAAGTTGCTCCATTTGTCAGCCTAGGGTGCAACCCTAGGTCCTAGGCTCACCCCAAGACCCGTAGCGCTGAAGGTGCTACCCATTAAATCATGATTACAGCATAAACCGTCAGCAATTCAAATCAATACTTTTCAGAGCGTACTGCATAATTTAATAATGAATAATTAATACACACACGACATGTGCCTTGCCCGCTACGATAGTTGAATGAATCCTTTGATAATCATTAAAAAAGGTGTTTTTTTACATCCTTAAATCCGCAACGCATGATATTATCTGATAAGAAAATTCTACAATCGATTGAAGAAGGAGCCATTGTGATTAAACCCTACAGGAGAGAGTGCCTTGGAACTAATTCGTATGATGTGCATCTTTCAAAATACTTGGCCGTATACAAAAGCCGGGTACTGGATGCTAAGAGTCACAATGAAATTGAAGAAATACTAATACCAGAAGAGGGAATTGTGATCGAACCAGGAACCTTGTACTTGGGCGTTACGGAAGAGTATACAGAAACACACAATTCCGTTCCCTTTCTGGAGGGAAAGTCGAGTGTAGGGCGATTAGGTATTGATATTCATGCTACTGCTGGAAAAGGAGATGTGGGGTTTTGTAACAACTGGACCCTAGAAATCTCTTGTATTCAGCCCGTTAGGATTTATGCAGGGATGCCGATAGGCCAACTAATTTATTTTGCAGTGGAAGGTGATATTGAGAATTACTATAATAAAAAGAAAAATGCTAAATACAACAATGTAAGTAATAAGCCCATGGAATCAATGATGTGGAAGAATAAATTTTAAGAATGAAAACACTGATAATAGGCGGTGGAAACATGGGGATTACTTATGCGCAAAGCTTTCTAAAAGCACATGTCGCAGAGGAGAAAGACTTGATGATTCTAGAAAAATCTAAAGAACGGGCGCAATTACTGAATTCTAAAAATGTTGGATCAGTCTACGGCTCACCTGAAGATTGCTTAAAGAAAGCGGACCTAATTATACTTGCGGTAAAGCCACAGGATTGTTCGGTGTTGTTTGATGTGATTAGACCCTATATTGATGCGCAACAAGTGGTATTGTCCATAATGGCAGGCGTCAAAACGGAGTTTATTGCTGCGTCACTAGGTGTCAATAAGATCATCCGTGCCATGCCCAACCTCCCAGCTCAAATCGGTATGGGAATGACTGTTTTTACGAGTACTGATGAGATTACAAGAATTGAGTTGGTCACCGTTCAAAACTTACTGAACACTACTGGGAAAACAATTTACGTGGAATCGGAAGCATTGATTGATGCCGCAACCGCAATATCTGGTAGTGGACCCGCTTATGTTTACTACTTTATGAATGCGATGATTAAATCTGCACAACAGATGGGATTTAGCGAATCTGAAGCAGAATTGCTAGTAGGACAAACCTTTATGGGTTCTGTTCATCTACAAAACAGAAATGAGTTATCTTGTAAGGACTGGATCAGTAAAGTTGCCTCAAAAGGAGGAACTACAGAAGCCGCAATGAATACATTTTTGACAAATACTCTGGAATCAGGAATAATCGATGGCACCAAATCTGCCCACCAACGAGCCATTGAACTTGGTAAAAACAAATAATAAATTGGGTTCAATTAAGTGGTATGATTTTTACTATTGGATAATAGCATTTATATTGTAGGACGTAGGAGAATATTCTAGCTTTTAATCTGGGTTATATAACAAACAGTCTATTGATTTTTAAAATATTACGTAGATACTGGTGGCAGGTAATTCTGCTCTTTGCATTGACACCATTTCTAATCCTTTTGATTGGAAACGTCTTGGTCGTGCAGTATAGTAAGAATTTAGTCTATGAATCAATAACTGATATTCCTAGCAAACAGGTAGGTCTTGTTTTGGGAACTAGCAATAGAATGGTGAACGGAAATACCAATTTATTTTTCAAATATAGAGTAGAAGCGGCTGCCGATCTATTTAAACAAGAAAAAATTCAACACATTATTGTGAGCGGTGACAATGGCGATCACAGCTATAACGAACCCCGGAAAATGTATCAGGCTCTAGTAAAATTAGGAATACCGGAGAACTGTATTACCCTTGATTTTGCAGGATTTAGAACGCTGGATTCTGTAGTCCGTTGCAAAGAGGTGTTCCAACAATCTGATTTTACTATTGTTTCACAGCAGTTTCATAATTACAGAGCCGCATACATTGCTCGTTATTGGGGAATCAATGCGGTGGCATACAATGCGAAAGAAGTAGTCTCTCAGACCCGAAGACCCTACAATCGAGAATATCTTGCCCGAGTAAAAGCCTTACTCGATTTGCATATTCTAAAAACAAAACCTAAATTTCTAGGTGAAAAAATTAATATAACGATTTAAACAATAGATATGAGTAGAACGAAAATGATTGTTGGCAATTGGAAAATGAATAAAACCCTCAAGGAGGGACAAGAACTAGCGAAACAGATCGTCAGTGGAGCTGGTAAGTCAAGTGTTGCTGCCGTATTAGCACCACCTTATTACCTATTGGACAGTGTCCGCCAGATCATTGGTTCAAGTGACAACGTTTTTCTAGCAGCCCAAAACTGTCATCAGGAAACCGCTGGAGCGTACACGGGTGAGGTGTCAGCACCCATGCTCAAATCTGTAGGAGTTGATTATGTGATTATTGGCCACTCAGAACGTCGAAACCACTTCGATGAAACTTATAAGATGTTGGCAGCTAAGGTCAACCAAGCCATCGCAGCTGGACTGAAAGTGATCTTCTGCTGTGGGGAATCCCTTGCTGCCCGTGAGGATGAAGCGCACTACGCGATTGTTAAAAAACAGCTAAGAAGTAGCTTGTTTCATCTTTATGAGAAGGAAATGAGCAATGTGGTAATCGCTTACGAACCTGTATGGGCAATTGGTACAGGGAAAGTAGCCACGCCACAACAAGCACAAGCCATGCATAAAGAAATTCGAAAAGCGGTTGGTAATGCCTACTCTGACAGAATTGCCCAAGACATGACCATTTTGTATGGAGGAAGCTGCAAACCAACCAATGGCGGTGAAATATTTTCGCAACCAGATGTAGATGGTGGATTGATTGGAGGCGCATCACTGAAAGCTGAAGACTTCTTATCCTTAATTCAACAAAGAGCAGTCTAAAGACTATGAGCAATATTCACCCAAACACTGTTGATTATTATTGTTTAACTGTAAAAGCCAACACGGCAACCACAGAGCAGTTAATGGCATTGCTGGGCTTAGCACCGTTTTCTGGTTTTCAGGAGACTGATGACGGTTTTTTAGCGTATTGGCCGGAACACTTAACGCTGGAGGTAGGGGAATCCGTTCTAGCAAAGTACCAACAGTCTTATCAGATTGAATCGCACTGGGAACTTGTCAAACAGAAAAACTGGAATGCCGTTTGGGAAAGTAACTTTACACCGATTACTGTAGGAGACTTTTGTATGGTACGTGCCCCTTTTCATGATTCGTCTGATCAGATAACACATGACATTGTGATTGAGCCTAAAATGGCATTCGGCACTGGACATCACGCTACCACTTTTATGATGATGCAAAAGATGCACTATATAGCAATGTCAGACAAGTCGGTATTGGATTTTGGTTGCGGAACAGGAATATTAGCAATCCTTGCTGATAAGTTAGGCGCAGCGGCTGTTTTTGCAATTGATAATGATCCATTATGTTACGAAAATACAAAGGAAAATACTATATTGAATCAAAGCAATAATATACATATTCAATTAGGAGATGAAGGAGACATTCCTGAAGATAAGTATGACGTAATACTCGCTAATATCAACTTGAACGTTATCCTAAGTTCCCTAGAGAAGTTATATCGGATACTGACTGTCAATGGCGACTTGTTGATTTCTGGTATATTGTTGAAAGACAAAGCACTTGTGTTAAAATCTATCAGCAGTAATCAATTTAATTTAAAGGAAATACAGACGAACAAAGAATGGATATGCCTACACCTAACAAGATAATAAACATTGCATTCATGAAACAACTAATTCTACTTGTTTTTCTTGGATTTAACTCCATGATTATTAATGCACAATCGATAGATTCATTTGCAATTGATCAAGCTACATTTATAAAACAGGCAATAGATCTGATAGGAGATTCTGATCATGAAAAATGCAAGGAAACTTCCTCAGATATGCCCAAGTACTTTGCAAAAAGCTATGGGGCGGATCAAATGGTTAGAATCAGAAATATTTCAAGTAAAATGCACTCCATGAAAATGAGAGTTTTTCCTTATTTTGAACACTTCTATCGATCGTTAAATACAATAGCTGAACAAAACGAAACTGCAAAAGTCGATTCCTACTTAACTGCAGTAGAACAAGTGATTATTTCCTTGAAACCAGGACGATATTCCTCTTATAAGAATTTCCTTGAATTTGCCGATAAGCTATTTAAAGATAATACACTCTATTCAACATCAAGTGGCGGTTGGACACCAAATTCCACTAACTATAAGTTTGAAATTGAAGATGGTAAGCCAACGGTGGTATTCGAAAACATAAATTTAGTTGGCTATAGAAATAATGATTCCATCAAAATAAAAAAGACCTCAGGAAGATACTATCCTACAGAATTTCTATGGATAGGGACTCAAGGAACAGTAGACTGGGAACGACAGGAGATGTCTGGAAGTACAGCAGTCGTAACCTTTAAAGATTATAAACTCGAAGTCAAAAAATCAGCCTATGAGGTGAAGGACGCAGAATTAACCTATGATGCATTCTTCAAAGAAAAAATTAAAGGATCGTTTGTTGATAGAATTATTACTGGTGGTAGTGTTGCCTCTTCTTACCCTCGATTTGACTCTGAGGTGTCAAGGTTAACCATCGATAACATTGGAAAAGGAATTGTATATAATGGTGGTTTTAGTTTATACGGTACTGATGTTGTAGGATTCGGAAAAGAAGAAAGCTCCGCTACAATCGATTTTTATAATAACAAAAATGAATTAGCTGTTCGAGCAGTTTCTACAGATTTTATTATTCGAAATACTAAGACAATAGTGTCTAAAGGTGCAAGTGCCGCAATGTACTTTCAAGAAGATTCTATTTTTCATCCTAATATTGAATTTAAATTTAATATTGAAGATAGAACACTCACGCTGACTAGAGAGGGTAGTGGCTCCAGAAATTCTCCATTCTTTGATTCTTATCATAAGTTTGACTTAAAAACGAAAAATATTGTTTGGATGATTGATGGAGATGAAATCCAAATTGGTAAACAAATATTGAGTTCCGCTGCTGATCCTAGAATTACATTGGAATCTTTTAACTACTTCGATGAACGGAAATACACGAAATATCAAGGGATTGGTACCACAAATCCATTAGCACAGATTCGTAACTATGCTGAGAAAATGGATACCAAAGAAATTCACGGAGAAGACTTAGCTAAAGCAATGAATCCCAGATACGATCTGTCGATTATACTGCCAACACTAAATAACCTAGTTGAAGATGGATTTGTCTATTACAATCCAGAAACTAAAATGGTAACCATAAAGGATAAAGTGTTTAACTGGGCAGATGCTAAAACAAAAAAAGTTGATTTTGATGTGCTTAGAATTCGAGGATCTCAGGAAAAAGTATCAGAAAAACACAAAGAAAAGAAAGCAAGTGGTAGTATCAACCTAGAAGACAATAGTCTAGCGCTGTACGGTGTCAAAAACGTTATCATTAGTGATTCTCAGTTGGTTGTTGTTAAACCCCTTGAAGGTGACCTAAAGGTCATGAAAAACAGAAATATGGAATTTGATGGACAGATCTATGCAGGGTTCGCCATCTTCAACGGAATAGGTAATAAGTTTAACTACAAACTCTTCAATATTAATATGGATACGGTGAAGTCATTAGTCATTCGTACTCAAGTAGATGAAGATTTTGACGGCACACCAATCATCGCCCCGCTATCCTCGAGAATTGAAGGTATGCGTGGTTCCATCCAAATTGATGCACCTGGGAATAAAAGTAGTACAGAAAACATTGCTGAGTTTCCCTCCTTCGAAAGCCTTACAAAGTCAAAAGTTTATTATCAGGATAGAAAAACACAAAACCGAGCTTATAAAAAGGATGACTTTTATTTCGAGCTAGAACCTTTTACACTAGACAGTCTCGACGGTTTTGATCCTTCAGGTATGGGCTTTGAAGGCGAAATGCATACTGCTGGTATCTTTCCAGCCTTTAAACAAAAACTAAAAATCCAATCTGAGGATCAGTCACTTGGATTTACTGCAAAAGCACCTCCGGGTGGGTTCGATCTCTACAGTAAAGATGGTTCTCCGAAAGGGAAGTTTAACAATGAAATTTCACTTAGTAATAATGGTTTGGTCGGGAAAGGAGATATTAGCTATATCAACGCAGAAATTGAGTCTGATGAAATACTATTCCTACCAGATAAAATGAAGGCCAAGACCAAAAGCTTCAATATGGATGAGCGAAGAGGCAGTGATGTCGAATTTCCAGAGGTGAGTGCTGATGAGGTGGAAGTAGACTGGGAACCTTACAAAGATAGTATGTACATTAAGTCTACTGAAGACAAGCCCTTCGAATTCTTTGATAAAGAAAAGAAACTTGACGGTGGCCTTGTGCTATCTCCTGGTGGTCTATTTGGTGAAGGAACATTGAACTGGGATGAAGCGTCTATGTCCTCTAAAGCCATGCTTTTCGCAGCAAATGGAGTGAGTTCTGACACTGCTAATCTAGTAATTAAAGCGCTTGATTCACAAGACGAAAAACTGGCATTTAATACTAAAAACGTTTCCACAAAGCTTGATTTTGATAAAGAACTAGCCACCTTCGAATCCAACGATAAGAAAAAAGCAAATACAGAACTCCCTTTCAACGAATTTAGAACTTCAATGGACAAATTTGATTGGGATATGAAAGGGCAGAACATTGTTTTCCGGTCTTCTACAGGTGTTGGTTCATTTGTATCCACCAAACGATCTCAAGATTCGCTAAACTTCACGGGAACTGATGCCAGCTATAACCTCAATACTAATATTCTTAAGGTGGAAGGCGTGCCTAATATCAAAATAGCAGATGCCATCATTACACCTTCAGATGGAAATGTGGTCGTCAACCCAGGTGCTGAAATCGAGCAGCTGAAAAATGCAACAATTCTTGCGAGTGTCAAAAATAAGTACCACACCATTAAAAAGGCCAACGTAAATATCGAAGGAAAAAATAAGTACAGCGCCAATGGGTTTTATGAGTACAATATCCCGAATAAACAACAGGAAATTGAGTTTAACAATATTCAGGTCAAACGTACTAAGAAAAAACAGTACGTTAGTGCTGGGTCTGGTGTTATCCGTCCCGCAGATGACTTCCTAGTCGATGAGCGTATTTCGTATCATGGTAGTGTCAACCTCAGTGCTAATAGTAAAAACCTTGTGTTTAAAGGATATGCAAAGCTAAATGCTGATAAAATTCCTAGGACTGACTGGTTCTCAATTAAGAGTAAAGTTGACAAAAAGAACGTGTTACTCGAATACAAAAAGCTTGTGAATCAGGAAGGGATAAAATTACACAATGGATTGTTATTGGATCTTGATACTTCCTTAGTGTATCCTTCTATTATGCGTGCGCCAAGGGCAAGGAAAGATATGAAGCTTTTTACAGCAATCGGAATTGTCAAGCATAATAAAACAACCAACCAATTTATTATGGGGGATTCTGCTAAAGTAGCTGCAGGAGCTATACGAGGAAACAAAATGATATTCGATGATAATACTGGAACTATTGTTTGTGAAGGTCGATATACCTTGGATGAAGGGTTCTTTAAAAATGTAAATCTGATTACTGCAGGTAAAGTACAGACCAGTTTTTTCAATAAGGAGAATATACGGATGGATCTAATGATGGCCATCGATTTACCATTGCCAGACAAACTAATGGAAGTCATTGCCAACGACCTAAATTCTTATACCTCTGATCTCCCACAAATCACTTATGACTCTCATGCTGAGACGACGCTTGCAGAGTTTATTTCTGAGGAAAAAGCTTACAATAGAGCCATTACCTCTGCAAAACAAGGCTTCTCGTTTGCGCTACCTGAAAAAGAGCAGCATGACTTTTTCTTTAGTAAAATGAGTATGAAATGGGATAGAGATTTATTGGGCTTCCAAAGTAAAGGAAAAATCGGACTCCACTCTATTAATGATAAGAAGATTGAACGAATGGTCTCCGCTTACGTTGAAGTTCAAACAATATTCGGACAACAGGATAAATTCTCAATTTTGATTGAGTCGCCTAGTGAAGAATGGTATTACATTACCTATCAAAACAGAATCCTGAAAACGGTTTCTTCTAATGAATCTTACAATGACGTACTATTCTCATTGAAAAAGAATGAGCTAAAAACAAAAATGGAAGATGGTGGAGTACTTGAAATCACGCTAGCAGATCCTATGGATATGAATTTCTTTAAAGGAAGAGTTCGGTAATTATGAAGGGCGAGATCTAGTAGAAAAAATACTTAATGATAAAACCCCGTCCATACCTTATCCTCTGGTACGATACGAGGACCTAACTTCACATCAATCGCAGTCTCACGATCGCGTTGGCCAGATGGTAGTAACAACTCATTGGCTAATATCTTTAGTTTGGTTTGGTAGGCGGCTAAGGTCCACTTGCCAAACACTGTGTGTCCGCCTTCATATGCTTGAACCTGATATTCCTCAAACGTTGTAATATAGCCAGAATAGCCATTTGCATATGGACACAAAATGACAGCCGTGACGCCTCGTTCCTTTAGCAAGTTTAAAATCTGATTTCGGATTCGTTTACCGCTCATTGTTGTCAATTCAGCAGGGATACCAACCAATGCTAACTGACCGATTACGATCAACTGGAGTTGTAGAATGTCTGGCTCCCAAGGCTTTTGTTTCATATGCCCGGTACGATCAAGTTTCTTTAGTCCAGCCATTGTAGGATCAATAAATCCAGGCATAATCAGATTGCGGACCCGCTTGGTGCCCATGATCCGTCCATCACCCATTTCTAGTGCTAAGACTTTAGGATGTTGGGCCTCGTAGGTATGCATCATCACCACGCGCTCTTTGTAGGAGATAAAGTTACTGTAAATATATTTTCTATAGTTTCTAACAAAGAAATCACAAAAAGTAAACAACTGACAACTGATTTTATGCAATCCAGGACCTTCCTTGGTGCCTTGTAGGAAACTCACTCCGATACAGGGCTGTGATGTTCGTTGGTTTAGCTGCCCTCCGGTAAATTCAGGATCGATTTTCGCATTAGAAAAGTCGACGTACATAGCACTATAATCCAGTTCTCCAGTAACTTGTTCACTATTATCTGGACAATCCTCGAAGATTTCCTTGGCCTTTTCGAATTGCAAATTCCCGTTAAATTGAGCACTTTGTAAGTCATCTTCAAATTTACCACGCAACCAATTTTTCTTTTTATCAAGTACAAAGTTGGGGGTAACATCTCCTGCAGCACCCTGCGCAAATATAGTGATCGGAAACTGATGCCCTTGATCTTTTAAGTAAGTCTCAAAGTAGTCCGCCGCATATCCTTTATTATCATAATTGATTTTAGTATTATCATTTGAAAGGCTGGTGGTATGCACGCCAAACCAATTAATCAATCCAATTGGCCGCCCTTGTTTATCATCAAATCTCAACAGCTGCATATTCCGATCTACACCTAAATGGCGTTCCTCTTTATTCAATTTTTTATCAATATCCGGATTCATGTTATAGGCTCGTAAAGAACGATTAAACGCAACAGGAATATCTACACCAAACGCACCAGAATTAAAGGATAGCGTGGCTGGCTGACAGTGCTCTTCCGCCTCACAAACGGATTCTACAATGCCATCAACATATCTATTAAATACTTCTTTCCGATGCCCGTTGGTATTCATGTTGTAGAAAAAATAATGACTGTAACCACTTGGAGCAGAGTGCGTATGCTGAGCAGTGAGCATGAACGCTTCGTCATCGTACGCATACCCTTTTTCCTTCAATTTAATCAAGGCGGCATGTTTCATTAGGATGGTTGGAAAACAAATTTCCAGATTCACAAACACTACCGTCTTACCACCACTTTTTATCACAAAAGCACGGGAGTGAATACGGGTTTCAATGCCTTTAGCAACATTCCAATTTGCACCATAGCCCATCAATCCGATGTCCATTAAGAATGGTGTAATATCTGCATTTCCTGCTCCTACCTGATACACTTAAATCGATTAAAATGAATAATATAATAACTGTAGAATTTCAAGCAATAATTAAGCCGAATGTCGCATTTTGATGTCCTATCTTTGGTGATATTTTGGGGCTTCCCGGTGTCTTCCTTTCTGCTTTTCCTCCCACACACCGGTCGGCGTTCTGCATGGCTCACTATCGTTCGGCCCTTCGTTTCACTTCGGTCTTCGCCTTTCGGCTCACCATTCCGCATGCCTAAGCCGGCCACTCTTTTAATTTGAGCACAGAAGGTGGGCATCATGCTAAATCTATGACAAATTCTCAGCGTAGCGCTAATAAATAATGGCCGATATCCAATTGATATATCAGCCATCAGTATATGGGATAATTCTTTAGTCAAAAAACTACTTGATGACTTTTCCGTTTATCAAGCCCATCTCCCCTAAATCGAGATGATAGATATAAACGCCACTGCGGATATCAGTTAGATCTACCTTTAACAAGGAAGAACCACCTTCAAGTACTTCTTCATAGACAGTCCTTCCTGATAAATCCGAAATCCTAAGATTAGCAACTAGAGACATCTCTTCACCTAAATCAAAATATAGCTGATTACCTATCATTGGGTTTGGATACACGTTATGAATGGTAGTTTTTGCTTTTCTTAGAAAAATGGTATTAGAGTAACTGGTTAATCCACGGGTATCAATTTGCTTCAATCTGTAGTAGTTAGCACCATAAGCTGGTGTTTCATGTAAAAACTCATAAGTTCGGTGTTGATTACTAGATCCAGCTCCTTCAATAACACCAACCGTAGTAAATTCTTGACCATTAGTGCTATGCAGAATCTTAAATAGGGCATTATCCTGTTCAGAAAAAGTAGCCCATTCTAGTTTCACCATTCCACCAATGAAGTCACCTTTAAACTCGGATAACTGAATGGGTAAAATAATCTCACTGTCAAACTCCCAAACGCAATTAGCTCCTGCGTTACCATCTACAAATAAGTAGTAGTCTCCTAGTTGAAGCGTGAGGGGACCAAGCGTCACATTACCAATGCCTACCGCACAGTCGATTCTGGTCTCTAGTCCTAGATCGCAAGTCCCGCTATTGGTCCAAACGCCCATTTGCAGTGTTCCCGCTCCAGTGGCATCGCATAAGATGTTTAATATGTCAATACTAAAGGGTTGTGGCGTTGATGCATCTATGGTAAAGGTATACCAAACACCATTTTCATTTGAACTCCAGTCTCCTCCTGAACAGTTGTTGTCTAAGATAGTTTGATTGGGTGCCCAGGTATCTGGTTCAAATAAATCAGAAGCCAAATAATTACAGCCAGTACCAGCTAATGGTAAGGCATCTTGACAGAAGTCGTTTGGAGGAATGACAACTGCTCTAATATCAAAGTCTGAATTCTGATCATCAATTTCCCAGGCACGAATCAATACAAGATCACCTGGCTGAAGCGCAGTAATAGAAATATCCCACTCAGTAGAAGGAAGGATACCGTTGTCCCCATCACAGTGAATCGGAGTAAGGTCAGTACAGAGGTTGTTGTTGGCTAAATAAACAGTAAAACCAGGGTTAGACACACAAAACAATCCACATCCACTCCATTCCATTTCAAAACGAATGGCTTCCTGTCCCGCTGGCACATACGCACCTATCCAGAAATCATTGTGTGGGCCTTGCCAAACGTTACTAGGGCAATTGCCAGGGTTTGCAACGTTACTTACGTTAGCATTCCCAAAGTCGAATGACTGTACAGGACTGACGGCGCCACAAGCAAGTGGTGTAAAGTTAAGAATTGTAGCTGTGCAAGGAGTTTGTTGTGCTTGAATAGCGTCGCAAGCAAAAAAGAATATTAATACTGATAGTAACTTAATGTATACTTGTTTCATATTCGTCAATTTTAATTAAATAATGAGTAATAGAGAACTATCGTCGTAAAACAACAAATCGTTGTTTTACAACATCACCAGTAGCAGCATTTATCCTGACTCCAACTTTTTTCTTGGCTCCAGAGGGTAAATTACTGAGATCACCGGTGTACTCACTTTCTAAAACAGTATAAGTGTTGCTATTCGGATCTATTTGGTCAATAAATCGAGCTTGTTTTTCTATTGGTTGATTATTGTAATCCAATTCGAAACCACCAATAATACAAGCGACAATAACTAAGATAAGGGCATATTTTAGTTTATCCATAATAAAGAAATTTAGGTTTAATAGTATTGCATACTTTCAGTACGCTTCCTAAATCTATTTAATTTAACCGAAAAATTATAGAAAAATACTGTAAAACCCGAATTATGATAAATTTAGTAATGTATTTTATTCATTATACGAAATATTATTAATAGCGACTCTTTGTTAATGAATTAATTATAGATAGTCAGTATATTAGAACAATTAATTCAAATTAAATAAAATTCGTTCATTGTGACTCAAACATTCAGACTAAAGGTTTTCCCGTAGGTAAAGCCTTACATGCCCCATGATTGAAAAATATAATATTAAATTGGTAGCACTTTCAGCCCTTCCTGCTGCGCTACGGCAGACAGGATTTTGTTTTACATTGCTTTTGATACTGAATATTAGAATTAATAAGTATTGCTTAGTAACAACCCCTATTTATTCTATATAACTCGAAATAAGAGAGGTGTCGAAATATTGATTTGGCGTCTAATAAGTAAAGGTATATTGAGATAGTTTGTAATTCAGACTAGATATGCTATTTTTGAACTATTAATTCATACACAAGGAAAGTAAGTGCTTTCCTGTTGAAAAACTAAATATTATGCGTTGGCAAGGTAGACAAGGCAGTAGAAACGTAGAAGACCGCAGAGGAATGAGTACTGGAAGAGTCGCCGGAGGAATTGGCATCGGTACATTAATTCTCGCCGCACTCGTCTTTTTCATGGGAGGAGATCCTATTGATGTAATCAGTAATGCTGCACAATCAACACCACAACAGCAACAACGACCCGCTCAACGCTCCGCTCAAGAAGATCAGTTGGCACAATTCGTTTCTGTAGTACTTAAAGATACTGAGGATGTTTGGAATCGATTGTTCCCAGAACAAGTAGGCAAACCATACAGAGAACCTATACTTATCCTGTTTAATGGTCAAGTGTCTTCAGCTTGTGGGCATGCAAGTGCAGCAACTGGTCCGTTTTATTGTCCGGGTGATGATAAACTGTATATCGATCTAAGTTTTTATCAAGACCTTAAGGACAAATTTAGTGCTCCTGGTGATTTTGCTATGGCTTATGTAGTGGCTCATGAAGTTGCACATCACGTTCAAAATCAATTGGGTATTACTCAGCAAGTACAATCACAGCGCAAACGCTTAAGTCAGAAAGAGTATAATAAATTATCTGTTCGTCTGGAGCTTCAAGCGGATTTTCTTGCTGGTGTATGGGTACACCACGCGCACAAAATGAAAAACATTCTGGAAAAAGGCGATATAGAAGAAGCACTCAATGCCGCACATGCAATTGGAGACGATCGGATTCAGAAAAAATCCAGAGGATATGTCGTACCAGACTCTTTCACTCATGGTACTTCAGAACAACGCATGCGATGGTTTACAAAAGGCATTGAAACAGGTGATATGAGACAAGGAGATACATTCTCTGCCAGAGTGCTCTAAATTGCTTCACGATAAAAAGGAATATTGGACTTTTAGTCCTAAAGAATTTAGCCAGACACACAACTGTCTGGCTTTTTTATTTAGTTTGAGGAACCTTTTCTATCTTGTATTATGTTAATTAAGTGAACCTCCTAAATCACTATAACTGAACACCAAAATGAAGAGATGCCTACTAATTTTGATAACCCTGTCTTTGTTTTTCCAAATCGACGCCCAGATTACAGTTTTAGAAAAAGATTCGATTGTTTCCAAACCATTAGAAAAACAACTGCCAGCCTACACCAATATTTATGTGAATGACTTTGGGGATTTTCTGGATACTGAAACAGAAGCCCGCCTCAAAGAATATATTATTGAGTTAAAAAATGAAAAAGGTATTGAGCTTACAGTAGCCACAATCAATAAAGTAAGTGATTATGGGTCAATTGGTGATGTAGATTACTTCGCCACCCAGTTATTCAATCACTGGAGAGTTGGGCAGGAAGCTTCTAATAACGGTGTGCTCATACTGGTCTCAAAAGGAGATAGAAAAATGCGCATCGAACTCGGTAAAGCGTATTCTGGAGTTATGGAACTCAAAATGCAACGGGCTATAAATAATACGTTTATCCCTTATTTTAAGCGATTAGATTACCCAAAAGGAATTGAAGAAGGAACCAAAGACGTGATAAAAGAGTTAACAGGGTCGCTTCCTGGCGAATTTCATCTATCTGGAACTCAGAAATTCTTTAAAAATGTGAGAGGATTTTTTGCTGCCATTCCAAAATTCCTGTACTTGATTTTAGTCGTCCCATTTGGCATCTTATTTAAGAAATTCTGGAGACGGCGACCACGAAATTGCAAGGACTGTAGCAATAATATGAAATTGCTACCTGAAAATCGTGACGATGAGCATCTGGAAGGCGGACAAATCCTTGAAGAATACCTTAAATCGGTAGACTATGACGTATGGTTGTGTACTTATTGCGATCACTTGGAAATTGATCGATATCAAAAATGGTTTTCTAGAAAGTCGAATTGTAAGTCATGCGGGTATCGTACTTTAATCACCACCTCAACTACGTTAGTATCTGCTACAGAATATAGGACTGGAAAGAAGCGTCTAGACTATAATTGCAAGCACTGCGGTCACACAGATTCTGAAATCCGAAGCATCCCAAGGGTTAGTTCCAGTAGTAGTTCTAGCAGTAGTTCTAGTAGCTCTAACAGTAGCTCTAGTTTTGGAGGCGGAAGTTCATCAGGTGGTGGCGCATCTGGAAGTTGGTAATCCACATTCTTTCAACATTATTAAAAATGACTTTGATCGGATTCCTATAGATTGTTAACTTTGTGGATAATTCTGTTTGCATGAAACAATATCACGATTTACTCAATCATATTTTAGAGCACGGCGTTTACCGTGGAGACCGCACAGGAACTGGCACTAGTAGCGTATTTGGTTATCAGATGCGTTTTGACTTATCCAAAGGGTTTCCGCTCGTGACAACAAAAAAAATTCACTTCAGATCGCTAGTACATGAGTTGATCTGGTTTTTGACTGGAGAAACCAACATCAAGTATCTGAAGGACAATAAAGTCCGTATATGGGATGAGTGGGCAGATGAAAACGGTGATCTGGGACCAGTTTACGGAAAACAGTGGCGTAAGTGGGAAACTGCAGACGGACGTGTCATCGACCAAATCAGTCAGCTGATAACGAGTATCAAACAAAAACCGAATAGCAGACGTCACATTGTGAGTGCTTGGAATGTAGCAGATGTGGACACTATGGCACTACCGCCGTGTCATACCTTGTTTCAGTTTTATGTAGCGGAGGGAAAACTGTCTTGTCAGCTCTACCAACGTAGTGCTGATTGTTTTTTAGGCGTGCCGTTTAACATTGCCTCCTACGCCTTATTGACAATGATGATTGCACAGGTCTGTGGATTAGAGGCTGGTGATTTCGTCCACACTTTTGGCGATACGCATATTTACTCCAATCATATGGAACAGGTTAAATTGCAGCTTTCAAGAACTCCTAAGGCGTTACCAACTGTAAAGATAAATCCTGAGATTACTTCTATTTTCGATTTTAAGTATGAAGATTTTGAATTGATCAATTACGATCCTCATCCTCATATAAAAGGGAAAGTTGCTGTTTAAACTTTTTTAAACGCAACTTTCCATATCCATATTGAACTACTTCCATAGTTCTGCTAAAACTTTCTTTTTGTAGATCTACATTCTCATATCTTATTAGATAGGGTAGTAGACTGCATCACCAATTTGTGCTATCTTCATAACTTTGGTGACAATACAAAAATAGGTTTTGAATCGATTGGGAAATCACTTTTCTGTGATAATAACTAAGCGGATAAGGGAGTTATATGTGGTTATTATGATTTTATAAATAACTATTGATAATAAATTTATGCATAAATAATTGATTATTTTTGTAAAGGAAAGGCTCCGGAAAGAAAAAATAAGCGTAAAAAAACCAGACTTTAGTAAAGTCTGGCTCTAATTCTAATTTTTTTTACTTTATCATTTAATAATCGGCTTAATTACTAAAAGGTATAACAAAAGTGCAATCAACAAAAGAGTTACGATACATCCAATGACTATTAAAGTAACTTTAAGTCCATTAGACAATGCTTTGTATTTAGTCTCACTTATTCCTAGTTTCTTAGTAATGAATTTAGAAAATCGATCCAGCTTCTTATCAATTTTCTTTTGACGTTTTTCAGCTTTTTTGATTTCTTGATTACTCTCAGCTGAAATACTTGTTGAAGCGTTATTTGCAACAGCATAGCTTACATTTGGTGTACAAATACCAAATAGCAATGCGCCCAATAAAAGAACGACTGAGAACCTCATAGTATGTAAGTTTTTTAGTTTATAATAGTCTCTAATATACATTAAATATTTCATTCTCAAACTCATGGATGTTGAGAATATTGCTTTTACGCTCTGGTGCTATTCGAACTCAGGGTTGCTTAGAAATATTGGATCTGTTAAAGCATGCAAAAATTCAATGAGATCTGACTTTTCTTGAGTGTTTATAGAAAATGGCGTAATGCGACTATCCTGATTAGGATGTCCGGAACCCCCAGCGCTGTAGTTATCAATGACATCAGATAGGGTGGCAAAGCTGCCATCATGCATGTAGGGACCAGTTACCTCAACATTTCGTAAGGTTAACACTTTAAATTTCCCGCGGTCCTGTGAATTCATGGTTAGATTCATTTTTCCGGGGTCATCGTAGGTGACGTGACTGCCGTTATTGACCACTTCGTAAGCAGTAAAATCAAAGCCAGTATGGCAGCCGTCGCAGTTTAATGTATCGAAAAACAGGACCATCCCGCGCTTAGCGGAGGCTGTCATCGCAGATTCGTCACCTCGGGTCCATTCATCGTAAGGAGCATCTCCGGAAATCAGTATGCGCTCGAAACTAGCGATTGCTCTAGACAACACATACTCATCAAAATCTCTACCGTAGGTAATTTCTGCCATGTTGTCATAATACTGTTGTGTTTTCAACCGATCTACAGCCTCGCGTACAGTGAATCCCATTTCCTCAGGAGAGTCTATGGGGCCAAAGACTTGTGCTTCTAACGTTGGATTACCGCCTTCTCTAAATAAATAAGGATGATAACCGATGTTGGATAGTGTGGGCACATTTCTAATTCCTACTAAATTGTCGATGCCTATTGACTTGATATTGTTGTCGGCCATCCCTTTGTTTACAAGATGGCATGTCGCACAAGACACAGAAGAGTCACGAGACAACTGCTTATCGTAAAACAGGGTTCTGCCTAGCTCAACTCGCTCTGCTGTCAGCTGATTATCTGCAGGAATGGACATTGCTGGGAAACCGGCAGGAATCTTATGGTCATAGGTTTCCATAACAAAATCTGGATTATCCATAGAACAGCTGAAGCAAAGCATTGCTATCCCAAATACAAAATAATATGTAATTGGTTTTTTCAAACAAAATATTTTAGACGATTTTTAGTGCTACATCTTAGAGATAACACTAGAATAGTTGGCTGTCATCTTCGAGGAAAGAACTGGATCACCGTGAGAAACATTTTCTGTTGCGATGTCTATGTTTTGGAAAAACTTAGCAAAATCCACTTTCAATGGAATTTCTTCCATCTCTGAGTCAACAGCTAGATCAATAGCGTTAATAGTAATATCTGTTAAGGAATTATCGCCACCTAGGTGATATATAAAATCGGTTTCGTAAGTACCGTCTCCATCTGTATCTGCGGTGCCTTCAAGACGAATAAACTTATAACCATTGGCCCAACTCCAGTTCATACTAGGTGTTTGAGGTCCAAGAGGATGTCCAGCTCCAAAGCTAGCAGGATCTTTATGATTGTCTACTTCAAGAACACCAAGCTTAAGTCCTAGATTTTTGATTTGTCCAACTCTTCCTTCTCCAAGGTCGTACATGTGTTGGTCTCCTTTTACCAAAAGGTAAGTATCTTCTAACTCGTAATTATCTGAAGCAGATTCTCCTTCAAGATTGAAGGCTGTTAAGTAAAACTGAGCAACGTCGAACTTGAGATCAACACCGTTGATATTGAAGGTCTGATCGAAAGCGAATGTCTCAGAACCAACTGTAGGATGTAAGTGTAATCGCAAACTTGGGTAATTGCAAGAACCATTATCCTTTTTGGAATCGATGTCAAAATTTAAAGCATTGCTGTCAGTACATCCTTTGTTGTTGCATGAAGAAAAGGCAACTAAAAAGTAAAAGCAGGAAAACACAAGTAATAATCTGGTAAGCATAAATCTGAATAGTTTTATAGTAAGACAATTAAATTAAATAATACACGTATGCATTGAGTCTATTAACAACAAAAAATTTGCCAATAATTGTAAATCGCTAAATATATGCTTGTAAATTGTGATTTATAGTGATTTTTCCCAAATAAATTCCAGTACTGTCGGATAATTGACAAACGATGTTTGCCCCACATTAAACCCTGATTATGCATTAGAAATTGGTTGCGACAGGTAATTGACAGTTTATGAGCGAATTACTCAAAACCTGCCTGCTGATACAGGAAGGCAGAGATAATGCATAAATCGGGTTAAGACGATTTCTTAATGCACAATAAAACTAAGGCGATTGGACAAAGGATACGAAGTGTTGTTTGAACAATAGTGTGTAGGAAGATTTTCCTGACTATACACTATTGAGAGTGCTGAGGAGCCTGGCCCTGAATGGACTGGAGTTGAGCTTGCGAGAAGGAAGGAAATGAAGGGATGGCCCATAGAAAAAAACTATCCTTCTATAACAAAAAAAATCCCCACACCTTCGTGCAGGGATATCGAAAATTTTTCTTATCGGAACAAGATCTAGTAACGTTTTCTGTAGTTGTCGTTACCTCCTCTGTCAGAATCAAACCTTTTTTTACGAGGTTCAGCTTCTTTTACAACAATGGTTCTACCGTCCAATTCATTATCATTCAATTGATCGATAGCAGTTCTTGCTTCATCTTCATTTGGCATTTCAACAAAACCGAATCCTTTGGATCGACCAGTGAATTTATCCATAATAATTTTCACGGTATCAACTGATCCGTACTGCTCGAAAGCATCTTTTAACTCAGACTCTCTTGTGTCGAAGTTTAATTTAGCAACAAAAATGTTCATTAAAACAAAATTAAATATAAAAAAAAAGAGTATTTTTTAATGTTCTCCAAAATATGAAGATTTAAAACACTGTTAAAATACTCAAATAATAACATCTGTAAGATATGGATAAAAATCAACTTTTGCAACTATACTAGTAAATACAGCTACTTTAACAGTTCTGCGCATTTTATTTGGTCAAGTTTCATTGCTTTTTTCCATCTATTTTCGGGTTCAAGTATTAAGATACCTGATTGTGCTGTATTGGTAAGACAACCACAAAGATGCTTGCCGACTCTTTTATAGATATTGTAAGTGCCATAGCAAGGAACACCCATTTCGGCCTCTGACCATAGGTCTAAATCGAAAGTGTAGACAGGAATGTCGTCTAGAATGCGTTCTTCTTTTATGCTGTATTCTGGTAGGCAACTAGCCTCTTCCTTTGGAAGATAAAAGGTAACTTCCTTACCAATGCCAGAATACATGGTCATCGACAATGGTTTGTCCCATAAATTGATCAGTGATAAAGCTGGTAGAATTCCCAATAATAACAATACAGTAAAGAATGGTGTGTATCTCCGAATTGAGAAGGTTTGATCTTTTACATCAGGATTGATGATAAATCGTGTGGGAAACAATACGATAACAGTAATAATCATCGCCACATTCCAAGGCCAGATTACCATGTTCCAATTGTGTCCCAACGGCCCTAATACCAAGAAAATGAGGGAATGGAATACGACTGCAAGCGACACGGAGTACCGCCAAAGCTGAGGCATTAAAAAAGACAGACCAAGGAGTATTTCGAAAGCACCAATGCCATAAGCCAACATCGGATAACTGCCTAAAGGTTCAAGCCATGAAAAGCTTTGCATCAACCAAGGGAACACATCACTAGCAAAGTGAACATTGAGCTTATTGATGCCACTCCAAAAATAAGTCACAATAACGATGAGTCGAATTGTTGCCAGCACTGCAGATTGACTTTCTAGTTTTTTGGAACTATTTGAAGCCACCCAAATCATAAGCATGAATTGATAAAACCATGGCTGAAGACGGTTTACATCCATTAAAACCATAAAACCTGCCCATACAAAAAACAGGTTGAGTACAACCCTACGTTTTGGGATAATGATGATGAGGATAAGCAGAAATATACCAGTTACATAAAACCCTAAATCCAGCCATTCAGGTATATTGAATGGAATTCGTTTAAATACTGAAACGGTTGGGAATTCACGACCAAAAGAGACCCATAGTTTTTTGGTAATGAATAATTCTATCATCAGAAAGATGCTGATTAATATAACCAGCAGATCGAGTCGTGATGTCTTTTTTAAAAAATTCAGCATAAATGATTACTTCAGCATTCGTAAAAGGTAACAAAACTACCCCAATTCAGATTCTGATATGGGTTGTTTGTTATCTTTAAATGCTTCGCGGGGTTTTAGTCCCAGTAATTCAAACATCATGGTATCTTGATTAACAGATGGATTTGGAGTGGTCAGTAGTTTGTCTCCTGCAAAAATGGAGCTGGCACCTGCCATAAAGCAAAGTGCTTGTTCACTCATTGGCATGGAGAGTCTTCCGGCTGATAGTCTGATTTGTGATTTGGGCATTAGGATACGAGCGGTTCCAATCATACGGACCATTTCCCAAACCGATACACGGGGTTGTTCTTCGAGTGGGGTTCCTGGTACAGGTACTAAGGCGTTTACGGGTACTGATTCCGGATGTTTAGGCAATGTTGCTAGGGTTAGTAACATCGCAATTCTGTCTTGGTCCGTTTCTCCCATTCCAATAATGCCACCACTGCATACGCTGATACCAGCATCACGGACGTTGTCCAGCGTATCGAGTCGGTCGCCGTAGTTTCTGGTGGTGATGACTTCATTGTAAAAGCCTTCAGAAGTGTCTAGGTTATGATTGTAGGCGTATAGCCCAGCTTCTTTGAGTCGATTGGCTTGGTCTTCTGAGAGCATTCCTAGGGTACAACAGACTTCCATCTTCATCTTATTGATCCCTTTAACCATGTCGATGACTTTATCGAAATCTCTGTTGTCTCTAACATTTCTCCAGGCTGCACCCATACAAAATCGAGTAGAGCCGTTCTGTTTTGCGATGCTAGCTTTTGTGAGGACTTCCTCAACATCTAGTAGTCGGTGTACCTCAACATCTGTGTGATATCTAGCAGCTTGGGGGCAGTAGGAACAATCTTCAGGACAACCACCGGTTTTAATGGAAAGGAGGGTGCAAACTTGAACCTCTGAGGGATCATTGTGTTTGCGGTGAACGGTAGCCGCCTGATACAAAAGTTCTAGGATCGGTTGTTCGTATATCTCTTTGACTTCTTCTAGAGTCCAGTTATTTCTAAGTGTTGTCATAATTTCTGTGTACTTAATCTAATTCATTGGGTTGTTTGGGATATTCCTGTTACCTGAAATGAATAAGAAAGCGTAAAAATAACTGAATTCGACTGGTATACAAAAAAATAAACCCATAAGCTAAAAAGCTAATGAGTTTATGATCTCAACTTAACTACAATTGTTTAGACTCCAAAACTTTAAAGTAGGGTCTATTTTGTTTAAGATTTTTTTATAGGGAAGCGTTTTTGTAATTTAAAATTAATTATAACATATTGATAATCAATAACTAAAGTTATTTTTTGTGTAAAATACGCATTTAGTTTAATTAATTATTTGCAATGGCATTTGTAATTATTTTCCAGATCAATGACAGTAACAAGCTTCGCATTTCGATCACATTCTGCGATCACTATTCTGACTCTTTGTCCATCTCTAGTTCTGGATTCAATAGCATAAGTGGGACAAGGGCGATCATTTGGATTACTTTTTCGTTGATTGATGGTACCATTTTGGATGACCTCATTGACTTCGTAGGCATCAATAAAGCGGCAACCCATTCGACATTTTGCATGTTTGGTTATGGCTATTTGTTTTCCTCTGTAGTTGAGTTCTCTAGCATTAAAGTCATTGCCAGCTGCTGGGTCATTGCGATTTTTAACTGATTTGTAAGAATTGTCAACGCTTCTATTGTTAAAAAAATAGTCGTAAGCTTGTTGTCCTGCGAAGATAACGCCTAAGAACAAAATGGTGTATAACAGTTCTTTTCCTTTCGGTTTATTTGCCACAAGTGTAAGTTTAGGTCAATCATAAAGATAAAAAAAGGGTCAACCATGACGGTTAACCCTTTCAATATAGTGTTATTTCTATTATTTCTTAGTTATAACAGCATCCGTTCTGCGGTTTTTCGCTCTACCTTCTTCAGTATCATTTTTAGCTACTGGTTTAGAAGCGCCAAAACCTTTAGCAGCCAAACGGTTGGCTTCAATGCCTTTGTTTAGCAAGTAACCTTTAACAGTCTCTGCTCTAGCCTGAGATAGCTTAAGGTTGTTGTTTGCATTCCCCTTGTTGTCAGTATGCCCTTCTAAACGAATATGAACATTAGGGTAGGCCTTTAAAACTTCTGCAAGATTATCCAATTCTTTATTTGGCATTGAAGCAAGCGCTGATTTACCAGTTGCAAAGTTCACGTTATTAAAAGTAAAAACTTTTCCAACAGATTTATCAGAACTTACAACATAAGAGGTAAACTTTTCACCGAATGATCCTTTAACGAAGTCCATCGTTTTGCCACCAGCTAATTTGATTTTACTCAAACCATCAGCAACTGCATCACCTGCAGCATCGGCAGCACCAGCGACAGCATCGCCCGCAGCACCAACAGCTCCAGCTGTTTTATCAACAACAGAACCGGCAGCACCTGCTGCAGCTCCAGCGACATCTGTAGTTTTATTAATCGTACTTTGAGTCGTGTTATTTACTCCATCGATAGCAGAATTACTACATCCTAATTTAGACAGTGCCCATGCACCAACAGCTAAAGCAAGCAATAATGGTATCAACCATTTTAGAATTGATCCACCAGTAGCAGCTGCATCGGTAGCCACATCAGCAGCACCACTTACAACTTTCGTACCCGCACCAACAGTTGCACCAGCAGCTCTTGAAACGTTTTCTGTAGTTTTACCTACGACTTTTTTACCCAAGCCAGAAACAGGAGATAACAAGCTGCCATATTCTTTTTCGGCAGATCTAGTGATACTATCTAAGCCACCGCTAATACCCATAGCGTCAGAAAATCCTGCAGGAAGTGAATCCTTGATATAATCTTTCTGGCCCATTAATAAACTGGCAAGTCCACTAGGACTATTGATACCTAAAGTGCTTTTTTGCTTTCCAAGCATTCCCATAACTAAAGGCGCAGCCATACTAAGTAGAGATGAAGAAGAGCCACTTTTTAGGCCACTTAATCCGGAGATCATGCTTACTAATCCTCCTACTTTATCACCAAACAGAGAGTCCATAAGACCACTGCCTTGCTTGACAAAACCAGAAGTTGCGTCACCTCCAGCCAGTAAACCTGGTAATTTGGTAAGGATACTGCCGTCATAACCACCGCTACCTAGCATATCAAGCAATGCACCTGCACCGCTTTTAGAAGAAGCATTAGACATCAAACCTCCTAGTAAAGAAGGTAGAATGCCACCCATTGCTGAAGAAGTAGCTGACTCGCTTTCTCCAAGGAAGCTACTGGCTTGTTTAATAACCTGACTTCCGATTTGACCTTTTAGCAGGTCTAACAAATTTAAAGACATAATGTGAATATTTAGTGTTTTATTACGTAATAAGATAATTGTTAACTAGATTCTATATAATGTTTGACGGCTATGGATTTATTTGTCACATTCGTATACATACTAATCCAATTCAGTCGTTAAATACAAGTTACATTGTGACTTACTTCATTTAAAATTTACGTTATCTTTCGACTATTAAAGTTTGTTTGAGATACTAATGAAGCAATTGGGATGGGACGTGGATAGGAGCAATTAAGTAATTCGATACGTAATAATTTCAAAAATGTTTTGTATTCAAGCAATTAAAGGTACAAATATTCATTTAAAACTTAAAGTTTTTTAAAATCTATTCTTACTATTTCAGTAAATACACTATATATTGATAATTTGTTAATGTTAATGTAAGAGATTGTATTAGAAATAAAAAAGGTAATGCAATAGGAATGCATTACCTTTTTTATTATGATTTATTTACTGTTAAGTGGAATACTATAAAAAGTCAATTTTACCAGAATCCAGATTATAATATGCAGGGATTAACGAAACGCTTCCTTTATTTACAGCATCGGATATAATCGCAGACCTTTTGATTAAGTTTTGACTAGTAAGCATTGCGTTTTTGCGAACTACGTCATTCACCTTTGCTCCCGCACCACATTCAGCAATAGCTGGTGTGATATGGGCAAGGAGATGATTGATATTGTGTCCATTGTCTCCGCCACCAATAGCCGCGGTCACAGCGCCACAACTTTGGTGACCCAAGACGACGATTACACTTGATCCACAATGAGCAACAGCGTATTCAATACTTGCGAGAGAGGAAGTGTTGGCTACATTTCCAGCAACACGCACGACAAATAATTCTCCTAAACCAGCGTCGAATGCAAACTCAGGAACTACCCGACTATCTGCACAGCTTAAAATAATGGCGTAGGGCGCTTGTCCTTTTGTTAATTCGTCTCGTCGCTGGCTATTTTGAAGTTTGCCGTCTAGTTTGTCAGCAACAAATCGCTCATTTCCTTCTGATAATCGTTGTTTGATCTCTGATATTGTCATAGTTATATTTTATTTTAATCAAAAAATAATGAAATATTTAAAATCCTATTTTCTTGTTAGGATATTGATAAGCAAACGCTAATCTACGTAATAATGTTCAAGTTGATATCGTAAAAATAATGTAAAGTCCAGATTACTATCCATTAATGTCTAATCTGTTTGCTTTTTTCTTTTGAATCTAAGAATAGATAAACCGATTATTGTAGAAACAGAAAAGACTACAAAACACCACTTCATTGAAGAGAAACTGGATGCTAACCTTACTGTAGACGTATGTAAGGTTGGATATTGGTCCAGAAGGCGTAAAATTGTTGCATTCTCAGCGAAATCGAATATCATGGTCAGTACTGGAAACAGCACCCACCATATCTTGAGTTTGAGGAAGGTGGTCAGATTAGTGATTAAAAGTATCATCAGTATACCGTAGACAATTGGATAGGCGATGTCGGTGACACGCTCAACAAAGTGGTACTCTGCTCTGCCTTCTGGTTTCAATTTCAGGAATAGCGCCTCAACTTCTTCCACAGCATACGAAAATCTCATGTCAAGTGTTCTGGTTATCTCTCCTGTTTGTTTCCTGATGTTATTAGCATGGTAGGGGAATGCTATTGTAGAAAGGATCAAATAGACTACAAAAATTACAGTATTCGTTTTCCAGTTGGCAATAGCACGCAGTGTATTCATTTAGCAGATTGTTTGTTGATTAAGTCGATTGTAAACTGCATCACTGGATCTTTCAATTGTATCAAATCTTCAATACTTGGTTTCACTTCATAATCTGGTAAAACGCCATGGCTTATGTCTCCTTCGGATGACTGGAGAATTGCCTTAATGGTTGGTATTTTTACTAGAATTTTGGAATTAGTTAAAGAGAACTGTTTTGTCTCAAAGCAAAGCGTATAGGTACTGCCGCCTGTTTCTTCTCCTATAAAGACGGCTCGGTTATGTTTTCTTAAAGCATTACAAAAAAGAATACTATTGGAAAAACAACCGCCATTGATTAAGACATATATTTGTCCAGTAAAACGTTTATTTCTTGGTCGATTCATTTTGGTAATAGGAATTCGTTTAGCACCATTAAGTTCTTTTCTAACTATTCTTTTTGCTGATATTGCAAGTTGATAGGGTTGATTCAATAGGTAGGATAAGGCTAGAATGGATTGATTAATATTGCCTCCTTGATTATCTCTTAAGTCTATGATTAGATGATCTATTTTTGAATTTATTATACGTTCAAAAGAAGTTTTAAGTTCTTGTTTCAATTTTTGATTAAATTCCTGTCGAACAATTTTATTACTCCAAGAATAGATGCTTAGCAATCCTGTATTGCCTTCCAAGCTCAGATTGACTCCAGTCTTCTTTTTGCCTTCCTGTTCGATAATATACATATTGCCTGAAACACCGTTTATTCTTACATTTTCAATTTGGCCTTGTTTATTCTCAAATTCAAAATTATAGCTCGCTTCACATCCGTAAAACTCTGCATAGTAATAGTAGAAAAAGTTATTAATGATCCATATCGGATAATTTAAATTATTTCCATCTCTTGTCAAATATGAAATCATTTCAGTAATGAGTTGTTGCGTCGGTATACCATTTATTGATTTGAGTTTACTCCCTTGTGTTAATAAAGTATCCCCAGGAGTTTTTAAGTTTTTTATCAAAAATAAGTCTGTACCATGCAAATGAACAAGGAGCGGAAAATATGGCTTTCTCAAACAAGAACTCCATGTTCCCTTTGAGCGATTTAATGTAGTATGTCCATCCTCCAATAAAGGCAGAAACGAGGAAAAGAGCTGGTAGGCTTCTTGCATTGTGCTGGAACTCTTGATGGTAAGTGTGGCCAATTGTGCGTCAAACTGCTCCTCAAAATCATGTGATTGCGCATTGGGGTGATTCGATCTTAACAGCAATTTCAATTCATTGAGATCTTCCTTTATTTTTTCTTTGGGAAGCAGAAATTGAGCATTGCCAATACAACTGGTGAAAAGGAAAACAAAGAATAGTATTGGAAATTGTCTATTCAAAATCATTATTTATTAAAATCGTTTGTAATTGTTTCTTTAAAGTAGTCGCAATATCGTTCATTCGATCCCTTTCAGACCTTCTAAAATTCCGTTGGTTGTCATGTTTGAACTCAAAACCATCTCCTTTAAATCTAGGAATGACATGGAGGTGGAAATGTAAGACTTCTTGATTTGCAGCGGCTCCATCTGCAGCAATAAGATTAACCCCTTCACATTGGTATCCTGATTGACGTAAAGCTGCATTTAGTTTAGCGGCCATTACCATCATGTGTTGTAAGGTAACAGTATCTACATCCTTCATATAAGGCGCGTGATACTTGGGAATGATGAGTAAGTGGCCTTCATTTATAGGGTATAAATCAACAAAAACGGCAATGTTGTCATCTTCATGAATCATACTACCAGGTAATTCTCCCTTAAGTATTTGACAAAAAACACAATTTTCTATTGCTTTGTTCTCAAGCATATCTTATTTCATTTTAAAAATACCAGGTGAAAAGCCATCAGGAGAGATCAATTCGATATAAGGTGCCAACTGGGTTCTCGATTCATCCGTATACAAAATTACGTATTCGATATCATAACGCTTAATTTCCGCTAGTAGTTCTTCATGTGACTCGTGTTGCGCAAAAACACCGTAAAACTGATTGTCATTGACGAAGGCCGTTACTAGTCCTTTGCCCCAATAGCGATCGTAGGCAATTCTGGTGTTTGCAGGGATGAATTCCTTGATCTCAAGTGCTTTTGCGTGATCTGCCTTTTGTGGAGGCGCCAGTCTGCGGTAAGCTACTTGTGTACGATCTGTTGGTGCATAAGCAGTAAGGAGGAAAAAGCCGATTGCAGCAATCCCTTGCTCCCACTTCTTTAAGGAGAGCCTGTCTACGATTTTAGCAAAGAGCAAAGTGCTGATGTACAACACAAAAATGAATAGCACCCACTGATACCGTTCATTAATAAACAGCAATAAATATCCGGAAGGGTAGACACCAGCAAACAGTGTAGCAGTAATCAGCTCCCGCTTAAAGACTAAGGCACTTTCCACGACTGCGCGTAGGAGCAGAATGCCCATCACAATAGCGATCAGGAAAAAGAGCGGGTTGTAGTACTGCACTGTTTTTCCCATCACAAAAATATTCTGAATTGTGATGAATAACTGATTGCCAAGTGTAGCTTTCGACGCTTGTTTCAAGGTGGCATTCACTTTAGAGGGATCTTCCCAGTAGCTGATTGCTGTGGGGTTGGGAGGTGGCAGGAGCTGATCCTCATATGGGTAACCCAATTGCTTTGTATACGGATCACTCATTTTCATATGGTAATTGAACGCACCACTGCTTCCAATTGTAGGACCACCATATTTAATGCTTAAAGGGAGTATCCAGCAAGAGGAAACTAAAATCATAGTCAACAGATAAATACCAAAATGCTTGATGTTTATCCTTGTCAAATCCTTATCGATCAACCATTTGACTAGAATCATTACAACAGAATACAGCAAGAAGAAGGGTAGAGAATAGGCCTTGATGAAAAAGCAGCAACCTGCAATTAGCCCTGTGACAATAGCAGTCCTTCTATCTTCAAACAGTTCTTTGTGCCAACGAAAATACAAAAGATAAAAATATACCACAATGATATCAGGCATGGAGTAGTACACTGAAAAGTAAATAGAGAAAACCGCAACGCTTGCCGTTCCAGCCAACCGAACAATCGGTGGGACTTTTTGCTCCAATAATAACTTATGGAATTGCCAGATCACTCCTGCACCAAAGACAACAAACAAATACTTAAACACAAGGTAAACCGGTAGGCCTAGAAGCACAAGCGGAACCATGATCCAAGAAAAAAACGGTGACCAGTACGGATTGATAGCGTGATAGAGGTCTCCACTAGCATACTTTTCAGCGATAGAGACATAACTAAACAAATCAGCCTCCAGGCAATACTTGAACTGAGGTAGTAGAATCAAGCAAACCACCACCTGTAAGGCGATGCAACCGATGGCAATCAGGTGTTTGCTTATTTGGGTCATAGTGCAACGTTATATAAAGCGAGAGTTGCAGATCACGAGTCGAATTATCGTCTTCGCTGTTTTCTGGAATTTCGCATCATCTGTTGGTGCTTAGGAGACATTCCATTTTTAGGCAGCTTTTTGAGTTCGGACTCAATTTGCTTGATGGCGCCAATAACCTGCGGATCAGAAACATTAAGATTCTTAGCTTCGCGCAAGGCGGTACGGGCTTGATTCATTTTATTCTTACTAGCAGAGATCTGTGCCAAAAAGAGGTAGATTTGAGCTGTAAAGTCATCCGTTGGCATACCGATATCTAATGCTTGGTTCATGTAGGCCTCTGCACCGTCAAAGTTACGTCGCTGCGTCTCAATGGCACCGAGAATGAAGAAATACGTACCTCTATTCATCTTAAGGAGCCATTCCGGCTTGTAAGTGAGTTTGAGTCGCTCTTCTGCTTCGTCAAGTTTTCCTTGCTGTAGGAACTGGGAGGCGGAGGTTATGGTACCAAACAGAATATATCCTACCAGCAATATGATACCAGGAATTAATAATAACCATGACCATGCTAAGCCATGGGGTAAAAAGGAAACGATAACACCACCTAACAGCAACACTGCCATCAGGACAAATCTTAAGCGAATTGGAATGATAAACATCTGTAATATTTTTGCAAAGGTCTGATTTTTATTTCGATTATGGTAGTTTAACTTAAAATATTAATGTGTTGATTTCGACAGCGCTGTGCTCTAGTAACCAAAGAACAAATATATTTCCTTGGATTTTATATCTTGCAACAAGTTATTCAGCGATAACTAACTGCTCACAACAAATACCTGCAATCAATATGAAACATGTTTTACATTATGGCTTACAGCGAAGCGGAACCAATTATCTGGAGACGTTACTAACTGCTAATTATAATGTATTGCTGTTGAATAACAACGATGATCGGAAGCATCCTTTACAAAAGCATTTTCGCTTGTACGCTGATCAAACCTATATTCCAGAGCCTCAATATCTCAATGATTTAACCTTTTCCTCTTTTGCTGATTATGAACAGGCATTGGGTATTAACCAACGTCCTGATTTGATTTTGGTGATTTCAAAAGATCCCTATTCTTGGTGGGTAAGTTATGTCAATTGGGCTAAAAAATGCAAGTGGCCTGAGGTTGCTTATCACTACATCCAAGAATACAATCAATTTTACGGTACTTGGAATCGGTTTAGAAAGGAAGATTCAAGAATCCACTTTGTCCGCTATATCGATATGCTCACACATCCTGAAAAAGAGTTAACCGCCATCGCCAAAAAATATGATCTGTCGGAAAAGTCGATCAGAAAACTCCTAGGTGTCAAGACTCAGTTTAAAAGCGTTTCGCATTCCAACAACTTTACTACAGACAAGCGGATTTTCTATGCTGAAAAGGAGTATCTTTCTAGGATTGATCCTAGTGAGATGGAGCGTATTAATTCTAAGCTAGATTGGGAGTTGATGGATGATTTGGGTTATGAGATTGAGAGAGGAAGTATTGGGTAAGCTGTCTTGTCTATCTTAGGGTGTTGGTCGTTGGCCAATGCAGCTACTAGTAGTAAACACCTTTTACTTTATGCATTAATCATTACCTAAATTGAGAGTGTACAAAGAAGTGTGTCAAAAAAAAGTTTAATAAATTAGCGAACAAATTAAACAATTTGACATGAGTAAACAAGAAAAAAAAGGATTACCAGAATTCTTCCCTAGAAGAAACAAATACTCTTTAAATGCAACGGGGAAGATTTATATTTAAATTACATTCAATTTCTAAGATTTCTTCTAAAGTCATGCCTTCAACACCACCTACTATACTCAATAAGTCTTCTTTAAATTCACTTAAATAATTGACTTCTATTTCTGTTTGTATTTGTACTATATTAGGTGCAGATTCATTTAAATTAGAGCGCCTGCAGTGGTTTTTGATTAACAATGTATGCATTTCTCTCTAGACTAACAAGGAGTCAAATATCTTGATTTACTGGGAAGGGAAGTATAGCAAGGAACAGATGAAGAGGAAGAATCTGATACATCATATGGTTTTTAGAACTCTATTAACAGAAACTCTTGCACTTTACTCTATCGATTCACGTTCTCGCACCTGAGAAAACAGCGAGTGTAGGTAATGACTAGAATAGATTTACCTATTGAATAAGGTATGAATTCACTCTTTTATTGACAAAAAATAAATTATAATAAAAAATATTAAACCATTAATGCGCTATATATCAAATACTTATTAATTATGGCTGAAAATTAGTTTTCAAAACCGTGTGGAATTTTTGAAAAAATGTCTCTATGTATATGAAGGTTCTTTTTTACCCGATCAAAACATTTACATGAAGAAAGATGACAAAGAAAAGGATAAAACCAATCAAGGCAATAAATTTGATAAGATTTTCAAGGAAAATATCTCTGATCATTTTATACAATTATTGAGTTTAAAATTCAAATTAAACATTAGTTCTCATAAAGAGTTAACGCCAAAGTTTCAGACAACTATTGAACGTGAAGTTGATTTCCTCCGACTTGTAACAGATTCTAATGGGCAAAAGTCTATTCTTCATCTTGAATTTCAAGCTCAATATGATTCCGAACTAATTTTCAGAATTAAGGAATACGATGCCTTGATTCAGCGAAAATACAAACTCCCTGTTACGACTATTGTACTATATTTAGGAGCAACAAATCGTAAAGTTCAATCAAAACTACCAGAAAATATGATTTTCAATCAGTTTTACGAATTCAACTTTAGTAGCATTGCGGCAAATTACTTTATCCAATCCGGAATTCCGGGAATGGTCATCCTTGGTATTTTAAGCGATATGTCCGAATTAGGAACTACCGAAACCATCAAAGCACTTGTTACTCAACTTAAAAGGACCACTTCTTCAAATTCAAAATTTAATAAATTCATTTCCCAATTGCTTATGTTATCACAAATACGTAATTTAGATTCAAATCTTAGTCAAACATTAGATAGTATGACATTAAA